>Ga0182741_1001338_pt1 | contig 32691 bp, 30 predicted proteins | sample eDN5th37CBELigOP_FD_128874 | JGI IMG/M metagenome (GOLD analysis project Ga0182741, IMG submission 128874) | Enriched Organic Plus compost microbial communities from Emeryville, California, USA - eDNA 5th pass 37_C BE-Lig OP (version 2) (version 2) ... | reverse complement strand
GGTGCCCGACGGGCCGTTGCAGTCGCTCGGCGAGGTGCGGCAGCGCGGCGGCAAGATCGTCACTGCCTTCGCCCTTCGGGGCGAGTTCGATGTGGCCACGTTGCGCAGCAACACCTTTGCGCTGGAATGGCCGCCGCGCAGCGGGCGGACGGCGACCTTTCCGGAGGTCGACCGCGCCGCCTGGTTCACGCTGGCCGAGGCGCGCACGAAGATCCTGCCGAGCCAGCAGCCGTTGCTCGACGAACTCGCGCGCCTCTGCGGCGGCGAGCCGCCCGACGCATAGCGCTCCATTTCCAAACCGACCGGCTTGGGCTACCTAGCGGCGAAACAACCACTGGGGGAAACGCACATGGAACCCGTGAAGCTCGCCGTGATGGGCGCCGGCCTGATCGGCAAACGGCACATCGAACACATCGCAGCGTCCACCGAGGCCAAGCTCGCGGCGGTGGTCGATCCGTCGCCGGTGGGGCAGGACGTAGCGCAGGCGCACGGCGCTCCCTGGTTCCCGAGCTTCGCGGCGATGCTGGATAAGGTCCGGCCGGACGGCGTGATCATCGCCACGCCGAACCAGCTCCATGTGGAGAACGGGCTCGACGCGGTGGCGATCGGGATTCCGGCCCTGGTGGAAAAGCCGATCGCCGACGACCTCGCCGGGGCGACGCGCCTCGTCGAGGCGGCAGAGAAGGCCGGCGTGCCGCTCCTCGTCGGCCATCACCGGCGCCACAATCCGATGATGGCGAAGGCCCAGGAGATCATCCAGTCGGGACGGCTCGGGACCGTGCTGACGGTGCAGGTGACGTGCTGGTTCTTCAAACCGGACGATTATTTCGACGTGTCCTGGCGGCGGGAGAAGGGCGGCGGCCCCATCTTCATCAACCTGATCCACGACATCAACAATCTGCAGGCGCTGTGCGGCGAGGTGGCGAGCGTGCAGGCGCTGGAGTCCAACGCCGTGCGCGGCTTCGCGGTGGAGGACACCGCTGGCATCCTGCTGCGTTTCGTCAACGGCGTGATCGGCACCGTGTCCGTATCCGACACGGTGGTGGCGCCGTGGAATTGGGAGATGACGGTCGGCGACAACCCCGCCTACCCGCACACGACGGAGTCCTGCTACCTGATCGGCGGCACCCATGGGTCGCTGTCGCTTCCCCATCTCGATGTCTGGCACAATCGCGAGAAGCGCAGCTGGTGGGAGCCGATCGAACCCGCGCGCGTGCCCTACGAGGCCGCGGATCCGCTGACGCGGCAGATCCGCCAGTTCTGCCGCGTCATCCGCGGCGAGGAGCCGCCGCTGGTGTCGGGACGCGAGGGGCTCAACACGCTGAAGGTGATCGAGGCGGTGAAGGAATCGGCGCGAACCGGGCAGATGGTGCGGCTCGCGCCGTGACGCTCACGGCCGGAACAGCTTCGCCGGCGCGCGCTCGAAGGTGCGCCGGCCGTTCTTGAAGCCCATGATCGGCTCGGCGATTTCGGCCAGCGCCTCCGCGCCGGTGGCGGCGTCGAGCACCACCAGATCGGCCGGGCCGCCGACGGCGATGCCGTAGTCGGTCAGATTCATCAGCCGCGCCGGCGACGTGGTGACGAAGGCGAGGCAGGCGTCGAACTCCGCCGGGCCCGCCTGCGCGACATTGGCGTAGAAATTGGCCATCCGCAGCAGCGAGGCGTCGCCGAACGGCGTGAACGGGTTGAGCACGTTGTTGGTGGCGACGGAGCAGCACACGCCGCGCGCGGCGAGGCGGTGCGCCGGCGTGAGGCCGCGCGGCACCGCGTGTGTCGCATCGCGGCCCATCAGATAGAGATCGGTCGCCGGCAGCACGGTCACTGCGACACCGGAATCGGCGAGCCGCGCAGCCACGGCGTCGAACTGGTCGGGCGGCATCATCGACAGCTTGGTGACGTGACCGATGGCGACGCGGCCCTGCCAGCCATGCGCCACCGTCTGGCGGCAGACTTCCTCGAGATGGGTCCAGGAGGGGTCGAGGTCGAAATCGAGATGGAAGTCGAGATCGACGTCGAAGTCGCGCGCCAGCGCGAACAGCCGCGCGATCTGCGCATGCGGATCGCTGTCGGTGTAGGGGCAGCCGCCGAGGAGGTCGGCACCGTCCTTCAGCGCGGCGACGAGCAGGTCCTCCGCGCCCGGATCATTGGTGAGGCCTTCCTGCGGAAAGACGCAAAGCGAGAGGTCGAGCGCCCAGGCATAGTCGCGCTTGAGCTGCCGTACCGCCTCGAAACTGCGCAGGCCGGCGCGCGGATCGACCTCCACATGGGTGCGCATGCGGGTCGTGCCCTTGGCGATCGCCCTCTCGAGCACGCGGGCGCCGCGGGTGTACACGTCTTCGACGGTGAAGCCGCGCTTGAGTTCCGAGACGGCGCGGATCGCGTCGCCGAGGCTGGCGTGATTGTGCCCGCAGCGGCCCAGCAGGCAGGCCTTGTCGAGATGGATGTGGGTGTCGACGAAGCCGGGCACGACGCAGCGGCCGCCAAGGGGGAGCTCCGTCGCGGCGGTGGGCAGGCGCGGCGCGATCGCGGCGATGCGGGTGCCGCGCACGCCGATATCGACGAGGCCTTCTGGCAGGCGGGCGTCACGGAAAACGAGGTCGAGCGGGGCGGGGTTGTCGTTGGGGCGGTCGGTCATCTCAGCGGGCTGCGTCGGGATCGCGCGGCCGCGCCGCGCCTCGTGGCAAAGTGCATGCAGAACGATGGCAGGAAAGTCTAAATTATGTGCATGCAATCCAGAGCGGCCGCTTTATTCTGCGCCCGACGGCAGGAGAGCAGGCGATGGAGACAGCGACCAAGGCGGCAATGGCGGGACAGTCGGACGCGGAAATCGTGCGCGCCTATCTCGAAGCGTCGATGGCGCCGGATCCGGACCGCGCCGCCACCTACATGAAGCCGGGCACCCGCATCACCTTCACAGGCGGACGCGTATTCGACCACCCGCGCGGGCCGACCGGCTTCAATGCGGGCCGCTATCGCTGGGTGAAGAAGCGGATGGACCGGTTCGACGTCTGCCCCGGCGACGGCGAGACGGTGGTCTACAGCGTCGGCACGCTCTACGGCGAATGGCCGGACGGCACGCCGTTCGAAAGCAACCGCTATGTCGACCGGTTCGTGGTGCGCGACGGCATGATCGTCGCCATGGATGTCTGGAACGACAGCGCCGAGCGGATCCTGCAGCGGTACGGCATCGAGGCCTGATCAGCGCGCCGCAGCGCGGCCCAGCCGGGCGCGTTTCGCCGCCCGCGGCGGCGGGTCGTCGCCGGCATAGGGCGCGAGAATTTCCAACAGATCGCGGCCGCGCGGCTTGGTGGGCGCGACCAGGGCGCGGCTGGCGACGGAATCGAGATGGCGGTGCATCAGCGCCATCGCCGGCTCGGCCTTGCCCTTCACAAGCGCGTCGATGATGGCACGGTGCTCCGTGACGCCGCATTCGGCCGAATGGGGCCGGCTGTAGAGCGACAGGATCAGGCAGCAGCGATAGGCGATTTCGCTGGTGTAGCGGATCAGGATCGGGCTGTTGGTCATCCGCGCCAGCAGGATGTGGAACTCGGTCGCGAGCCGGATCGATACCGCGTCCGGTCCGCCGCGCGCCGCTTCCTCCGCATCCACATGGGCGGTCAATTCGGCGATCTGCGCCTTGGAGAGATTGCCGGCCAATTGCCGCACGACCAGGCGCTCGAGCTCCATGCGGATGTCGAACGTGTCGCGCGCGTCCTGCCAGCTCGGAGTGGCGACGACCGCGATGCGATTGCGGCGGAGTTCCACCAGGCCTTCGGCGGCGAGCTGGCCCAGCGCGTGGCGCGCGATGGTGCGGCTGACACCGAAGCGCTCGCCGAGGGCGTCTTCGGGCAGTTTCGCGCCCGGCTCCAAGGCCTGCTCGATGATCGCGCGGCGCAGGGCGCGACAAATAGTGCCAACCTTGTCGGACGCTTCGCCATCGCGGGTCTGTCTGGGTGCCATCGCCGATTCCCCTGCCGCCCGATCGTCTTAGCGCCAGAGTCGCCCGCTTCGCAATGAAGGCGCAACGGACTGTGCGCCTCAATTGCATGCACTTTCATGGCCGATCTGCACAAGATTTCGCCCGCACTGCGGTCGCCGAAGAGCCTGGAAGTCGCGAAATGTAGCGAAAGCGCGGCTGGCACCTGCCTTGCATGCAGGTGTTTTCATGTCGCGCATACAACCGATCTTCACACCATCTCCTGACGCCGCTGCCGACACGCCCGAACGCGTGCCGACCGCCATCGAACTCTCCGCCGTCTCCGTCACCTTCGGACAGGGAACGCAGGCCGTGCCCGCTTTGGCGGAGACGACGCTGCGCATCCCCGACGGCGCGTTCGTCGCCCTGGTCGGTCCGTCCGGCTGCGGCAAGTCGACGATCCTGAAGCTGGTGGCCGGGCTGGTGGCGCCGACGGCGGGCGTCGTGATCGTCGGCGGCCGCGAGGTGGCGGCCAAGGCGCTGCGGATCGGCATGGCCTTCCAGAACCCGACCATGCTGCCGTGGCTGACGATCGAGCAGAACGTGATGCTGCCGCTGAAGATCGTCGAGCCGTTCCGCTCCCAATTCCGGCAGCAGCGCCGCTCCGCCTTCCGGGACAAGGCGCATGCATTACTGGCGCAGGTCGGGCTGAAGGGCTTCGCCTCGCGCTATCCCTGGCAGCTGTCGGGCGGGATGCTGCAGCGGGCCAATCTGTGCCGCGCACTGATTCACGAGCCGCGCATGCTGCTGCTCGACGAGCCGTTCGGCGCGCTCGATCAGTTTACGCGCGAAGAGCTGTGGGCGATCCTGCAGGATCTCTGGCTGACGCACCGGCCCACGGTGCTGCTGGTGACGCACGATCTGCGCGAAGCCGGCTTTCTCGCGAACCGGATCTGCGTGATGAGCGCGCGTCCCGGCCGCGTCATTGACGACAGCGCGGTGGAATTCGCCCGGCCGCGCACCATCGCCATGACCTACGAGCCCGAATTCGTGGCGCTGAACCAGCGACTGCGCGAGCTCATCGTCGACGCCCGAACCGTGCCCGCGGCGCAAGGGAGTGCATGACCATGCCGAACCTCAATCTGCGGCAGAAGGTGTGGTCGGGCGGCCTGATCGTGCTGTTCTTCGTCGGCTGGGAAGTGTTCTGCCTCGCCACCGGGATGTCGGACCTGATCCTGCCGCGGCCCTCGCAGATCATCGAGACGCTTGTCGCGCGCTTTCCGGTGCTGTGGCCGCATATCGTGCAGACGCTGGCGACGACCATGGTCGGATTCGTGCTCGGCGTCGCACTGGGCGTGGTGCTCGGGGCCTTTGTCGGGGTCTCAAAGGTCGCCTACGACACGGCCTATCCGCTGCTGATCGGATTCTCCTCCATTCCGAAGGTCGCAGTCGTGCCGATCTTCGTGCTGTGGTTCGGCTCCGGGACGGTGCCGGCGGTTCTGACTTCGCTCGCCATCTGCTTCTTCCCGATCGTCGTCAATATCGCGACCGGTCTTGCCACGACCGAGCCGGAACTCGAGGACGTGCTGAAGGCGCTCGGCGCGAGCAAGCTCGACATCCTCTGGAACGTCGGCTTGCCGCGGACCATGCCGTTCTTCTTCGCTTCGCTGAAGGTGGCGATCACCTATGCCTTCGTCGGCACGGTGCTGGCCGAGACGGTCGCGTCGAACCGCGGCATCGGCAACGTGATGATGAGCGCGTCGTCCAGTTTCGACGTGCCTCTGGTCTTCGCCGGGCTGTTCATTCTCGCCGGTCTCGGCGTCGCCCTTTACGTCGCCTTCTCACTGATCGAGGGACGGGTGACGGGCTGGGCCACGCGCAAGAACGACGTCGTCGCCGCATGACCGCGGCATCCCACATTTCGAGCCATCCCAATTCGTGGAGGAGAATCCGATGCTGAAGCGACTGACCGCGACCTTGATCGGTGCCGTGCTGCTGGCCGGCCCGGCCGTCGCCCAGGAGACGACCATCAAGCTGACACTCGGCTGGAAGACGCAGGGCAGCGACGCCGCGTATTTCTATGCGCGCGAGAAGGGCTTCTTCAAGGAGGAGGGGCTCAACGTGATCATCGACCAGGGCGAGGGGTCCGGCGCCACGGTCACGCGCATCATGTCCGGCGCCTACGACGCCGGCTTCGGCGACGTCAATGCGATCATCCAGAACGCCTCGCTGCGCCCCAACGAAGCGCCGGTGATGGTCTACATGATGTGGAACCAGCCGCCTTTCGCGATCGTCACCAAGGCGTCGAGTGGCATCAAGACGCCGAAGGACTTCGAGGGCCGGACGTTGGGCGGCGCCCAGGGCACGCCGACGACACGGCTGCTGCCGGTGTTCGTGCGCAAGAACGGCCTCGACGAATCGAAGATCAAGGTTTCGAACATGGCGCCGAACCTGCAGGAGCCGATGCTGATCAAGGGCGACATCGACGCCGCGCTGGTCTTCAACATCACCAGCTACTTCAATTTGGTCCTGAACCGTCAGGATCCGGACAAGGACTTCACCTGGTTCACCTTCGGCGATTTCGGTCTGGACCTGTATTCCAACGGCCTGATGGTGTCGCGCAAGCTGATCGACACCAATCCGAAGGCCGTGGCCGGTCTCGTGCGGGCGTTGAACAAGGCGATGATCGCCATCGCCAAGGATCAAAATGCCGGTATGGAAGCGACGGTGAAGTTCGACAACCTGATCAATGTCCCGGTCGAGAAGCGCCGGTTGCAATATTCCTTCGAAAAGCTGATCGTCTCGCCGGAGATGAAGGAAATTGGCATCGGCGACATCAAGGATGACCGCATGGCGCGGGCCATCGCCATCGTCGTCGAGGGCTACCAGCTCGAGCGGGCGCCGAAGCCGGAGGAGATCTTCTCGCGGGCGTTCCTGCCGCCGCGCGCCGAGCGGGAGCTGGTCTATACAGCGAACTGACGCGTGGAGGGAGGCGGCATGACGGAAACAGTGACAGCGGCGCAGCTGTTCTGCGGTCCCGAGGGCGGCCTCCTATCCAATGCGGCGATCGAGCACGGCGGCGGCACCATCGCGGCGATCAGGCAAGAGATCGCCGCGTCGGGGCCGCGGCGCTTCGTCGTTCCGGCGCTCGTCAACGCGCACGACCATGCGCGACCGACCGCGTCCTCGTTCGGCGCCGCCAACCTGCCGCTCGAAACCTGGATTTTCCGCTCGGCCTTCGGCAGCTGGCCCGATCCCTATCTCGCCGCCGCGTCGGCGCTGGCGCGGTGCGCCCGCTCCGGCTGCGCGGCGATGATGCTTCATCATACGCGGCCGAGCGGGACGATGGGTCTCGTGGACGAGGCGCGGGCGATCGCGCGGGCGGCGGTCGATGTCGGCATCCGCATCGCTTTCGCGCTCGCCGTGCGGGACCAGAACCCGATCGTCTATGGCGACGGCGCGCCGGTGCTGACGGCGCTGCCTGGCGAGGATCGCAAAGTCATCGAAGATCTGTTCGTGCGGCCGGCCATGCCGCCGCGCGACTATGTCGCCCTGGTCGAAGAGATCGCGGCCGCCATCGGCGGTCCGCTGGTCGACGTGCAGTTCGGACCGGCCGGCGTGCAATGGTGCTCGCGGCCCCTGCTCGAGGCGATCGCGGAGCGATCTGCCGCGACCGGCCGGCGCATCCACATGCACCTGCTGGAGACGAAGTATCAACGCGCCTGGGCCGACCAGACCTTTCCGCAGGGCATCGTCCGGCACCTTAAGGAGATCGGCCTGCTGTCGGAGCGCCTGACGCTCGCCCATTGCGTCCATGCGCGGCCGGACGAACTCGATCTGATCGCCGAATCGGGCGCGCGAATCGTCACCAATTTCAGTTCCAACCTGCACCTGCATTCGGGCCTCGGCCCCATCGCCGAGGCGCATCGGCGCGGCTGCGCCATTGCCGTCGGGGTCGACGGCATGGCGCTCGACGAGGACGACGACGCGATCCGCGAGATGCGGCTGGTGCAGCTCGCCCATGACGGAACCGGGTTCGACCGCACCTGGAGCCGCAGCGCGTTCTTCGGGCTCGCGGTGGCGAATGGACGCAAGGCCGTGGGCGCACCGGGAACCGGGGCGCTCGCGGCAGGCGCGCCGGCCGACTTTACCGTGCTCGATCTCGACAGGCTCGACCGCGACGCGATCATGCCGGTCGATCCGCTCGACCTGTTCTTCGCGCGCGGGAATGCGAGCTATGTCAAGGACGTCGTGGTGGCGGGCCGCACGATCGTCCATGATGGCGTGCCGACCGGCGTCGACCTGCCGGCGATGGAGAAGGAACTGCGGGCGCTCTATCGCAAGAATGTCGGCACTCTCGGCGGGTTCGAACGCGCCTGGAAACCATTCGCCGCCGCGACCGAGAGCTGGTTCCGCACCCATTGCGGCTGCGGGTAAACGCCACGCCTATGCCGAGCGGCCAGCCTGTGTGCCAGCGGCGGCCGCCCTGTTCGTCTTGCGCGCGCGCCGCCATTCCTCGAAGCGCTGAAGCAGCACGTAGAACGAGGGCACGAACAGGACGGCGAGGCAGGTCGAGGCCAGCATGCCGCTGAACACGGCAAGGCCGATCGAACGGCGCGCATTGGCGCCGGCGCCGGTCGCCAGGACCAGCGGCACCACGCCGAGGATGAAAGCGAAGGACGTCATCAGGATCGGGCGGAACCGCAACCGTGCGGCTTCCACCGCGGCTTCGACAATCGCCACACCTTCGGCCCGCTTCTCGCGCGCATATTCGACGATGAGGATCGCGTTCTTGGCCGACAGGGCGATCAACAGGATCAGACCGATCTGCGTGTAGAGGTTGTTGGCGACGCCCAGCCCCGTCAGGGCCGCGACGGTGCCGAGCAAGGCAAGCGGGACCGCGAGGATGACGGCAGCGGGCAGGAACCAACTCTCGTATTGCCCCGCCAGCACGAAATAGACGAGCAGCAGCGCCAGGGCGAAGACGAAGTAGATCTGATTCCCGACCACCTTTTCCTGGTAGGACATGGCCGACCAGCTGAAGCCCATGCCTGCCGGCAGAACCCGCGCCGCGATCTGCTCCAACAGGTTCATGACCTGGCCGGAGGAGAAGCCGGCCGCGGGCAGGCCGGAGATCGTCGCCGCCGGATAGAGATTGTAGAGGGTGATCAGCGCGGGCCCCTCGACGTTGCGGATCTCGAGCACGGTGCCGAGCGGGACCATCTGTCCCGCGGGCGTCTTGATCGACAGATTGAGAATGTCTTCGGGCCGCATCCGGAATCCCGAATCGGCCTGCACATAAACCTGGAAGACCTGACCGAACTTGTTGATCTGCGTCACGTAGGTCGACCCGAGATAGCCCTCCAGCGCGGCGAACACCTGGCCGACGGTCGTGCCCATGGTCTCCACCTTGTTGCGATCGATGGCGAGATGGATCTGGGGCGCGACCGCGCGGAACGAGGTGAATGCGTTCTGGACGGCGGATTGCGAGAGGGCGTTGGCGACGAGCTGGTTGGTCGCGTTCTGGAGCTTGGGGAAGTCGTTGCTGCCGTCGCGCAGCTCCACCACGAGGGTAAAGCCGCCTGAATTGCCGATGCCCTGGATGGGCGGCGGCGGGATGATCGTGGTCTGCGCCTCGAGCACCTGCGCCTTCAGCGCGGCGTCGAGCGCACGGTACATGCCGAGAAGGTCTTGCCCGCTGGCCCGGTCGCGGACCGACCAGTCTTTCAGCATGACATAGGCGAGGCCGGCGCTGGGCAGGCTCGCATTGTTGTCGAGCACGGAAATGCCGCTGATGGTGATGACTTGATCGACACCCGGTGTCGCCTTGGCGATCGCCGAGACCCGTTCGAGGGCGCGGTCCGTCCGCTGCAGCGCCGCCCCGTCCGGCAGCTGCACGTTGACCATGAGATAACCCTGGTCCTCGATCGGTATGAAAGCGGTGGGAACGCGTGTCATGCTCCACAGCGCGAAGGCGACCAGCAGAAGCGCGACCGCGGCCATGGCGCCGCTGACATGAACCATGCGGCGGATCAAGGCGGTATAGCCGCGCTCCGCCGCCGCGTAGACGGCGTTGAAGCCGCGATAGAAGACATTGCGCCGCTCCGGCGGCACCGGCGGGCGCAGCCACAGCGCGCATTGGGTCGGCTTCAACGTCATGGCGTTGACGGCGCTGATCAGCGCGGTGGCCGCGATGACCAGCGCGAACTGCTGGTAGATCTGCCCGGTCAGGCCCGGCAGGAAGGCGGCGGGGATGAACACCGCCATCAGCACGAGCGTGATGCCGACGATCGGGCCGAACAATTCACTCATCGCCTTCACCGCCGCCTCGCGGCCGGACATGCCGCCTTCGACGTGGCGTGCCACGCCCTCGACAATGACAATGGCGTCGTCGACGACGATGCCGATGGCGAGGACGATGGCGAAGAGGGTGGAGAGGTTGATGGTGAAGCCCATCGCGGCCATGGCGGCAAAGGCGCCGATGACGGTGACGGGCACCGTCGTGGCGGGGACCAGCATCGCGCGCCAGTCCTGCAGGAAGAGCAGGATGACGATGAGGACCAGCACGCCGGCCTCGATCAACGTCACATAGACCTCGTGGATCGAGGCCTGAACGAAGGTGGTGGTGTCGAACGGGACGCTGTAGACGAGGCCGGGCGGGAAGGCCTTGGCAAGCGCGTCCATCCGGGTGCGCACGGCCTCCGCGGTGGCGATGGCATTGGCCTCGGGCAGCTGGAAGATGCCGAGGCCTGCCGCGGCGGCGCCGTCGAGCTTGAAGCTTTGGCTGTAAGTCTGGGCGCCGAGTTCGACGCGGCCCACGTCCCTGACGCGGGTGATGCGGCCGCCGGCTTCGCTGTCGACCTTGACGACGATCTGCTCGAAATCGGCGGCCTCGTCGAAGCGGCCGGTGACATTGACCGTGTACTGGAAATCCTGCCCTGCGGCCGCCGGCGGCATGCCGACGACGCCGGCCGTGACCTCCTGGCTCTGCTGCTGGATCGCCTCGACCACGTCGTTCGGGGTCAGGCCGCGTGCCTTGAGCAGTTCGGGATCGAGCCAGATGCGCATCGCATAATGGCCGGCGCCGAAGACGTTGACATTGCCGACGCCCGGAATGCGCGCGAGCTCGTTCTGCAGGTTGATGACGGCGTAGTTGGCGAGGAACAGGCTATCGTAGCGGTTGTCTGGCGAGGTGAGCGCCACGAACATCAGGACGGCAGTGGACTTCTTCTGTACGTTGACGCCCTGCACCTGAACCGCCTGGGGCAGCTGTGCCAGCGCGGCGGAGACGCGGTTCTGGACCAGCACCTGCGCCATGTCCGGATCGGTGCCGATCGCGAAGGTGACGATCAGATTGTAGGAGCCGTCGCTGGCACTGGTGGACTGCATGTAAAGCATGCCCTGAACGCCATTGACCTGCTGCTCGATGGGCAGGGCAACCGTGTCCATGACGGTGCGCGCGCTCGCGCCCGGATAACGGGCCGTGACCGATACGGTGGGCGGCGTGACATTCGGATATTGCGCCACCGGCAGCCGCAGCAGCGCAACGGCGCCAATGAGGATCATGACCAGCGCAAGGACGTTGGAAAGGACGGGGCGTTCGATGAAGAACCGCGAGAACATGATTTGCCCCTTCCCCCGCGTGCCGTCGCGCTATTTCCCGTCCGCGGCGACCGCCATGCCCTGCCTGTCCGGTTCGATCTTGTTGCCGGGGACGGCGCGCTGGATGCCGTTGGTCACGACCCAGTCTTCGGCGCCGATGCCGGATTCGATGACCCGGAGCTGGCCCACGCGCTGGCCGATCTGGACCGGGCGTTGCTCGACCGTGTCGTCCTTGCCGACCACGAGCACGTACTTGCCGGCCTGGCTCGTGCCGATCGCCGCGTCCGCGACCAGCAGCGCGCCGTCGACCTTCTGCGCGGGGATGCGCAGGCGGACGAAGGCGCCGGGCAGGAGGCTGAGATCCTTGTTGTCGAAGATGGCGCGTGCTTCGAGCGTGCCGGACGTCGGATTGATACTGGGCGCGACGTAGTCGAGCCGTCCGACATGCGGATAGCCTTCGTCCGTCTGCAGGCCGAGCTCTACCGGCACGGTCGGAATGTCGTTCAGCGTCTTGCCCTGCTTGGCCAGATTCTCGCGGATGCGGAGCACCAGCCGCTCGCTCACGTTGAAATAGGCGTAGATCGGCGCCACCTGCACGATGGTCGCGAGCTTGGTCGGGCCGGCATAGCCGACAAGGGCCCCGACATCGACGAGATGGCGGGAGACGATTCCGTCGAACGGCGCGGTGACCGTCGTGTAGCCGAGGTTGATGGTGGCGATCTGCAGATTGGCCTGCGCCTGCTGCAAGGTGGCCTGGTCGGAATCCCGCTGCGCCAGCGCCTTGTCATAGTTCGCCTGGCTGGAGACGTCGCGGTGAACGAGATCGGCCTGCCGCTCGTACTCAGCCTGCGACTTCTTCAGTTCGGCCTGAGCACCGGCGACCGCGGCCTTGGCCTGGTCGAGCTGGGCCTGGTAGGTGTCCTGCTGGATGACGAACAGGACGCTGTCCTTCTTCACGAGCGTCCCGTCCTTGTAGCCGATCTTCTCGAGATAGCCTTGGACCCGGGCTTCGAGATCGACCTGGTTGAAGGCCTGGGTGTTGCCGGTGAGCTCGATGTAGTTGGTCACCGCCTGCCGCACCGGCTGCGCGACCGCCACCTTGGGTGGCGGCGGCGGAACGTAGGCGTTCCGCTCCTCGCAACCCGCGAGCGCCAGAGCCAGCGCCGCGGCAGTGCCGGCGGCGCGCCGGCGATGGCTCGGCCGTGACCGCAACCACTTGCCGACCGCTGACATCCCGTTGCTCCCCCCAGTGTAACGGGCCGATCTGAAGTTGCGCGCGAGGCGGCGGACCTCAGTTCGACCGATTCGACCGTTCGATCTGCTTGGCGTCGCGCGCCATGATCATGCATTCGAGCAATTCCACATAGCTGGGCTCGCCGCCGGCATTGGTCGAGGCGATGCATTCTTGTCTGATGCCGGCGGTGTAGCTCAGCCAGTCGGCCTCGAGCTTTTGCCGCGCCTCCTGTTCATCCCGGAGGCATTGCGGCAGGCGCGCATCGAGGCTTTCACCCATCTTCGCCGCCGCGCGGCAGCTGGGTTCGACATTGAAGGACGGAACCCTGTCGCTGACAGGGAGCAGAAGGCTGGCACCGAACGCGAGCAACGCGAGAGACCCGAGCATGGCACGCTCCAGGATGCTGCTTCACGAAACTGAGGAATTGCGCCGTCTACTTGCCGTCCGTCATTTGCGAGAGCCATCGGACGGTCGATGGCCACCAGGACGGCGCAGGCCGGGCGAGGCCGACCTGCTTCTATGAACAATAGCGAAATTCGAATGCGCTGGCCATGGGCGCCGCGACGGGCGACGGCGGTCGGAAGTGTCTGGATACTGCTAGCCGGAGGCCGGTACCCGGTCCTAGGTATTACGCGGCCCCGCGTGCCGCCTCCCGGCGCCGGCCGGTCAGGAGCGTCGGATCCGGGCCCTCGACATGCTGAGAGAAGGCCGAGATCGGCGCCGGCTGCCCGAGCAGATAGCCCTGCACCGAATTGCAGGCGACATTGCGCAGGAAGTTCAGCTCCGCGTCCGTCTCCACGCCCTCCGCGAGGACGGGGAGATCGAGACCTTGGGCGAGACCCACGACGGCGCGGACGATGGCGGCCGCCTCCGGGCTGCTGTCGACGGAGCGGACGAAGGACTGGTCGATCTTGATCTTATCGAATGGGAACGCCCGCAGGTTCGAGAGCGACGAATAGCCGGTGCCGAAGTCGTCCATGGCGATGCGCACACCCAGCGCCTTCAGCCGGCGCAGGGCGGTCAGCGTGCGGCCGACGTCCTTCACCAATGAGGTCTCGGTGATTTCCAGTTCCAGGCGGGCGGGATCCAGGCCGGATTCGTCGAGCACGTCCGCGACCATTTGCGGAAGATTGCCGCTGTGGAGCTGCAAGGCCGAGACGTTGATGGCGACGCTCAGCGGCCGCTGCCAGCGCGCGGCCTCCTTGCAGGCGGTCCGCAGCACCCACTCGCCGATCGGGATGATGGCGCCGCATTCCTCGGCGATCGGAATGAAGACCGACGGCGAGACCTGGCCCTTGGTCGGATGCTTCCAACGCAGCAGGGCTTCGAAGCCGACGATCTCGCCGGTCCGGATGTCCGCCTGCGGCTGATAGACGACGCTCAGTTCGTTGCGCGCGATGGCGTGACGGATGTCGTGCTCGATCTGGCGGCGGTCGCGCAGATGCGCGCCCATTGAGGCTTCGAAGAAGCGATAGACGCCGCGGCCGTCGGCCTTGGCTTCGTAGAGCGCCGCATCGGCATGGCTGAGCAGGGACTCGCGATCGGCCGCGTCCTGCGGGAAGAACGCGATGCCAATGCTGGTCTCGACCGTGATGCCGGCCGGCAGCTGCTCCCCGTCCTGCTTCAAGGCCTCGAGAATGGCTTCGGCCGTGCGCACGGCATAGGCCGCGGACGGCAGGCGGGGAACGATGACGGCGAATTCGTCGCCGCCGAGACGCGCGACCATGGCGCCATGCCGGAGCACGCCCTGAATCCGCTCGGCGACAAACTGCAGCACGGAATCGCCGGCGGGGTGCCCGAACAGATCGTTGATCTCCTTGAACCGATCCAGATCGAGGAACAGAACCGCCACGCCGCGGTCCGTGTCGCGGTGCGCGGCGATCTCCGCCTCCAGGCGCTTGTTGAAGCTGTTGCGGTTGGGCAGCTTGGTCAGCGGATCGTGGTGGGCGAGGAAATAGATCTCCTCTTCCGCCTTCTTGCGCTCGCGCACGTCGCGAACGGCAAGAATCTGGTGCGGCCGTCCGGCATAGACGATGTCGCGCTGGATGAGCTCCACCGGGATCGTATCGTTCTTGGCCGTGCAAAGGGTGGTCTCGCCCGGCATGACATCGAGCTTGCCATTGCCATCAAGGCTGACGGCCGGAAAGAACGCGGTGATCGGACGGCCGACGACCGCGTGACGGTCATCGCCGGCCAACGCGGCGAAGCTGTTGTTGGCGGCGACGATCTCGGTGCCCTTGCAGACGACGAGCCCCTCGACCGCGGCATCGGCGAGATTGCGCATGCGCTCGGCCTCGCGGGCGGCGCGGCGGCGCTCCTTCGCATCGAGCGCGAGGGCGCCGAGTGTCAGCAGCAGGATGCCGAGCGAGGCGCAGGCGACCGCAAGCGCGAGAACGCCTGGCGGCACGGCCAGTTCCGGCACGGCGAGGCGCGGGTCGGGTACGATCGCCGCGGCGGCCATGGCGGTGAAATGGTGGCCGCAGATTGCGATCGTCAGCAGCACGGCGCCGAGCGCCTTCCAGACAAACGCGTCGTTGCGCAGGGCCAGGGGCAGGCTCGCCGCGCCGAACACGGCGCCGAGGGCGACCGAGGCGGCGACCATCGACGGGTTCCAGACCACGTGCCCGGCGATCTCGAAAGCCGCCATGCCCATATAGTGCATGACGGCGATGCCGCCGCCCACCACGGCTCCGCCCAACCAGCGGCCCAGCGGCGGCCGTGTCCAAAGCGCGATCCCAAGGCCGCTGGCGGTGAGGCTGATCGCGGCGACGAGCGAGGCGATGGTCAGCGCGACGTTGTAGCCGCTCGGCAGGCCGGGCTGATAGGCCAGCATGGCGATGAAATGCGTGGCCCAGATGCCGAAGCCGGTCGCGATCGCGGCGACCGTGATCCAGATCCGCCCCATGTCGGCGTCACTGCGCTTGGCATGATGAAGCATGCTCACGGCCGTCGAAGCGGCCAGCAGGCAGATCAACGCCGCCAAGGCGACGAGACGAAGATCGTGCTGCGTCGTGATGCAGTCGTAGACTGTTAGCATTCCATCCCGTCCCCGGACCTGCGCGTGGATCGTCAGACCTAAGGGAGGCTCCTGAATCGAACCTTACGGCAGGAGCGCCGGACGGTGTGAAGTGCGGAACGGGCGTGCAATGCGCTTAAGAAAGAATGGATGGCGCCGCCGAAAGAGCGTGAACGGTCGCTAAGGCTGGCGGGAGAGGGCGCCGAACTGATCTGCGCGTGTCCGTGCAGCCGCGCCGGCGCGTCCGGAGAAGGAGCCGTCGGGCCGCAGCCACGGTCGCGACGCGTCAGATTTATCTGTCGACACTCCTATGTTCCTCGCGCCGAGGAATGCTGACGCGACTGACGTGCTCCCGAACCCGAAATGGCAGCCGATCTCCGAAACAATGCCGTCCAGTGTTGTCATTGTTGCTGATACGCCTGCTCGGACGCGATTTCGCGCCATCTCCCTGTTTTCCCCTGCCACTGGATTCCGGCCTGCCTCGATATTGACACGCCAAATGGCCGTGACTATGAGTGTCGACACATTGCCCCTCCGGGTAAGAACAAGGGTGGGACGGGGTCGTCGGCTGCCTGCTGTGGCGCCTGACCTCGAAGGCCCACCGGGGCAGGAGGAGAACGCTCTTGACTGCACCATTGGCGGCCAGTGGCGAGGAGATCCTGAGGGTGCAGGATGTGCATCGCCGTTTCGGCGGTGTGGCCGCGGTGGCCGGTGCAAACTTCACGGTGAAGCGCGGGTCGATCACCGGGCTGCTCGGCCCGAACGGGGCCGGCAAGACGACGCTCTTCAACATCATCGCCGGCACGCTCAAGCCGACGCAGGGCGAGATCCATTTCGACGGCCGAAACGTCACCGGTTGGCGCCCTGATCAGCTGGCGCAACTGGGACTGACGCGCACGTTCCAGCTGGCGCGCGGCCTTTCCGACCTTTCCGTGCTGGAGAACTTCGCTCTGTACGGCAAGCAGCAGCCTGGGGAATCGCTGTGGCGCGTCTTCTTCGACCCCATGGCTGTCCGGCGCCATGAAGAAAGCGTCATCCGCCAAGCCTGGGCCTATGCCGCGCAGCTCAATCTGGCGCATGTCGCCAACAATCGAACGACCGATCTCTCCGGCGGGCAGAAGAAACTGGTCGAACTCGGCCGCGCGCTGATCGGCGAGCCGAAGATCCTGCTGCTGGACGAGCCGATGGCCGGCGTCAATCCCGCGCTGGCGGTGGAGCTCGGGAAGTACCTTCTGGAGATCCGCGAGCGCGGCGTCACGATCCTCGTGATCGAACACAACATGAGCTTTGTGCGGCAGATCTGCGATCACGTGATCGTCCTGGCGGCAGGCAAGGTGATCGCCGAAGGTTCGTTCGACGCGATCCGCAGCAACGAGCTGGTTCAATCCGCCTATCTCGGGAGTTCGGTGTGAGCTTCCTGAAAGTCGAACAGGTCGTTGCGGGCTACAGCACGCACGACGAGATCCTCAAGAACGTGGCGATCGACGTCGAGCCCGGCGAGATCGTGTCGATCCTCGGACCGAACGGGGCCGGGAAGTCGACGTTGCTCAAGACCATCGCGGGCCTGGTGACGCCGCGCTCCGGCACGGTCGAGTTCATCGGCGCCAGCATCGCCGGCCTGCGGCCGCGCGACGTGAGCCGGCGCGGCGTCGTCTTCGTGCCGCAGGAGAACAACATCTTCCCGTCTCTGACGATCGAAGAGAATCTCGAGATCGGCGGCTATCTCGATAAGGCGCATTTCAGAACCCGACTCGAGCAGGTCTACGCGCGCATGCCGGAAATCGCGGGGCGCAGACGCAACCTCGGCGGTGCGCTGTCGGGCGGGCAGCGGCAGCTTCTGGCCATGGCCATGGCGCTGATGGTGGGGCCGAAGCTGATGCTGCTCGACGAGCCGACCGCCGGTCTCTCTCCCGCCGCGGCCGAGAACCTGTTCGGCATGGTGCGGGGCATCCGGGACGACGGTGTCGCGATCGCGATGGTCGAACAGAACGCGCTGCGCTCGCTCATGGTGTCGGATCGCGCCTACATCCTGGTCGACGGCCGGAATGCACGCAGCGGCCGCGCCCAGGAGCTTCTTCACGACCGAGAGATCCGCGAGATCTTCCTTGGAGAAAAGTAACCATCGGGCTCCGACGGGAGCCAGGCAGGGAGACAATCTATGAACGCCAAAGGTCCGACATTCACCCGCCGCATGTTGTTGACGACGGCCGCAGGCGCAGGCGCCGCCGCAGTGTTTGCCCCCAGCGTTCTGCGCGCGCAGCAACTGTCCGGTCCCATCCGCATCGGCGGGCTGATGTCGCTGACCGGCGCGGGCGGCACCTGGGGCCCGATCATGGCCAAGATCCAGCAGCAGATCGTCGATCAGGTGAACGAGGCTGGCGGCATTCTCGGGCAGAAGGTCGAGTACTATGTCGAGGACGATCAGACCAACCCCGACGCCGGCGTTCTGGCCATTCGCAAGCTGATCGACGTGAACAAGGTTTGCGCCGTCACCGGCGTGTGGTCCTCCGCCGTGGCGATGCCGACGCTGCCGATCTGCTGGCAGAACAAGGTCACCATGCTGGGTATTGCCGCGTCCGACACGCTCGCGGAGATGCCGCATGAGGGCTATTTCATTCGCACCTATGTGCCGGTGTCGCTGCAGGGGCGCGAGATCGGCCGTTTCGGAATGAAGCGCGGCGCCAAGAAGTTCTTCGTCATGCTCGCGCAGAATCCGTTCAGCCTGGCGATGCTGAAGGGCCTCAAGGACGAGGTCGAACCGCAAGGCGCCAAGGTCTCCCACGTCATCTATGACGGCACCAAGACCTCGTTCCGCTCGGAGGTCGATCAGGCGCTGAAGGAGAAGCCGGACTTCATCATGCTCGGCGGCTATCCGCAGGACAGCGCCAGCATCATGAAGGAGCTTTACCGCAACAACTACACCGGCACCGTCTGCGGCTTCGGGACCGCCATCACGGAGGAGTTCCTCCAGGCAGCCGGGAAGGGCGTCACCGAAGCCGTGTTCACGGTGTTCCCGTCGGTGGCCGAGAATTCGGACGCCTACAAGAACCTGCAGAAGCTCGTGGGGACCGGCGGGCTGCTCGACACCAACAGGTGCCAGGCTTACGACCAGATCAACTTGGCCCTGCTGGCCGTCGCGGCGAGCAAACAGGCGACGGGCGAGGCGATCCAGAAGACGATCCGCTCCACGATCGGCGGCCCCGAGGGCGAACCGGTCGGCGACGTGATGACGGGCCTCAAGCTTCTCGCCGAGGGCAAGAAGATCAACTACGAGGGCGCCTCGAGCAACTGCGAGTTCCTGCCGAACGGCAACCTTCCGAACGCCTACTTCAAGACCATGCAGGTGAAGGAAGGCAAGCTCGTCACGGTCTGAGACGCAGCGGATTCCACGCGCGGGTGAGTGGCGGATCGATGATCCCGCCGCTCAGCCCGGCCGGTGCAGAGACTTCGTCAACGGACATCGCCTCGAACAGGCAGAGCCACACGACTTGCGCCGCCCCAAGGCTCGGAACGGGCGCAACAGGATCGAGAATGGAACTGGGGATCGAGATCGCTCAGCTGGTGATGAACGGGCTCATGGCCGGCGCCATTCTCGCCGTGCCCGCCATCGCGTTCAGTCTCATCTTCGCTGTGCTCCAGATCAGCAATTTCTCCGTGGCGGCCCACGTCGCGCTCGGCGCGTACACTGCGTATGTGGTGAATGCCGCTTTCGGGATGCCGGCGTCGGTGGCGGTCGTCGCGGCATTTCTGGTCAGCGGACTGGTCGGCGTTGCGAGCGATCACGTCGCGCTGCGGCCACTGCGGAGCTACGGCCCGCTGACGGTGGCGATCGCGTCGATGGCGCTCAACATGGTGCTCGAGAACATCCTGCGCTTCGGATTCGGCAACGACGTGCAGGGACTCGACCTGCCGGTGTATCGCAACTGGATCATCGGCCCGCTGCATCTCGCACCGCAGCAGTTCTACAATTTCCTGATCGCATCCGGCGTGATGATCGCGCTCTTCCTGCTGCTCGCGTTCACGCCGATCGGCAAAGCGATGCGCGCCGTCGCCGACAATCCGAAACTGACGGACATCAAGGGCATCAATCCGGAACAGATCGCCCGGCTCGCCGTCTTCGTCGGCATGGGACTGGCGGGCGTCGGCGGGGTGCTGATCGCGCTCGATGCGGCAATCGAGCCGACCGTCGGGTTCCGGGTCATCCTGTCTGTCTTCGCCGCCGCGGTGCTCGGCGGACTTGGCAACATTCCCGGCGCCGTCGCGGGGGCGCTGATCATCGGCGTTGCCGAGGAGTTGTCGCTCCTGGCGATGCCGGTCGCCTACCGCTCGGCGATCGGCTTCGCAGCGATCATCGTCGCGCTGCTGTTCTTCCCGCGCGGCATCCTCAATCGACGGTAGGGGAGCGGACCGTGCTCACATACGTTCTTTCCGTTCTCACGTTCGGTAGCATCTACGCCCTGCTTGCGATCGGCCTCAACCTCATGTGGGGCATGGCCGGAATGGTCAATCTGGGCATCCTCGGCTACTACGCGATCGGCGGCTATGCCTCGGCGCTGCTGACGGTCCATCTCGGCTTTCCCGTCATCGCCGGAATGGTGGTCGGCACCATGGTGGCCGCATTGCTCGGTGCGGCGACCTGCGTGGGCCTGGTCAAGCTCCGCGACGATTATCTCGCGATCGCGACGCTTGGCTTTGCCCAGGTCATGGCATTGATCGCGCAGAACGAGGTGTGGCTGACCAACGGCACCGACGGGATCGGGCAGATTCCGCGGCTGGGCGAGAGCCTGCGCGGCGATGCCTTCAACCTCGCCTATCTGGGACTTTGTTTCCTGGTCGTCATCCTCGTCTTCGCCGTGGCGGAGATCCTGCGGCGGTCGCCGTTCGGACGCGTGCTCCGGGCGATCCGCGATGACGCGATGGTGGCCGCCACCGCGGGCAAGCATGTGTTCGGCTTCCAGATGAAGGCGTTGGCCCTGGGCGGGGGAATCATGGGGCTCGCCGGAGCCGTGTATGTCCACTACATCGGGTTCATCTCTCCCGAAATTTTCCAGCCTCAGGTCCTCATCTACATTTTCCTGGCGCTGATCCTTGGCGGCCGCGGCAATAATGCGGGGGCGATTGCGGGCGCGTTTCTGGTCGTGATCGTCGTCGAGGGCACGCGTTTCGTGGCCGAGCTGGTGCCCAGCCTGTCCGCGGTACAAGTCGGCGCGATCCGGCAGCTCATCATTGGCATCGGCTTTATTGTCGTCCTGCAGAACTGGCCGCGCGGGATGCTGCCGGAACCGCTGCGGCGCTATCCGGCGCCGAGCGACGATCCGGCCGATCAGCGCAAATCGATGGGGAAGGCGTGATGGCATCGGAGCTCTTCTACCGCGTCACCGGAAGCGGTTCGCCGCTGGTCCTGCTGCACCCTGTCGGGCTCGATCACACCTTCTGGGAGCCGCTGCTGACGGAGGCGGCGCAGACGCACACGGTCGTCGCGGTCGATCTGAGAGGACACGGGCGTTCCGGCCCGGCGGCTTACGATCGCGGCATTAGCGCCTATGCGGCCGATGTGGTGGCGCTGCTGGACGAACTGGGCTTCGACGATGCCGCGGTGCTGGGGCTCTCCTTCGGCGGGATGATCACGCAGGAACTCGCCGTCACCTATCCGGAGCGGGTGTCGCGACTGATCGTCGGCGCATGCGGACCGCGCATTCCGGCGGAGGCGCGGGAGACCGTGCGGGCGAGGGGACAGCTCGATCCGGCGGCCGGGATGGCCGGCGTCGTCGATGTCACGCTCCGGCGCTGGTTCACCGACGGCTTCATGGGATCCGAGGCGGTGAAGAGGGTTCGGCAGCGGCTGCTCGCGAACGACCCGGCGGGCTGGGCGGCGGGATGGAACGCCATCGCCGACTTCGACGCGCTCGAGCGCCTGCCAACCATCAAGGTGCCGACGCTCGTCGTCGCGGCCGAGCTGGATGCGGGAACGCCGGTCGCGGCAACCCAGGCGATCGCCGCGGCAATTCCCGGCGCGGAGTTCGCCGTGATACCGGGAGCTCCGCACATGATGCAGATCGAATGCGGCGAACGCTTCACGGCGCTCGTGATGGCGTTCCTGCGCGAGCCGGGCGCGGGCGAGCGAAACGCAGGCGTTGAGGGAGGGCGGCCGTGACGCAGATGGGACTTCTCTTTGTCATCAACGAGCCCCCGGCGGCGATGGAAGAGGAAACGAACGCCTGGTACGACACCGAGCACATTTCCGAGCGGCTCGGGATTACGGGTTTCCTCACGGCCCATCGCTATATCTCGGCGGCGCGGGCGCGGCGCTACCTGGCCCTGTACGACCTGACCGACGTCGCCGTTCTCAAGAGTGCGGCGTATATGGCCTTCGTCGGCGACAAGTTCACGCCTTGGACGAAGCGCATCCTCGCCCGAACACGGGTGACGCGCATCGAAGGCGTTCAGATCTATCCAGGCGATGCTCCGGCTGCGACGGCAGCCCGGCACCTGATTCTCCGCTTCCCGGCCGGGTCCGGCGCAACGGATGCCGATCTTGTCGATCGATTTAAGCGATGCTTCCTCGGCAAGCCGGGTGTCAGCCAGCTGCGGGTCTTCGCCGGCAGCGGCGACGACGCGGGGAGCCATATCGCGCATGTGGTGGGCACAGCCGATCTCGAATCGCTGTTCGACCCTGCAGCATTCGCGGGATCCGCTCCCGATCTCATTGAGCCGTATCTGCCGTACTGAGCACATCTCGCCAAAACGACCATAACGACGCACTTCATCACGCTGGATCATCATCCGCCTGACGGGCACCAAGAAGGGATAGGCACCATGAACAGAGGTCATTTTGTTGCCGGGACGCTGGAATATCTTCGGCGGCCGCTCGTAACGAACATTTCCCGCGGACAGCGCGTCCTGGTTCTGTCGGATTTCGATCACGACCCGCGGGTGTGGCAGGCGGTGATGACGATCCTCGCCGATATCGGCGCGGACGCCACGTTGACGTTGTTTGAGCGGCGGCCTGCCGACTATTATGACCCGCCGTCCGCAGTGGTCGAGGCGATGATGAAGTCTGACTTCAACATCCTGCTCGCCTCGACCGGCATGCTGCATTCGTCCGCAAGCTTCAACGCGATGGCGGCCGGAATCCCGTCGATCTGCATGGACGGCGGAATGACGCTCGAGATGTTCCAATCCGGGGCGGTCACCGACGACATGAAGATGATCGCGGTGCGCAAGCACTACGTTTCAAAGAACGTCTTCGGCGCCAATCCGAAAATGTGCCGGGTGACCTCGGACTACGGGACGGATTTCACGTACAGCGTCGAGAATCGCATCACCTGCCCGCCGCTGCCTGGGCCGGATTTCGACCCGTACAAGATCATCAACTTCGCGAAGGACGAGAACCGCCCCGGCAACAATCTGCTGTACTATCTGTTCCCGACCGGCGAGTTCAACGTTGCGCCTGTCGAGGGGAGCGCCAACGGCAAGCTCGTCATCGACCTGACGATGCATCATATCGGCCGGCTCTACACGCCGATCGAGCTGACGGTGAAGGACGGCCGCGTCGTCTCGATCGATGGCGGGCCTGAAGCGCGTATCCTGCGGGACTATCTCGAAGAGTACGGCGACGAGAACGCCTATATGTGCCCGGCGGAAGCGTCGGTTGGCGTCAATGCGCGGGCGGTCGTGCGCGGCATCCAGCGCGAGGACAAGAACATCTGGGGCACGCTCCACTTCGGTCTCGGCACGAATGTCGACGTCGGCGGATCGGTCAAGTCGAAGATCCACATGGACGGCGTGATCCTGCATCCGACGCTGGAAGTCGACGGCGTCAAGAAGATCGAGCGTGGCAAGTTCCTGGTCCCGATCGAGAAGGACATCTAAGCCCGCGGGCGGCGAGGGCGGCAACCTTCGCCGCCCTCGCGCTCCGGGGAAAGGCGATAAGGCATGACGTTGGCGTATCGGGACCAAGGGGCAGCGGACGGGCTGACGTTGCTGTTCATTCATCCGCTCGGTGCCGATCAGACGTTCTGGGATGCGTGCCGAGAGCGGTTCGGCGCGGGTATCCGGACCGTCAGCTGCGATCTGCGCGGCAGCGGCGCCTCACCCCATCTTACCGAGCCGTTGTCGACCGACCGCGCCGTCGACGACATCGAAGACCTACGGCGTCACCTCGGGCTGGAGAGGATCGTGCTCGTGGGCTGTGCCGTCGGTGCCATGGCGGGAGCTGCCTACACCGCCCGGCATGCCGACCGTGTCGCTGCGCTGGTGATGGCGAATCCCGGATTCAGGATCACGCCGGAAGGCGCGGCGAACTTACGCGAGCGGGCGGATCTGGTGAGGCGGCATGGCATGCAGGCGCTGCTGCCGGGCGCCATCGACAATGCGTTCATCGGCTACACGGATACGGCGCGGCGCGATCAATATGAGCAACGTTTCTCCGCGCAGTCGCCGCGCAATTATGCCTTCGCGGCGCTCGGTGCCGCGGAGGCGGATCTTACCGATGCATCCGCAGCGATTGCCTGCCCCGTGCTGCTCGTGCCCGGAGGCAGCGATCGGCTGTTCGGCATGGCGCATGCGGATGAACTCGCGTCGCGCATCAAACAGGTGCGAGTCGTTCCCTTCGAGGACGGCGCCCATTTCATTCCCTACCAACAGCCGGAGCGGTTCGCCGCGGTCGTGGAGGAGTTTCTCAAGGAATTGCAACTACTGTCGCCCGTTTCCGAACAGGAGGCCTGAGCGGGAGGCGCAGCCAACGGTCCGCGCGGAAGCGCCGGCGGCTGGGCTGGTCCCGCGCGGTACTGGCATGATGAGCGCGGAGCACAGCCTGGCCAACGCACAAGCCACGATCCGGCGCGTCATCGCCGCGCGCGACGACCGCAATTCGCTGGTGACGCAGATTGCCATCGAGGTGGGGGCCGAGATCATCGAGGACGTCATCCCGCCTGGGCACGACTTGAATTCCGTCGACCTCGCCAAGCGCTACCGGACGAGCCGTACGCCCATTCGGGAGGCGTTGATGTTGCTCGAGAAGGAGGGGCTCGTCGACATCCCGCCCCGGCGGCGGCCGCGGGTCATGGTGATGGACGTTCCGACCATCAGGGAAATCTACCGGACGCGCGCGGCGATCCTGGAACTCGTGGCGGTCGACGTCACGGAGAATGCGACGCAGAGCGAACTGGAGCAGCTGTCGGCGGCGGTCGAGGCGATGGCCAAGTCATATCGGAACGGCGATGTGCGGTCCTATATTTGGGCGAACATTGCCTTTCACGATCTCAACCTGACCGTCTCGAAGAACCTGACCGCGAAGCGCATCGTCGAATCATTGTTGCTGCGGACGATTCGCCTGCGGCGGGTGTCGCTGTCGCGGGCCGGGCGCCTGGCGGAGTCGCTGGACGATCACCAGCGGCTGGTGAAGGCGTATTTCGACCGTGACGCCAATCTGGCTGCGGCGCTGATCCGGTCAAACCATCTGGCCGCGCTCCGCAACATCGAGACGGCCCGCCACGGCTGATCGGGAAAAGCCCGCCCTGGTCGGCGGTTCTCGCGTTTCGCAGTCGACAAAAGGATGCGCCGCGCGGGCTGGGGACCGCGCGGCGCCGGTTCACGCTACCGGCTCCCTTAAGCAGCGCGAACGGTGGCCAAGAAGCGCTCGACCTCGGTCTTGAGCCGGTTGCTGTCGGCGGAGAGCGACTGCGCCGAAGCCAGGACCTGGGCGGAGGCGGAGCCGGTCTCGCCGGCGCCTTTGTTCACTTCGCCGATATTGTTGGCGACCTCGGACGTGCCGGACGCGGCGTTCTGCACGTTGCGGGCGATCTCCTGGGTCGCCGCACCCTGTTCCTCCACCGCCGCGGCGATGGTCGACGCGATCTCCGACATGCGGTCGATGGTGGCACCGATTTCCTTGATTGCGCTCACGGAGTCCTGCGTCACCGTCTGCATCCCGGCGATCTGGCTGCCGATCTCGTCGGTGGCCTTGGCGGTCTGTGCCGCGAGGGCCTTCACTTCTTGTGCCACGACGGCGAAGCCGCGACCCGCCTCGCCCGCGCGTGCCGCCTTAGGTTACTTCGGAGTACGCAAGTAATGCCGGGAAACAGCCACGCATGTACTTTGGTGAATGCTGCAGGTGTTGGACAGTTGGGTTTCGCCGAGCCGACGGCATCCTCTCCGCTGCAGGGCTTCGCATAAGCGTTCGATGCGCCTGTGGCGGGCGTCGTTGCAATCGGATCCTGATCGCGTGCGGAGCTGGCGATGTCATGGCTGGTCGAAGAGGGCGTTTGCTGCTCGGCGGCAATGATGATCCGCCGTTGCGTGTGCCGCGGGCCCACCACGTCAGATGATGGCGGCCAGAATCTCCTTCCATCTCCGCCAAGTTGCCGTCATCGCGTTCGCTTGTTCGGCGTTCTCGGCGACGTGATCTCCAATCTGGGCTGCGAGCCGCGCCGCTGCCGCTCCGGTTCGTGTGCGGTGCGCGATGTTGATCTCGCGCGGCGACCCTTCGATCTGTGCCGCGTCGACACGCTTTCGACAATGTCCACGCGTCGGACAGTCGCGCGCTTGATTGATCTCAAAAGTGTTCCTAGCTTGCGGGCTGCTCTGTCGACAGCCCGAAAGCCGCCTTGAGATCATTGGGGGTGCGCCGCACATGCTGCAGATCGAATGCGCGGAAATCTATGCGGGGATCGTGTCCGCCTTCCTCGCCGAACCGCGACAGGCTGTGCAATGACGCGCAAGGGCCTGCTCCTCGTTCTCGCCGATCCGGCGCCCGCGATCGAGGAAGAGTTCAACGACTGGTACGACAGCGAGCATCTGCCGGAGCGAGCCGTGCTGCCCGGCTTCGAGACGGCCAAGCGCTTCGTCTGCGTCTCCGGCGGTCCCGCCTATGCGGCGCTCTATGACTTGTCCTCACTGGCGGCGCTCGACTCGGAACCTTATCGCGCCGTCTCCGGCGATCGCTTCAGCCCGTGGACAAGGCGTGTCGCGGCACGGGTACGGCCGGAGCGCATCGTCGCGGAGCGGATCGAGCCGGACGACGAGATCACCGGCCCATGCGCGCGTCTGCTGCTCACCGAATTTGCCAGTGCGGGGGAACGGAAAGCAGCCGAGATTATGGAGGGCTTCCAGGCAAGCTTCGCAGGCTCGGCCGGCCATCTCGGCACGCGCATCTTTGCCGCTCGCGAGCCGCGCTCAGACACGCTGCTCGCCATTGCCACCTTTTCGAGCCTCGATGTCCCCCCGCTGCAGTTAGAGGCCTTCGGCGCCAGCGGTAGGCGGATCACGCTTGCTGCGGTCTACCGTCCCTATCGCCGCTAGTCGACGACGCGCGCCAAGGCGCGGACGGGTGCGCCGTCGGAGCCCTCGATACTCAAGCCGGCGAAGAACGCCTCGATGCGACGGTTGCTCAGCGGGCCGAGATTATTGACGTGCTCGGCGATCAGGACGCCGTGCGGCAGCAAGATGTGATGCACCGGCCAATAGAAGCCTTCCGGGCGGTTGGACGGCGCCCGGTCCGGTGTGGCGAAGTCGACGCCGATCATCTTCGCGCCACGCTTCAGTAGCCACTCTGCCGCCTCCGGCGTCAGCGAGGCGTGCCGCGTATAAGAGGGGTCGTCGATGCGCTTCCACCAGCCTGTGTCGAACAGAACGATGTCGCCCGGCTGCATTTTCGGACGTGCCGCCTCGAGATCCGGCACGTCGATCAGTCCGTACTCCTCGACTTCGAAAGACCAGACGACTCCCGGGCCGTAGAGTCGGGACAGCGGCACTTGATCGAAGGTCGGCCCGTCCATGATGAAGTGATTGGGCGCGTCGAGGTGGGTGCCGTGATGGACCACCATCGACATCATCGTGATATTGGCGTTGTACTCCGGCATCTTCTTCCACTTCTCGAAGGAGGGCCGCGGATAGTTCGGAATCGCCGACAGATCGGCTGTCAGGCGATGGGACAGGTCGATCCACGGTCCGCCGGAAGGCGAGAGCATAGGCTCGGGAAGGTCGTTCCAGCCTGCCCAGCGCGTGTTCTTGAATTTGCAGGCATCGCACATCGGTCAGGCCTCCGCCTTCTTCGCCGCTTCGGCAGCAGCGCGGCCGCGCACTTCGACGCCGGCCCAGTTCTCGATCATGCGGATCAGGCTGGTGTAATCGTCGTCGCCACGCCCCTCCGCCATGCCCTGAAACCAGATCTGCGCCGTCTCGGCGCTGACGTGATGCGGTACGCCGAGGCGGCGATACTCCTCGAGGCAGAGCATGACGTCCTTGTACATGGTGCTGACTTTGCCGCCGTAGTCGAAGGAGCGCGTCAGGATCGACTGCGGGAACTTGTCGAGCGTCGCGCCGCACCGGCCGGTCGAGGCGTTGATGAGGTCGATGAGCGTGTCGGCGTCGAGCCCAGCCTTCACACCCATCGTGACCGCCTCGAAGGATGCCACCATGCCGGCGGCGGAGATCACGTTGTTGACCAGCTTGGCGACCTGCGCCTGCCCCGGTCGGGTCCCGACGCGGAAGATCTTGCGGGTGATCGCTTCCATCGGCTCCCGACAGCGGTCGAGGACTTCCGGAGCGCCGGCCGCGATCAAGGTCAGCGTGCCGGCGCGTGCGCCGCGCGGGCCGCCGCTCACCGGCGCATCGATCACCGGGATATTCGTTTTTGCCAGGCCCTGAGCGATCGCATCGACCGCGGCCGAGCCGATGGTCGACATCTCCACATAGGCGCCGACTTCCTCGGCATCGATGATGCCGCCGGAATTCAGCGCGACGGCGCGGCTCACCTCCGGGCTCGGCAGGCACGCGAAGACCACGTCGCGGTTCTGCGCTGCAGCAAGAGGCGAGGGGGCGATCGAGGCACCGGCGCGCGCGAAAGGAACTGTTGCTCTTTCCGACGGGTCATGGATCGCGAGGTCGAAGCCGGCGGCTAGCAGCCGCTCCGCAATCGGCGCGCCCATTGCGCCGACGCCAATGAACCCGATGCGCTTCATGCAGGGATCCCTCTTTTGCCAAGCGTTCCGCGACAATGTGTCGACACACTATGCCAGCAAGTTCCGGCCGAGCAAGTTTCCATTCACTGCATCCGGGCGCCGTTCCTGTCTCGATCTGCTGCGCGGTGACACAATGCACGTGTGATTCGCTCGTATTTAGAGGGTGGCAACGACCGGGTTTTACAGGCGTAAGTAAGTCCCGATCCCTGCGGGTCCGGCGGTTCTTTGGTTGCGTCCACACAGGGTGTCGACACATGTTGACGGCGCCGGAACGTCGTGGATATGGTTTCTCGCCCCCGAGGGACCAGCACGAGGCCGGCGAGCAGGAGCATGAGATGACCGCCAGCGCGCTGATAACTGGCAGGATGGAGTCTCTGCGCCGGCCGTTGGTGCGGAACATCAAGAGGGGCGCTCATGCCCTCGTGCTCACCGACACGAACAGCGCGGCGGTCACATCCGCCCCGATCTCCTGCAGGAGGCTCATCACCACTCGCCGTGCCGCCAACATCGACGTCGGCGGCACGGGGCGGTCAAAGATTCACTTGGACGGAGTGATCCTGGACCCGACACTCTATGTGGACGGACACAGGCGCATCCAAGACGGGGACTTCGTGCGGCCGATCGAAGGGGAGGTGGCGACGAAGGGAGCGTAGAAACCATTCAGCCGGAAGCGGACCGGCGGAGGCCAAGGCGGCGCGCGGGGGGCATGCACGAATGCAGCTGCGCGAGGCCAGAAGCTAGCCTGCCGAAAAGGCGGGAAACCGCGCCTTGCGCAATGCGAAAGCAACGATAACCGAACGGCGCAAACAATTGGGAGGAAGAAATGGTGAGGAAGTTCAGGACTTTGCTGCTGGCGCTGACAGCGTCGGCGAGTCTCGCGTCCATGGGCAGCGCGGCCAGCGCGGAAACCGTCCTCAAATGGGGCGAGCACCTGCCGCAGTGCTGCTCAATGTATGCCGCAGCAGCGCGTTGGGCGGTCGACGAGGTTGCCAAACGCTCGAATGGCGATCTCAAGATCGACATTCAATACGGTGGCGTGCTGGCGACGGTCGGCGAGATCCCAAGCGCCGTCGAGAACAGCATCATCGACATGGGCAATCTGGTCACGCCCTATTTCCCCGATCAGTTCGTGATCAACAATGCGATCCCGTTTTTCTGGCCGCAGCCGAAGAGCCAGCAGGAACTCGGCGAGCTGATGCTGAAATGGCACAAGGAGATCCCCGCCTTCGGCCAGGAACTCGCCAAGTACAATGCGAAACTGGTCGCAGTCCGCCCGCTGCCGCGCTACGGCTTCATCTGCAACAAGCCGATCCGTACGATGGCGGACTTCAAGGGCAAGCGGATCCGTTCCTATGGCGTCGCCCTCCCGGCTACGCTGGAAGCAATCGGCGCCGTGTCGGTCGGCATGCCGGACGTGGAAGCTTACGAGGCGCTGAACAACAACATTCTCGACTGTTCGGCGGCGGACATCGCCCTGGTCGATGCCTTCAAGCTGCACGAGGTCGCCAAGTACTTCGTTGACGTGCCGATGGGTGCCTCGTGGGGCCACATCATCATCATGAACATCAACAAGTACAACTCGCTGACCGACAGCCAGAAGAAGGTCATCGACTCGTTGCAGAAGGACCACCTCGACGAGCTGCTCCGGCTGTTCCGCGCGAAAGAGGAGGAACTGAAAGCGAAGTGGGCGAAGGAAGGCACGGTCGAGATCATCAGCTCGATCCCGCCGCAGGAGTTCCTCAAGGCGACGCTCGGTAACGAAAAGGTGCAGGCCGTGCGTGCAAGCTGGAAGGACCGTGCCGTCGCGGCCGGCATGCCGCCCAAGGACGCGGATCGCGTCGTCCAAGAGCTCACCAACTGAGTCGTTGCGAACGGGCGGGAGAGGCATCCCGCCCGTCCGGCCGACTGCGAGAGGGGCGGCATGCATCGTACGTTTCTTTTCGTCCACAGAATCTACGCGAAGATCCTGCTCTGGGCGGCCATACTCGCCGGCTTCTGCGCCTTCGCCATCATGTGCGTGATCGATGCCAACGCCCTGCTGCGCAAGCTGATCAACTGGCCAGTGCCCGCGGCGCTGGAAATCACCCAGTCGCTGCTGGTCGTGTCGATCATGCTGCCTTTCGCCTACACGCTTATGCGGCGCGAGCACGTCAATACGGTGTTCTTCACGTCGATGCTGTCGTCGGAAACGCGACGGCGGCTATACTTCTTCTGGTCGGTGGTCGGCTTCCTGCTCTTCGCGGCCGTGACCTGGGGCACCTTCGAATATGCGCTGCGCTCCTACCGGATGAACGAAAAAATCTGGGGCGCGACCATCCAGTTCGCCGTCTGGCCATCCAAGATGGCGATCAGCTTCGGTACGCTGCTGCTGACCATCCAGTTCCTGCTCGAGGCGATCGGGACAGCGCTGATCCGCACGTTCCACGAGCCCGAAGCCCATACAGAGATCCATGGCGATGTCTAATCTGACCATCGGATTCCTCGGCGTTTTCCTTCTGCTGGCGTCCATCGTGCTCGGTGCGCCGATCATGGTGGCGCTGACGGCGGTCGGCTTGGTCGGCCTGATCCTGCTCACTAATCTCGCTGGAGCCGTTTCCATTCTCGGCACGCTCTACTATTCCGTGGTGTCGGGCTTTCATTTCAGCGTCATCCCCATGTTCCTGCTCATGGGCTTCTTCGCCATGCGCGCCGGGATCGGGAACGACCTCTTCGACGCCTGCACGAAATGGCTGGGACGCTTACCGGGCGGCCTCGCCGTCGCCAGCACCGGGGCGGCAGCCGCCTTCGGCGCGGCATCGGGATCAAGCGTCGGCACGGCGACGCTGTTCACCAAGCTGGCGCTGCCCGAGATGGTGGAGCGCGGCTATGACCGCGGCTTCGCCGCCGCGTCCATCGCCATCGCCGGAACCCTTGCCGTACTCATCCCACCGAGCGCGCTCATGGTGGTCTACGGCATCCTGACCAACGGCGCGATCGGCAAGCTGCTCATTGCCGGCATCATTCCAGGCGTTGTCTTCGCCCTGCTTCTCGGTTCGGCCATCCTCATTGTCGCCATCGCCGATCCGAAACGGGCGCCGGCCGACACACGCCGCTACTCGCTGCGCGAACGGCTGTGGTCGCTGCGCATGGTCGGGCCGCTCGTCATCGTGATCGTCATCATGCTCGGCGGGCTCTACGGCGGCGTCTTCACGCCGACGGAGGCGGGCGGCATCGGTGCGCTGGTGACCCTGGTCATGGCCGTCATCCGCCAGCGCGGCATTCGCGGCGTTGGGCTTGTCCGCGTTCTCATCGACACGGTGGTGCTGTCGGCGATGATCTTCGCCATCATCATCGGCGGCCTCCTCTTCGCCCGCTTCCTCGCGCTCAGCGGCGTCTCTGGCGCGATCCACCGCGTCCTTGTGGATGGCGGCTTCGGGATGTGGACTGTCGTAGCGATGGTGACGGCGCTCTATCTGGTTCTTGGTATGCTGATGGACGCGCCCTCGTTGCTCGCCATTTCCCTGCCGATTACCCATCCCGTCATGCTCAGCCTCGGCTTCGATCCGCTCTGGTTCGGCGTCTATGTCATCGTGCTTTGCGAGATCGGCGCGATCACGCCGCCGGTCGGCATCAACTGCTTCGTCGTCAAGGGCGCGGCGGGAGATCTGGTCACACTCGAACAGATTTTCGGCGCGCTCTGGCCGTTCCTCGTCGCCTGCGCGGCCATGCTTGCGCTTCTGCTCGCCTGGCCGGAAGTCGCGCTCTATTTGCCCTCCAAGATGTGATCCATGTCCGGTACCGACAATAATGCCATCCACCGCCCCTATGAGGGCGTGCGCATTCTCGACATGACCTTCCGCTACGGCTCCTATATCGGCCGGCTCTTCGCCGATCTCGGAGCGGAGGTCATCCGCGTCGAGCCGCCGCAGGGCCTGCCCGACCGCATTGCGGCGAAAGAGGGACGCGGCGCCGCAAGGGCGCG
>Ga0182741_1001336_pt1 | contig 32703 bp, 28 predicted proteins | sample eDN5th37CBELigOP_FD_128874 | JGI IMG/M metagenome (GOLD analysis project Ga0182741, IMG submission 128874) | Enriched Organic Plus compost microbial communities from Emeryville, California, USA - eDNA 5th pass 37_C BE-Lig OP (version 2) (version 2) ... | reverse complement strand
GTCCATTACGTCGTCGAGATACGTATTCTCGAGCCCTGTGACGGACCGCGACATTGTCTCGACGCGCCCATCATCGTGAAATGTATGCTCCATATAGCCTACCTCACGCGTGCCGCCCATTTCGGGGACAAGCGCTTCCCGGGTCGTAAAGGCAATGGATGAACACCATTGCTGGCTAAGGGTGCCATGTTGGCGTGAGCGGCCTTGATGCAGGTGGCCGCTGGCGATCAGGCGGAGACGAGAGTCGTTCAGGAGAGGCCGCACATGTTCGTGACCGCTCGGATCGATCGTCCAGTAGGTCAGTTCGGCTGGTTCCGGTTCATCAATGTAGAATGGCTGATGTGTAAACAGGGCGATGTGGCGATTCCCCGCCGATTCGAGTTGCTCGTTGATCCATGCATATTGCTCGCGCTCGCGTTCGAAGCCTGACCCGATGAGCATGGAGTTAATTCCCATGAAGCGCCAGCGTCCAAGATCTGCGGACCAGCGATCGGTCCCGAAGTAGCTTAGGAATTTGTCGATTCGTTTTTCGCTGATGGCGCTTCCATTGACGCTCTCGGGTTTCGAAAGGCGGGCGTTGTCGCCTACGTCATGATTGCCGGGAATGAACTTGATGTCCTTCCCTGTGCTCATAAAAAAGTCTCTGCATAGATCGAAATCCTCCGAGAACCGTACCCCATCAAGCGTAATGTCGCCCGTATGAACGACCAAGTCGTGGTCCGACGCTTTGAGGGGGGCTTCCATCAGTTCATTGTTGCTGCGGAAGTGCTGTGTCCTCGGCGAGAGATGGGTGTCCGAGATGTGCATTACCCGAATAATCGACATGGTTCCTCCGATATGGCCAGGGTAAAGGAGCGATCGGCATTGCTCGAATATGCACATCTGTATTGACCGATGCGGAAAAGTTCAATAACCTTCGAGAACTGTCCCTCATGAAGTTGGCCGAGTTCCTATAGCGGCCACCAAGGCGATGGGACGCATACTGGCTGAGGGAGAGCGCCCGGTGTCTGGCATCGAGATTGTCAATCTCAAGAAGTCCTGGGCTGCATTCAATGCAGTAAATGACATCAGCTTCGAGGTCTCTCCCGGATCTTTCACGGTTCTTCTTGGGCCATCGGGTTGCGGCAAGTCGACAACATTGCGGTTAATCGCGGGACTGGACCTGCCGACTTCGGGGCAAATCAGAATCGGCGGCCGGGATGTAACCACCGCGCCACCTGCCAAGCGCGGGCTTGCGATGGTCTTTCAGAACTACGCTCTGTTCCCCCATCTGACCGTTGCCGAGAATATTCTCTTCGGCCTGAAGGTACGACGCGTACCGGCCGCTGACCAGGCGCGGCTACTGAAGAAGGCTGCGGACATCCTCGGACTTGGAGCATTCTTGAGTCGCAGGCCCTCACAACTGTCTGGAGGACAGCAGCAGCGCGTCGCCTTGGGGCGCGCCATCGTGGCTGAAGCTCCTGTCTGTCTCATGGACGAGCCACTCTCAAACCTCGATGCACAGCTGCGTCACGATATGCGCAAGGAGATCCGCAGGATCCAGCAGGAACTTGGGATGACGATGGTCTACGTGACCCACGATCAGATTGAAGCCATGAGCCTCGCAGACCAAGTCATCCTGATGCGGGGAGGCAACATCGAGCAGAGAAGTGATCCATCGGGCCTATACGAGAGGCCCGCAACCACCTTCTGCGCTCGGTTCATTGGGACGCCGCCTATGAATGTCGTTGCGCTGGAGAATGGCCCTGATGGTGGCGTAATCAAAGGTTCTGCGGGGCCGGCGATGGTCGAAGGCGCGGGAGCAGGGTTGCTGCTCGGTTTGCGGCCCGAAGACATTTCCATAGATCCGCACGGTCCAGTCAGCGCGAGAGTCTCTGCCGCAGAATATCATGGAGCGGACAGCATCCTGGAATGCGCTGTCGGGAGCCAGACACTGCAGGTGCGTGTCGAAGGGGCCCGACGTTTCGGAGCTGGAGAGCGGATTGGTCTGAATTGGTCCACTTCTGCCATGCACATCTTCGACGAAAAAAGCGATCAGAGAGTCGAGCGCAAAGTACTAGCGCCCCGCGTAGAAAGACGCAGCGCAGCTGTCTGACACAGCTCGAGATCGCTGCCACATGAGCGCGGCTCATAAGGGCAGAATGAGATGGTCTAAGGCCTCAAGAAATCCGGCAACAAGTCTGGAACAGTGAAACCAGGAGGAAACTATGTCGAAGAAAATGGCGAAGTGGCTAATTGCGTCAATGCTGGCCGCTGCAATCTTTGCCGGTCCGACGAGCGGTCAGGCTGCACCCGTCGAGATCAGCTTTTATTACCCGATTGCCATTGGCGGCCCGGTGACAAAGATCGTGGATGATCTCATCGCCCGATTTGAGAAAGACCATGCCGATATCAAGATCAAGGCGGTTTATTCGGGGACCTATCCTGAAACGCTCAGCAAAGCCCTGACAGCCTACAAATCGGGTCAGCCGCCCGAAATGGCCGTGATGCTGTCGACAGAAGTTTTCTCTCTGATCGACGAAGACGCCATCATGCCCTTTGAGGATCTCGCTAAGACTGACGAGGATAAAAAATGGCTCTCAGGCTTCTCGGACATCTTCATGGTCAACAGCCAGGTCAACGGAAAGACCTGGGGAGTTCCCTTCCAGCGTGGTACGACCCTCTTCTTCTGGAACAAAGATGCTTTCCGCGCAGCGGGGCTCGACCCTGAGGCAGGCCCTCAGAATTGGGAACAGGTTGTCGAGACGGCAAAAAAGCTCACCAAGCGCGACGCTTCAGGCAATGTTACGCAGTGGGGCATGCAGGTGCCGTCCTCACTCACGTCCTACTGGCTGCTCCAAGGTTATGTCGCTCAGAACGGTGGCAAGATTGCCGAGACCACTGGGAATAAAACCTATTTTGATAGCCCGGAAGTCGTTGAGGCACTTCAGTACTGGGTTGATCTCGCTAAAACCCACAAGGTCATGAAGCCCGGTGTCATCGAATGGGCGACGACGCCCAAGGACTTCTTTGAGGGCCGCGCCGCCATGATCACGACGACAAGCGGCAATCTGACCAATATTAAAAACAACGCGCCTTTCCCGTTCGGCGTACAAATTCTGCCTGAGCACAAACGTCGGGGTGCTCCTACGAGTGGCGGCAATATTTACATCTTCAAGGGAGTGGATCCTAAGAAGCAGGAGGCGGCCTTCGAATTCTCCAAATGGCTGACGTCGGCTGCGCAATCCGCTGAATGGAGCATCAAGACCGGTTACATAGCGCCTCGCGACGATGCTTGGGAGACGGATGCCATGAAGGCCTATGTCAAGGAGTTCCCCGGCGCAGCAGTGGCTCGTGAGCAGATCCCTCATATGGTGCCTGAGCTTTCCACCTATGAGAACCAGCGTGTGTCCCGCGTGATCGATGATGCTATCGAGGCTTCGTTGACCGGGTCCAAGACACCTAAAGAAGCCCTGACAGCTGCTCAGCAGGAGGCAGAGCGCATCCTGCGCGACTACCGGTAAGAGAAGCCGCCGCGTCTGCCGTCTAGGTAGGCGCGGCACCTTCATCCGACGGTCGGGTCGGTACAGGTCGGTTCGGGACATTGAGGAAAGTGACGTCCGTGACGAGAATGCAAAACTCCGTGACGCCATGGCTGCTGCTGTTGCCGGCCATTGTGCTGCTTGCAACGTTCACGCATATTCCAGCTGTCATGACCCTGATCGACAGCTTGTTCACGACGCCTCGAGGAGCGCGCCCTCCTCGCTTCATCGGCGCTGAGAACTATGTGTCGATGCTCAGCGACCCCGTTTTCTTCGCGGCACTGAAGAACAATGCGATCTACGCACTTGGCACTGTCCCTTTGTCGATTGCGCTGTCGTTGCTGATGGCGATTATCGTAAATTCATCACTGAGGGGAACGACACTTCTGCGAATGTCGTTCTTCCTGCCTACTATCCTGCCGATGATTGCGGTGGCCAATATCTGGCTTTTCTTCTACACGCCTGGCTACGGCTTGTTCGACCAAGTATTGGGCCTCTTCGGCATTCCCGCGCACAATTGGCTCGGAAATCAGGACACCGTGCTTGGCAGCCTCATGGCCCTTGCGGTCTGGAAGGAGGCAGGCTTCTTCATGATCTTCTATCTAGCCGCCCTTCAGCAGTTGAGCCCGACGCTTCGGGAAGCGGCTGATCTTGAGGGAGCAGGGCGCTGGTACTTCTTTCGGCGGGTCACGTTTCCGCTTCTGATGCCCACTACTCTGTTCGTGATGATCAACGCCGTCATCAATTCCTTTCGTCTGATTGACCATGTCATCGTCATGACACGCGGTGGCCCTGATAACGCCAGTACGCTCCTGCTATACTATGTCTACAACACAGCATTCCGCTTCTGGAATACGAGCTATGCATCCGCTCTGACCATGGTGGTGCTCTTTATCCTTGCATCGATTGCCTTTCTACAGTTCGGAATCCTTGATCGTAAGGTGCATTACAAATGACGGCCTCCGCGCTCCCGCTGGCTTCCACTGAGATGCAACGCGCTGCAGACAGATCGTCTTTCTGGCGCGTCCTCGAGATATCAGGGTCGTATCTCCTTGGTATCTTATGGGTCTTGCCGCTTTTCTACGCAGTTTGGATGGCGATTCATCCTACAGCCTATGAAGTTCGGTTTGAGCTTTTTGCGCCTCTGACATTGCAGAATTTTAAAGATGCTCTAAACGCAGCACCGTTCGCGCGCTACTTCTTCAATACGTTCCTGCTAATCTCGGTCATCCTTGCCTCTCAGTTCTTTATCTGCACGCTCGCAGGCTATGCCTTCGCGAGGTTTGATTTCCGAGGCAAGACGATCATGTTCATGCTCGTGCTCGTGCAGTTGATGATCATGCCGGAAGTTCTCCTGGTAGAGAACTATCGCACTATCGTTCGTCTCGGTCTGCTGGACACGGTTTGGGCTATGGGGCTACCCTATATGGCTTCGGCATTCGGAATCTTCCTGCTGCGCCAGGTATTTATGACAGTTCCAAAGGAGCTCGATGATGCCGCGCGTATCGAGGGGGCGGGCCCTATCACGACCTTGCTTAAGGTCTATGTTCCCTTGGCTAGACCAATCTACGTCGCTTATGGTCTGGTCTCCGTAAGCTATCATTGGAATAACCTCTTATGGCCTCTGGTCATCACGAACTCTGTGAGTACGCGCCCCTTGACCGTCGGATTGCAGATCTTCTCGTCGCCGGATCAGGGAGTGCAGTGGAGCATTATCTCAGCAGCAGCCCTGATGACTTCTGCTCCTCTTCTGATCGGCTTCCTGCTTTTCCAACGCCAGTTCGTTCAGAGCTTCATGCGGGCTGGCATCAAATAGGCGCGGGATAGGCAGATGATCCACCGGCGTAGGGGTGCGCTCGCTGGGTTCTGAAAGTCAGCCCAGGGAAGCCGACCTGCAAGAATGGGACCCGCCCGGAGGTGAAGAGGGTTGGCGATCATATGGCCAACAGTCACGGTAGAACCTCAGCTTTGCCATGCTCACCTGATGCAGCTCCCTCTATGCGACCACTTGGCACAAGAGGCGACAAATCATCGCCAGCCGCGGAACTATGAGGCTGCGGCCCGTTTACTCCCGAGTGTCAGGCAAAATCGACCATTATGTCGATGCCGACGGATGCCATACCTATGAAATGCCTATCTGCCTGGATGTCGAGACGGTGTTCAGGGTTCCAGATGATGGGGTCGTCGTCGCGCCATATCGCAAAGCTGAGGCGCGGCTGCGGCCCACCCAGGCGCGGTACAGCGAAACCGCGCCATTCAGAGCATAGACACATAGCAAGTGAAGTGAAGGGCGTTCAGCGCACGTCACGTCACAAATGCGTCGGCGTGCGCTTTGGGGACTTGAACTAGGCAGTTGCGCCCGGAACGCCGCTTGGTTCATCCCCCACGTTCACGAGCGCCTTAGAAAAGGTAAGCGAAACCAACCGAAGGGCCGTTATGATGCTTGCCAATCGCTTCCTTAGTTCGAAGGAGATTGAGGCAGCAAAGGCAGCCAGAACAAGCTCCGGGCGGCGGTGGAATGCGATTGCTTGTATCGAAGACCTCCGCGCGGTCGCTAGAAGTCGGGTTCCAAGAACCTTCTTTGAGTATGTTGAAGCCGGCTCCTACGATGAACTGACCTTGCGGGCGAATAGGGCTGCTCTCTGCGCGCTGGAGCTGCGCCAGCGGGTTATGGTGGACGTTTCCTCTCGAGTCCAAGCAACCACCATCGTCGACCAGCCGGTCTCAATGCCGGTTGCGCTCGCGCCGGCTGGCCTGACAGGTGCGGTTCATGCCAACGGCGAGATCTATGCCGCACGGGCAGCGGAGGCGTTCGGGGTTCCGTTCTGCCTAAGCACTATGTCCGTCTGTTCAATCGAGGATGTGGCGGCCGCAGTCGTGAACCCCTTCTGGTTCCAGCTTTACCTGATGAAGGATCGTGGATTCAGTCGGTCGCTCATAGAACGAGCCCATGCGGCGCGATGCCCGGTACTCGTCCTGACGATGGACCTGCATGTGGAGGGGCGACGCACGGTTGACGTGCACAATGGCCTCGGCATTCCGCCAAGGCTGACGCTGGCCAATATCCTGGACATCGCCATGCATCCGCGCTGGACATTGGGAATGCTGCGGAGCAAGGAATTTACTTTCGGCAATCTAAAGGACGCCATCACGAACTCAGGCAATCTTGGCGCTCTGTCAGAATGGGTCAAACAGCAGTTCGACCCATCGTTTGATCGACACGATCTCGAGTGGGTACGTCAGCTCTGGCCCGGCAAGATCATCGTGAAAGGCATCCTTGATCCGCAGGATGCTGAGTTGGCGGTTGCCGCAGGCGCGGATGCAATCCTTGTTTCGAATCATGGCGGGCGGCAGCTCGACGGTGCACCCTCTACGGTGGAGGCTTTCCCGGCCGTACGGGATGCAGTGGGCGAACGAGCCGAGCTCCTTCTCGATAGCGGAATCCGGTCAGGCTTAGATCTTTTGAAGGCACTCGGTCTTGGAGCGCGCGGGTGCTTCATTGGACGAGCTTATCTTTACGGGCTCGGTGCCTGGGGAGAGGCCGGCGTCCACAAGGCGTTGTCCCTGATATCAGAAGAGCTTGACGCTGGGATGGCCCTCACGGGCGTGACGGATGTGAAGATGGTTCCGCGTGACGTCATCATGGGACGGGCGGGGTAGCACGCAAGCGATCGTAATCGGAGGACGCAAAGATGGCCAAGGTGGTGATGACTGAGGCCGACGCGCTGTCATCGGATAACCGCCGAAGGCATGCAGACCGGCGCATCGAGCGGGCGCCGGACGGGCGAATCAGAACCGCCTATACGGAGGTTCCCAATCTCGACGAAAGGGCACTCTTCCGGGAGCTCGAAGCTGTGCTCGAAGGTGAGGTTCGTTTCGATGACGGCAGCCGGGCGCTTTATGCAACCGATTCCTCAAATTACCGTCAGGTGCCCATCGGAGTGGTCATTCCGAAGACACGCAACGATGTCGTGAGAGCTGTTGAGATCTGCCGGCGTTACCGCGCCCCTGTTCTGCCGCGGGGTGGCGGGACGAGCCTTGCCGGGGAGTGTTGCAACACTGCGGTTGTAATCGATTTTTCGAAGTACCTGAACCGGGTGCTTGAGATCGATCCCGTGCGTCGTCTGGCGCGCGTCGAGCCGGGCTGCATTCTGGATGATCTGCGAGAGAAGGCTGCTCCGTATGGCCTCACATTCGGACCCGATCCGGCCACGCACGATCACAACACCCTGGGCGGCATGATCGGCAACGATTCCGGCGGCGTTCATGCGGTGATGAATGGGATCACGGTGCACAATGTGCACATGTTAGACGTCTTGACCTATGACGGACTGCAGCTGAGCGTTGGCCCAACAGACGATGAAGCTTTTCGCTCAATTCTTCGTGCGGGTGGACGCCGGGCGGAGATTTACCGCCGGCTTGATGAGTTGCGACACCGATACGGGGACCTCATCCTGGAGAAGTTTCCGGATATCCCACGCCGGGTTTCCGGTTACGAGAATCTCGACCAGCTCCTGCCCGAGAAGGGGATGAATGTCGCCCGTGCGCTTGTCGGGACAGAAGGCACATGCGTGACTGTCCTCGAGGCGACCTTAAACCTTATTCATAGCCCGCCTGAACGGGTCATCACGATTATCGGCTTCCCGGACATTTACCAGGCGGCCGATGCCGTGCCTGATGTTCTCAAGCATCATCCGGTCGGCCTTGAAGGCTTCGACGAAACCTTCGTGGATCGATATCGGGAGCGGGGGCTGCATGTCGATGACCTGAAGGTCCTGCCAGAAGGCCAGGGATGGCTCCTGGTCGAGTTCGGTGGTGAGACCGTCGATGATGCTGTAGCGAGGGCTCAAGGGCTCGTCGACGATGTCCGCAGCATGAAGAGCGTCGACCCGAAGCTTATCCGCGATAAGGATCAGCAGAAACGAATCTGGAACGTGCGCGACGATTCCCTCGGAGCTGAATCCTATGTCCCGAACCATCCTGACACATGGCCGGGATGGGAGGACAGTGCAGTTGCGCCCGACCGGCTCGGGGACTACCTCCGGGAGTTGAAGGCCCTTTTCCGCAAGTACGGTTACGACCCTGTCATATATGGACATTTCGGCGGCGGGGTCGTCCATTGCGCCATCGCGTTCGATCTTTACGACGAGCCGGGAATCGAGCAGTGGCGCCGGTTCCTCGATGAGGCGGCGGAGCTTGTCGTGCGCCATGATGGCTCACTCTCTGGAGAGCATGGAGACGGCCAAGCTCGCGGAGCCCTCCTCGAGAAGATGTATGGGTCGGAGCTGGTCCAGGCATTTCGCGAATTCAAGGGCATTTGGGATCCACAATGGCGCATGAATCCCGGCAAGGTTGTCGATCCCTATCCGATCATCGCGGATCTTCGGGTTGGGCCAAGCTATCATCCGCGTAAGCTGAAGACCTATTTCAGCTTCCCGAACGAGGGGGGATTCGAACGGGCTGCCCAGCGCTGTGTCGGTGTCGGAAAATGCCGACGCCACGATAGCCATGAGGAGGTCATGTGCCCTAGCTATCTCGTGACGCACGAGGAGCAATATACGACACGAGGGCGAGCGCGACTGCTCTTCGAGATGTTGCACGGGGGGCCACTCAAGGACGGCTGGCGCAGCAAGGTAGTCGAGAACGCGCTAAGTCTCTGCTTGGCCTGCAAAGGGTGTAAGAGCGATTGTCCCGTGAACGTCGACATGGCGAGCTACAAGGCCGAGTTTCGCGCCCACCATTATGCTTGGCGGTTGCGGCCACGACATGCCTACGCCATGGGGCAGATCCATCGACTTGCGCGCGCAGCAGCGCGAACGCCCCGTATCGCCAACATGATCACGCAAACACCGATTCTGCGGAGCCTTGCCAAGGCGGTTGGTGGGATTGCACAGCAGCGGTCAATTCCACCTTTTGCTCGCGAGACGTTCACGGACTGGTTCCGCCGGCGCGAGGTGCAGCAGGCTATGGGACCACGCGTCCTCCTCTGGCCTGATACCTTTAACAACTACTTTCGGCCTGGAACGGCCATCGCCGCGACGAAGGTTCTTGAGGCCCTAGGCTTTCAAGTCGCCATCCCGGATAGGCCGCTGTGTTGCGGGCGCCCCCTCTATGATTGGGGATGGCTTGGACAGGCTGAGCGGTTATGGAGGCAGACCATGACCACGCTTCACGACGACATTCGAGCCGGCACGCCGGTCATCGGCCTCGAGCCAGCTTGCATGGCTGCCTTCAAAGACGAGTTGCTCAACCTCTCCCCGGAGGATGACCTCGCTAAGCGTCTTGCCAGTCAGAGCGTCTTCTTCAGCGATTTTATCAGTGGACACATTGGTGATATCGAGCCCCCAGCGGGAGCCCGTGACGAGGCGCTAGTGCAGATTCACTGCCATCAGCATGCGGTTATCAAGTCCGACGGCGAGCGCAGGCTGCTCGATCGGATCGGACTCTCCTATCATGTCGTCCCTTCAGGTTGCTGTGGCATGGCGGGCGCTTTCGGTTTCAGCGCTGAAACCTACGATGTCGCGATAGCGACGGGCGAGCGGGTGTTGCTGCCGACCGTGCGGGCTGCAGATGCAGAGACCCTCATCCTGGCAAACGGGTACAGCTGCCGGGAGCAAATCGAGCAAGGTACCGGCAGAGCGACGCTTCACGTAGCTGAACTCATAGCCCAGCGCATGAGGCTGGGATGTGACGATCGCGACCTATGAGGAAGGGGTCTCCTGCCACTGTGGGGCAGCCCTCTGTAATGCAGAGGAGAGGATTAAGGCATGCTGCCCGAGAGGGCCGGGAGCGCGCATTGCTACAAGAGCGGCTCAAGGAGTTCGACGATCCCGATATACCCTCCGGTCGATCGATCCGCTTTCCGGCCTGGGTTACTTGAAATGTGGGATTTGGCGGGCTCTGAGCAGGCCAAAAGCTGCCTTATTCCTAAGGTCTCATAAGCAGGAATACTTGAGGGTTGCCCTCGATGTGGGAACGGCTCAGCTGGGCTTCGTTTAGCAAGGGCTCATATCATTCCACCGCAGTCTGTGGAGATGCTTATGCGTATGAGCCAAGCGTCTAAGCTCTCAGCGATGGGAATAATTGCTACAGCCAACCAAGCTTGGCGGAACACCGGACAGTTGAAGTCGTTGATCTAGGCTCTTCGCGCGAGGGGGAGCAGTCTGACCGGGCAGGATACAATGCCTCAGATCTTCACGGCGAGCGCGGACACCAGGCTGAGGGTAGCGGTTTTCCTGCTTGGCACCGGAGTGGTGGGGGCGCTTCTGTTCGGAGGAGGATACGTCAACTCCGCTTATGTCACGCGTGTCGGATGGACACGTCATCAACCTGTTCCTTTCAGCCACAAGCATCATGTCGGCGATGACGGCATCGATTGCCGCTATTGCCACGATAAGGTCGAAGTGAGCTCGGAAGCGGGGCTTCCCTCGACCCATACCTGCATGACCTGCCATTCACAGCTCTACACCGGTGCGCCTGTCCTCGCCCCGGTGCGCCAGAGTTTCGCGACCGGCGAGCCGATCCGCTGGAATCGGGTCGCGAAGGTGCCCGACTATGTCTTTTTCAATCACGCGATTCACATCAGTCGTGGCGTTCCATGCGTTACCTGCCATGGTCGTGTCGACCAGATGGCGCTCACATTTCGGGCCGAGCCCTTCCAGATGCAGTGGTGCCTCGATTGCCACCGCAATCCCGAGCCCCACCTTCGCCCACCCGAAATGGTGACACGCATGGACTGGTCAGACTGGGATCCTGACGCACATAAGGACTTTGGACGCCTTGCCGTAAAAGCCTATGGGATCGACCCGAGGCGTCTCGATGCCTGCACGGTGTGCCACCGATGAGATCGAGCGGACTACATACCGGCGATGCCGATTGGATTCGTCGCCACCTGGACGGGAAAAGCGGCCACTCGTTCTGGCGCGGTCTCGAGGAGCTGAGCGAAGCTCCTGAATTCAAGCGTCTGCTCGCTGCCGAGTTCCCGTCGCTAGCTCAAGGCCCGATGGATTTTGCGCGGCGCGATGTTCTGAAGTGCCTTGGCGCTTCGCTTGTCCTCGCCGGTCTCACCGGTTGCTCCGAGGACTTGAACTACAGCGTGCCCTATGTGGAGGCGCCGGAGAATATCATTCCCGGGCGCCCAAAATACTATGCAACGGCAGTCCTGATGGGGGGATACGCGCAACCGATTCTGGGCGAAACCCATGTGGGGCGGCCGACGAAGCTTGAGGGCAATCCGGACCATCCTGCGTGCCTCGGTGCAACGGATGCCTTTACGCAGGCAGCGGTCCTTGGCCTCTATGATCCTGACCGCTCACGGTCTCTGCGCTACATGGGACGTCCCGCGGCGTGGGCCGAACTCGATGCGATGCTGGTGTCCCAGGCCGCGCGCCTCGACGCGACGGCAGGACAGGGCTTCTGCCTTCTGACCGGTGCTACAAGTTCGCCAACCATGGGCCGCCAGCTGAAAGCGCTGACGGAGCGTTGGCCTAGGGCCCGCTGGTATATCCACGAACCAGCCGGAGAGGAGGGGCGCTTCGAAGCAACACGCCTTGCCTTCGGACAAAGGCTGGAACAGCGATTTCATCTCGATAGAGCTGAAGTCCTTGTCTGCTTTGACGATGACGTCTTAGGGCCAGGTCCGAAGCAGACTTATCACGCGCGCGGCTGGGCGACACGACGTCAGGCTGCGCAGCGTGGCGAAGGGGGCTGTAAGATCTGGGTGGCTGAGCCGACCCCATCGCTGACAGGTGTCATGGCAAGCTGGCGTGCCATTGTGGCGCCTGGGAGGATCTCCGCTTTGGTTGCCGCGCTGGCTTCACAATTGGGCGTTCCTTCCGGACCAGCCCATTCTCTCGCTGAAGAGGAGCGGCGGTGGATCGAGGGAGCCGCAGTAGCACTTGAGGCTCACGGGGGGCGGGGCCTTGTGAGCGTCGGACATCAGCACGATCCTGCGGTGCAAGCCCTCGGGCTTCTCATTAATGCGAAACTTGGAAATGTAGGAGCGACACTGACTTTCGCCGAGCCAAGCCTTCTGCAGGCATCGGATGAAGGTGCCACCCTCCCCGATCTTGTTCGGAGGATGGAGGCCGGTGAGGTCTCATCCCTTGCAGTCCTCGACTGCAATCCAGCCTATACGGCCCCGGCCGACCTGGATTTTGCAGCAGCGATGGAACGGGTCGAGACGCGCTTTCATGCAGGGCTCTATTTCGACGAAACTGCGGCTCTGTGCCAGTGGCATGCTCCTCTGAAGCATGATCTCGAGACTTGGAGCGACGCACGTGCGGCCGATGGGCTCGCGACGATCCTTCAGCCGCTAATTGGTTTCTCTTTCGGCGGACGCTCCCAACACGTCATTCTGGAGAATTGTCTTGGTGACGTCTTCACCGAGGACCGTGCCGTTGTGGCTGAGACTTGGCGCGCAATCTGGGGCGAGCCATTCGAGGAACGCTGGCATTCTGCACTGGTTGCGGGCTTCATCCCAGGCAGTGCTCCGCCTGAGGTCGTGCCCCAGTTTCCTCTCGAATCCGCTCCACCTGTGGCAAGCGTATCCCGGGCTGAAGAGCTCACTGTCGTCGTCAGGACTGACCCTACGGTCTGGGACGGGCGCTTCGCCAATATTGCGTGGCTTCAGGAGTTGCCGAAGCCTCTAACTAAGGTGACATGGGACAATGTGATCCTTGTGAGCCCGGCCCTCGCAGAGAAGCTCAAGATCGAAACCGGAAGCGAGGTCAGGCTCGAGGCTTCAGGCCGCTCGGTGACGGGTCCGGCATGGGTCATGCCAGGTCAGGAGCAGCGGACGGTCACGGTTTTCCTGGGCTATGGCCGTACGATGCCCGGGCGTGTGATGGAGGGGACGGGCTATGACGCCTACCGGATCCGGACATCCCGAGAGACCTGGCAGTTCGGCGGCGCAAGGCTCGCGCCAACTGGCAAGAAATGGCAGCTCGCCTCCACGCAACTTCACTTCGCCCTTGAAGGCCGGGACATGGTGCGCTTCATGCCCTCAGAAGAGGCTAGTACTAAGCGCAGCGGCGCGGCACAGGCGAAAGGGAAAGGCGCGCAGAGGGAAACGATCTATCCAGTCTATGACTATGAAAGCCCATCCTGGGGCATGTCGATCGATACGGATTTGTGCATCGGGTGCAATGCCTGTGTCGTGGCCTGCGTGGCGGAAAACAACATTCCGATGGTAGGGAAGGAGCAGGTCGCCAAGGGCCGGGAAATGTTCTGGCTACGGGTCGATCGCTATTATGAGGGACCGCCTGAGGATCCGAGGACCGTTTTCCAGCCCGTGCCTTGCATGCATTGCGAGAAGGCACCGTGCGAGATGGGCTGTCCGGTGAATGCGACCACCCACAGTCCCGACGGCCTGAATCAGCAGGTCTACAACCGCTGCATCGGCACCAGGACCTGTTTGTCGTTCTGTCCCTACAAAGTGCGCCGGTTCAACTGGTTCGACCTTACGGGTAATGACCCACCGGAGATTCAGGCCTTGCGAAACCCCGACGTGACCGTTCGCGCCCGGGGCGTCATGGAAAAATGCACCTACTGCGTCCAGCGAATCCGGTCCGCTGAGATCCAAGCCAAGATCGAGGGGCGCGCCGTTCGTGATGGGGAGATCCAGACAGCATGCCAGCAAGCCTGTCCGACCAGTGCCATTGCGTTCGGTGACGTGGCCGATTCTGAAACGATTGTGAGCCGCCGGAAGGCATCGCCCCGCGACTACAGCCTGCTGGAGGAAGTCAATACTTGGCCCAGAACAACCTACCTGGCCCGGATCGAGGACGAGACGCCAGGTAATGGGTCAAAGAGGGGATAGAGATCGTGGCTCAGGATGTCTCCATTCGAACAGCGTCCTCACGTAGCCGCTACGCTGAGATCACGCAGGAGGTCGTCGGCATTCCACTGAGCTATCCTCGCTGGCGCAACTGGTGGATCTGCTTTGGCATCGCTTTGGCACTTCTGCTCTTGTTCTTTGTCTCGGCTGGCGTGCTGTTCTGGAATGGTGTCGGGGTCTGGGGCAACAATATCCCGGTCAATTGGGGCATTGCGATCTCGAATTATGTCTGGTGGCTCGGGATCGGGCACGCCGGCACGCTGATCTCCGCCATGCTGCTTCTACTGAACCAGCCTTGGCGCAATGCTCTGAACCGGTTCGCCGAAGCGATGACGCTGTTCGCCGTCACATGTGCCGGGCTGTATCCGATTCTCCACCTTGGGCGTCCTTGGCGATTCTACTGGATGGCGCCCTATCCGAACACGATGAACATTTGGCCCCAGTTCAGGAGTCCCCTGACCTGGGATTTCTTTGCGGTGCTCACTTATCTCACAGTGTCAATCCTGTTCTGGTATATTGGGACCGTGCCGGATCTCGCCGCATCCCGGGATCGGGCCAGGGCCCGCTTCTGGCAGGTGTTCTACGGAATTCTGGCTCTCGGTTGGCGCGGGTCGGCGATTCACTGGGCCCGTTGGCGGCAAGCCTATCGATTGACGGCAGCCATTGCGGTGCCTCTCGTCGTTTCCGTGCATTCGGAGATTTCGCTCCTTTTCGCGGCGGGGCCGATTCCCGGCTGGAACTCGACGGTCTTTCCGCCTTATTTCGTTCTTGGTGCTGCCTTCTCGGGCTTCGCGGTTGTGTCGATGATTGCGATTGTCCTGCGGCGTGCGTTCTACCTTCAGAATCTGGTGACTACACGACACCTCGATCTCCTCGGCAAGCTCCTGCTCGCGACGGGATTGATGACTGCCTATGGCTATATCGTCGAGATCTACGCTGCGTACTATGGCGGAGAGCGGTATGAGATGGAAACGCTATGGGATCGTTTCACGGGCGTCTATGCGTTCAGCTATTGGGGCGCGATTGCCTGCAACTTTGTGCCCTTGCAACTGCTCTGGCTGCGCGGTGCACGAACGAGTCCATTCCTGCTCTTCGTCATCAGTCTGGCGGTTGCCGTCGGCATGTGGTTCGAGCGCTACATGCTGCTCGTGACGGGACTTTACAAGGATTATCTCCCGTCCTCCTGGGGCCTGTACGACGTCAGTATATGGGAATGGACGCTCTACGCAGGAATGATGGGCGTGTTCTTCGTGCCGTTCCTGCTCTTGATCCGGTTCTTACCGATGATCTCGGCTTTCGAGGTCAAGGAAACGCTTTACGAAGGCAAGGTTCAGCATAGCCCATCCGTTGAACGAACCGGCGCGGAAAGGATCTCCGGCCATGCGTGAGCCCCGGGCGTACGGCGAGACGTTACAGGAACTTTACGGGGTCATGGCAGAGTTCAAGAGCCCGGATGCACTCAAGCAAGCCGTGCATCAGGCGCGTATGCGTGGATACCGTCGACTGGATGCGTTCACGCCCTTTCCTGTGGAGGGACTCGCGGAGGAGATCGGATTCTCAGACTGGCGCGTTCCGCTAGCCACACTTGCTGGAGGCGCTTTCGGTACGGGCTTGGGGTATGGCATGCAGGTCTACACGAACCTGAACTATCCTCTGAATGTCGGCGGACGCCCCATCGTGGCTCTCTCTGCGTTCATGCTGATCACGTTTGAGCTGCTCGTCCTGTTCGCAGTCGTGTTCGGGATCGGCGCGATGTTGATCCTCAATCGTCTGCCACGACTTCATCATCCACTGTTCGGTGCGGACCGTTTCGACACAGCATCGTTGGATCGGTTCTTTCTCGTCATTTTCAGTGATGACGAGAAGTTCGATGCTCGTCATATCCAGAATTTCCTCTGGTCCCTCGGCCCGGAGAGGGTTCAGACTGTCCCTTCAGCGGGAGGGCCTGGATGAACGGCCTTCGCTATATGGCAATCCCTGGTCTCTGCGCGCTTCTTGCCGGCGGAATGGCAGGATGCCGCGACGAGATGGCCGATCAGCCGCGCTACGACCCCTATGGTGAGGCGAAGCTGTTCCCAGATAATAAGGTGATGCAGGCACCGCCTCCCGGAGCCATCGCGCGGGACGATCCCGCGTGGCAGCTCCCATACCTGGAGCGACCGCAGCTGACGGCGGCATTGCTGGCACGCGGGCGGGAGAGGTTCGATATCTATTGCTCGCCATGCCACGGCTATGCTGGGGACGGACATGGCATAGTGCCGAGCCGTGGCTTTCCTCAGCCTCCGACCTTTCATTCCAAGCGCCTGCGCGACCTGCCATCCAGACATGTCTTCGACGTGATCAGCAACGGGTATGGCGTGATGTACGCCTATGCCGACCGCATTTCTCCGGCAGATCGATGGGCGATTGCCGCCTATGTGCGCGCACTGCAGGTAAGCCAAGGCGCTCGCGCCGATCAGCTCCCGGCGGATGATCGCGACGCGCTGAAGAAACGCTCGCAAAATGCGCCCGCGGGGCAGGGAGGCGCAGGATGAGCCATTTGGCACTGCACATTTCTCGTCGAGGGCCCGGTGATAGAGGCTCGTACCGCCGGGTGGTCGCCATGACGGGCGGAGTGATCTGCCTTCTCGTCCTGGCTGCGTCCTGGCTCGCTCCCGAGGCGGTGATGCGCGCTTGGCTTGCCGCGACATTCGTATGGACGAGCGTTCCGATGGCGGCGCTGATGCTGCTGATGATGATGCGCCTCATCCCAGGTGCATGGAACATCGAGATGATGATTGCCACCGAAGCTGCCTGCCTCCTAGTGCCGGTTGCGGCGCTTGCATTCGTGCCAATCTTCCTGGGGCTGTGCAGCCTCTACCCCTGGGTCGATCAGGAACAGCAGACGGCGTTCCGAGCGATCTATCTTTCGGCACCCTTCTTCATCGGAAGAACTGTTTTATGGTTTGCGATTCTCTACGGTTTGACGATCCTGCTCATTCGTCAGCGGACTTGGTCCGTGCCGCTATCCTGTTTCGGGCTCATTGCGTTTACGTTGGGTGGAACTGTTGTCACAACCGATTGGCTGATGACGCTTGATCCCGATTTCCGCTCTTCCGGCTTCGGCCTGTACGCTCTGTCCGCACAGGCATGCATTGCCCTGTCCGGCATTGCTATCGTGGTGCTCGTCTCTTCAGGCAGTCAGATCCGCTCCCCTTCGGTCCTGGGCGGACTTCTGCTCACGGCGGTCCTGTTATGGGCCTATTTCTCGTATATGCAGTATATCGTTATCTGGTCGAGCGACTTTCCGCCATTGGTGCGCTGGTATCTCGAACGGGCACAGGGCTTCTGGGGCGGTGTCCTGTGGGCGTTTGCCCTGATTCATGGGGTCGCCGCGGTGCTCCTGATTTTGCCTCCGATCCTGCGGCGCCCCGGGATTCTACTTGCCCTTGCATATGCAATTCTCGCGGGCAAGGTGCTTGAATGTGCCTGGCTCGTTCTTCCGGCCGGCGGCCAGGAGGCAGGCCTCCTGGCTTGTGCCTTGTTCCTACTTGCGGTCGTTGGCCTCGGTGGCATCTTCGTCAGTGTCTGGTCGATGGCATTTGACCTGCGGATCATCGACAGATTGCCGAAAGGAGTTCGGAGGGAGCGCTATGCAGGAGCCTCCTGATCATGTCTCCGCGTCAGGGAACACCATCCGAACGCGCGATGAGGAGCATCACGGCGTCGTCTCCAGCCAAGGCGAGCGGCGGACTGAAGTCGGTTTGGTCAGAACGCAGCGGGGTGCGCTGGAGGACATTCCCGAAGATGTGCGCCGTCGCGGCCACGAACCGACAGATGTGCGCGCCAGGAGCGTCTTTTACGCCATTCTCGGCCTGATCGTGGCGATTGCCGTGTCAGGCGCCTTTGTGGGAGGTGTCTTGTTCACTATGCGAGATCGGGATGAGCAGGCTCGCGAAGGCTCGGTGGCCCGTGTTCCTGCCCGCGTAAGCCTCTATCCACCAGAGCCCCGCCTGCAGATTTCTCCGCAGGAGGATCGCAGAGCTTTTGAGGCAGCAGCTCGTGCCCAGCTCGACGGCTATGGTTGGACTGAGGAACGCGGACGGGCCCATATCCCGATTGGGCGCGCCATGGAATTGCTCGTTGCTCATGGATGGCCCGATCTCGACGAGCCGAATGCAAGCGACAGCAGTCAAATCAACGCAGGGCCGCGGCCTCCACCTGCGCCAGAACCTCGGACAATGCGGCAGCCAACGCCGCGGGAGCCGTCCAATCCCGGTGCATCATCACTCGAGGCGCCCCCATGAGACGGTGGACCGGCCTTCTCATCATCCTTTTCGCCATCGGGGTCACGCCCTCGACAGTTCGGGCAGCTTCGTTCCATCCATTCGATGCCGCGGGAATCGACTCCGAGCCGGGTGCACAGATACCGCTCGACTTGACCTTTCAGGACGAGACAGGGCGCACGGCCAGTCTGCGTTCCCTCGGAGGGGGCAGACCCATCGTTATCGCACCCGTGCTGCATAAATGCCCCAATATCTGCGGTGTGACGCTGGGAGGATTGGCCGATGCAGTTGCGGGTCAGCCGCGCGATCCCGATTTTGTCGTAGTTGCTCTCAGCATCGACCCGCATGAAACACCCAGGGACGCTGCGGCCTCCCTGTCGGCGCTCGCGGCTCGGCAAGCAGACGGACCGTCGAGGAGCTACCATGCTTTGGTCGGAACCGCAGAAGCGGTGGAATCGATCACGGGTTCTTTAGGGTATCGCTACGCCTATGATCCTGAGCTCGGTCAGTTCGCCCATGCGGCTGCCGTCGCCGTGCTGTCCTCAGAAGGACGTCTTGTGCGATGGGTCTACGGCCTGGCCCCCAATTCGGACGAGCTTAGCGATGCCATAGCTTCCGCGCAGAATAATAGGATCGGCAGCCTCGGGGAGCGACTGATCCTGCTCTGCTACCATTATGATCCGCGTACAGGACGCTACACGCTCCTGATTAACCGCCTCGTGCAGATGGCCGGAACCGCGACGGTGCTGATCCTGTCTGCTGCGGTCGTGGTCTTGTGGCGTCGGGAGCGGGCAGTCCGGAGTGGAGGGCAATGAACGGCTCTCTGCAACTTTGGCCGCAACAGGCCTCGGGTCATGCCGCACAGCTCGACACGTTCATCATGGCCTTCACGGTTTTTGTGGCCTTGCTGGTTATTCCAGTCGGAGTGCTGGTTTTCGTCTTTGCCGTCAAATACCGCCGCGGCAAGACTGTCGATCGCCAGCATGCGCCTAACCGTAAGGTCTGGCTTGAAGTATCTTGGTCCGTTGTGCCGTTTCTTGCCGCGCTCGGTTTCTATGTCTGGTCGACATCCCTTTTCTTCGAACTTAGGAATCCGCCGTCCGACACGCTCGATATTTTCATCGTTGCCAAACAGTGGATGTGGAAAGCTCAGCATCCCGGTGGCCAGCGAGAGATTGACGAATTGCACATTCCCGTCGGTCAGCCGGTGCGCCTGGTCATGAACTCTCAGGACGTGATTCATAGCTTCTATGTCCCGGCCCTGCGCGTCAAACAGGATGTTGTGCCCGGAAGGGTCTCCTCCCTATGGTTCAAGGCGGATAAGCCGGGCGTCTATTGGATGACATGTGCCGAGTTCTGCGGCACCGACCATTCGGTCATGGGCGGCAGGTTCTATGTACAGACGGCCGACGAATATGCCGCTTGGCTCTCCAGTTCCGGCGTCGATCAATCGCTGGCGGCCTCAGGCGAGGTTCTGTTTCGCAAGTATGGCTGCAGTGGGTGCCATGCGGCCTCTTCGGCCGTTCACGCGCCCGATCTTGCAGGCCTCTACGGCCGCGCCGTCGCGCTCACGAGCGGCGAGACGGTTATCGCCGACGAGCAGTATATCCAAGACAGCATTCTTCTGCCTCAAAAGCAGATTGCGGCCGGGTACGAGCCCATCATGCCGACATTCAAGAACATCTTGAGAGACGATGAGGTGATCCAGTTGGTCGCTTACATCAAGTCCCTCCGGCCAGCTTCGTGGAGAGTGAAGTGACAGTCGGTGCAACTCTTGAAACACCGTCCGAAAGGGCGAGTTACCTGAGGGCCGGATATAGTCTGCGGTCCTGGCTCACGACGACCGACCATAAGCGCATCGCTGTCCTGTATCTTTACGCGATCACGGCCTTTTTCTTTATCGGTGGCATCGCGGCCGCTCTGATAAGGCTCGACCTTGCGACTCCCGGCGGGGACCTGCTGTCGAACGAGGGCTATAATCGAGCCTTCACGCTCCACGGAGTCGTCATGGTGTGGTTCTTCCTCATTCCGTCGATTCCAGCCACGTTCGGCAATTTCCTCATCCCACTCATGATTGGTGCGCAAGATCTCGCCTTTCCCAGGATCAACCTGGCGAGCTGGTATCTGTACGTTCTGGCTGGTCTGTTTACGCTCTATGCCTTGATTGCAGGGGGCGTCGATACGGGCTGGACATTCTATACGCCGCTCTCGACTCTCTTCGCCAATGGCTACGTGGCGGCTGCCCTCCTGGCCGTGATTATCGTGGGCTTCTCGTCGATTTTCACGGGCATGAACTTCATCGTCACAGTGCATAAGCTGCGCTGCCCGGGGATGACGTGGTCACGCTTGCCGCTCTTCGTCTGGTCACTCTATGCGACAGCCATGATTCTGGTTCTGGCGACGCCTGTGCTGACGATGCTGCTCATCCTTGTCTGTATCGAGCGCCTCTCCGGCATCGGAATTTTCAATCCGGATCTGGGCGGTGATCCACTACTCTACCAGCATCTCTTCTGGTTCTACAGCCATCCGGCCGTCTATATCATGGTGCTGCCGGCCTTCGGCGTCTTGAGCGAGCTTGTCACCGCCGCGGCCCGTAAACGCATCTTTGGCTACTGGTTCATCGCCTATTCGAGCGTGGCGATTGCCGTCATCGGGTTTCTCGTGTGGGGACACCACATGTTCGTGGCCGGCGAGTCCACATATGCCAGTGCAGTGTTTTCCTTCCTGAGCATCGCCGTTGCGGTGCCGTCCGGGATCAAGGTCTACAACTGGATCGCGACCCTCTACAAAGGTTCGATTTCCCTCGACCCCGCTTTTCTCTTCGCCATGGGCTTCATTGGTCTTTTTGTAATCGGTGGCCTTACCGGACTCATGCTCGCTATGCTTGCCGTCGACGTGCATGTCCATGACACATATTTCGTCGTGGCCCACTTTCACTACATCATGGTCGGGGGCGCGGTCACGGCATTCTTCGGTGCGCTGCACTTCTGGTGGCCCAAGATCACCGGCCGGATGTACAACATTACTTGGGGGCGGATCACGGCTGCGCTGATTTTTCTGGGATTCAACCTGACGTTCTTTCCGCAGTTCATCCTCGGCTATCTCGGAATGCCCCGGCGCTATCACGTGTATCCGCCGGAGTTTCAGGTCCTTCACGTACTGTCTTCGGCTGGGGCGAGTATTCTGGCCGTCGGATATCTTCTTCCTCTCATATATCTCCTCTACTCCCTGCGGCATGGACAGCCTGCAGGCTCAAATCCTTGGGGTGCGACAGGCCTTGAATGGACGGTTCCTTCACCCCCGCCAAAGCAGAACTTCGCCGAGATGCCTGTCGTTACGAGACCCCCGTATGATTATCCGATCAGGGATCCGATGAGCCGTGAGTGACCAGCCCGCCGCCCATTCGCCCTATGCGGAGCCAGCACAGCAGCGTGAGGCCGATCTTTTAGGCATGTATATCTTCCTCGTGACCGAGATCATGCTGTTCGGGGGCTTTCTGACTGCGGTCTACGTGGTGCGCGTCCTGCACCCCGAAGAGGCTTCATCGGCCGCAAAGCATCTGAATTTATGGCTCGGCAGTCTCAATACGGCAGTGCTCCTGACGTCCAGCCTGGCGATGGCGCTCGCTGTCCAGCTGTCACGTGAAGGAAAGCTCCGTGCAACCTCTGCTTGGCTTTGCCTGACGGTTGTACTCGGGCTTGTCTTCCTAGCGATCAAGAGTGTCGAGTACTATCAGGAATACGCCGAGGGCCTGATGCCGCTCTCTGACGGGATGAGGCCTCTGTCGAAGCCCGGCGAGCAGCTCTTTTTCAATTTCTACCTAGTGGGAACGGGTCTGCACGCCCTCCATCTCACGATCGGCATCATCCTGGTGTCCGGGCTTACACGGCGTGTCGCACATTCCGAAACTCCCTTGCCGCGCCGAGCCGTGACGGTGGAAATCGTGGGGCTCTACTGGCACCTCGTCGATGTGGTTTGGGTATTCATTTACCCGATCTTCTATCTCGCCCGGTGACTGCGATGACCGCCCATGTTCGTACCCTCGTCCTCATCTGGATTGCGCTCATGGCGCTTCTGGGACTGACGCTCGGCGCAAGCTTTCTGCCGCTGGGTGCGTTCAAGCCGGTCGTAAATGTCGGTATCGGATTTGCCAAGGCGGCTCTGATCTTCTGGTTCTTCATGCACCTGAGGGAGGTGAGCGGCCTGATCCGGCTCGTAGCGTTCGCAGGAGCAGTCGGCATCATCATCATGCTCGCCTTGATTTCGAGCGACTATCTCACCCGACATTGGCTGGCGGCGCCTCTTTAAGCTGCTGTCCGACGAGAGCGGATCACAGTCTATCGCAGCGAAGCTGGTTGAATCTCCTCTGCAAGTCGTACTGTTCCAATTTTCGGCGGAAGAGAGCGGAGGGATTTGTGGGGCTCCCGCATGTGGAGTGCCGAGCCTGTTGGGCCGAACGCCATTGAAGAGAGCGTAGCCCAGCTGCGCTTGAGGTTTTGTCAACGCCCCATCGAGGCCGAAATAGACTAAGCATTCTGGCTCCGGAACTTGCCGAAGCGCTTTTCCAAAGGCGCCGAGCGAGCGGCAAATCTGAGGCTGGCAAAGAGCTCGCGACATCAAAACTTGTGCGTAGGTCTGTAGGGAAGTCGCAGGCTTGGCTGTGAGGACCATCCTTGCCCTGGCAGACACTGGGCAGGTCCAATCGTGTCGCCGCTCATCGAGAGGCCTGGTTTCGGCAAGTGAGGGAGAGCCAGGCCCCGCCCTGGAGTAACTTTATCCAGTGTCGGGTGTTTGCGCGATTGGCTCTGCTAACGATAGGCAGATCCATCGATCCCACGAGTTCCGCCTGCAAATCCTATCCTAGGCGACAGGAGGCCAAACTAGGAGCTGGTTTTGAGATCTACGCTCGGTTGAGGCGAAAATGGCGGAGAGGGGGAGATTCGAACTCCCGATACGGTTGCCCGTATGCCGCATTTCGAGTGCGGTGCATTCAACCACTCTGCCACCTCTCCGGAGGGCGGAGGCGTTGAGGCCCCGCTGGTTGAGGCCGGGTGGATATCATGCGTTTTTTGACTTCACAAGCGCCAAAATCGAGAGATTTGATTGACAATCGGCGGAGCGTCCCGTAGGGAGGGTCACTCTTAAGCGTGGGGACGTCCGCCCGCGCTTTTTCGTTGCGGTGGGCTTGGCCTGCCGTGGATTGAAGCCGGAACTGCCAAAAAGCCGGCCCCGCGGTCACCGCGGAGAGCTGGGTTTGAACACGAGGATCGAAAGATGTTCGCAGTGATCAAGACCGGCGGCAAGCAATATCGCGTTGCCGCCAATGACGTCATCACCGTCGCCAAGCTCGCGGGTGAGCCGGGCGCCGCCGTCACGTTCGACCAGGTTCTGATGGTCACGAACGACAACGGCACCCAGGTCGGTGCGCCTCTGATCGAGGGCGCCACCGTGGCGGGCGAGGTCGTCGAGCAGACCCGCGGCGAGAAGGTCATCGCCTTCAAGAAGCGCCGTCGCCAGAATTCGCGCCGCAAGCGCGGGCATCGCCAGGACTACACCGTGATCCGGATTACCGAGATCCTCGGCCAAGGCGAGAAGCCCAAGAAGGCTGCGGCGAAGAAGAAGACCACCAAGGCTGCGGCTGACGAGGCTGTGCCGGCCACTGCTGAATAAGCGCGGCCCAACTGACAGGAACACGGGAGTACACCCATGGCTCATAAAAAAGCAGGCGGTTCGTCTCGCAACGGTCGCGATTCCGACGGCCGTCGTCTTGGCGTCAAGAAGTTCGGCGATCAGCAGGTCGTGGCCGGCAACATCATTATTCGTCAGCGCGGCACGAAGTGGCATGCGGGCGTCAATGTCGGCATGGGCAAGGATCATACCCTCTTTGCCACGGCCAATGGCCGCGTCCGATTCCTTACGAAACAAGGCCGAGCTTTCGTATCGGTCGTCCCGGCCCAAGAGGCCGCAGAGTAAACGGCGAGAGCAAAACGAAGGAGCTCCCGCCGGCATCACACCGACCCGGCGGATCCAGGCAGCTCCTGAAAAGGCCCCAAAAAGGCCAAGCTCCAGATCCGAGATCGACAGGGGAGGTGGGATGTCCACCTCCCCTTCGTCATTTCAGGGCTCAAGAAAGGGCCCGCCCGGATCGGAGCAGGACCATGTTTCCCGACCTCACCCGTGACGATGTCTTCCGCCTGGAAACCCGGCGCCTGTGGCTGCGCTGGCCCCGCCTTGCGGATGCCCAAGCCATCGTACGCTTTGCCGGTGAGAAAGCTGTCGCGGAGATGACGGCTCGAATTCCGCATCCCTACATCCCGGAAATGGCGGAACGGTTCGTCTTCCAGGCCCGGCAGTCCAACGCGGACGGCCGAAGCCTCCAGCTCGCCATCACGCCGAAGGGCAAGCCGAACAGCCTGATCGGCCTCGTCGGCATCGGCCCCTCGCCGGAGGATGGCAAGCCCAGCCTCGGCTATTGGCTCGGCATCCCGTTCTGGGGGCAGGGTTATGCCACCGAGGCGGCGCGGGCCCTCATCGACGCCTTCTTCGCCTATGGCCATGAGGACGAGCTCACGGCTTCGGCCAGGGTCATCAATCCGGGTTCCCGCCGGGTGCTGGAGAAGTGCGGCTTCGCCTATCAGGGTTCCGGGCTTGCGGAGCTTCAGGCTCGGGGCGGCTTCTACCCGGCGGATCATTTCCGGCTGGACCGGCGGGCTTGGGAAAGCCTGAAGAGCTGGGGCCATACCGGTCTCGTCCGGGAGCCCGCCGAGGCGGAGGCGGAGCTGTCTTTCGCCTGCTGAGACCCGTCAGGCGCTCTCGAGGAGATCGGGAGCGCCTGACGCATCGTCTGCGTTGCTCCCGCGTGCCTTGTCCCGTAAAGGAAGCGGGTTATGAAATTTCTCGACCAAGCCAAGATCTATATCCGCTCCGGCGACGGCGGCGCCGGGTGCGTGTCGTTCCGCCGTGAAAAATTCATCGAGTTCGGCGGGCCGGATGGCGGCGACGGCGGACGCGGCGGCGATGTGTGGGCCGAGTGCGTCGAGGGGCTCAACACCCTCATCGACTACCGCTACCAGCAGCATTTCAAGGCCCGGAAGGGCGAGCACGGCATGGGCAAGAACCGTGCCGGCGGCAAGGGCACGGACGTGGTCCTCAAGGTGCCGGCCGGAACCGAGATCCTCGACGAGGATGGCGAGACCGTGATCGCCGACATGACGGAGGTCGGCCAGAAGGTTCTTCTGGCGAAGGGTGGCAATGGCGGCTTCGGCAACGCCTATTTCACCACCTCGACCAACCGGGCGCCGCGGCGCGCCAATCCCGGCCAGGAGGGACAGGAGCGCTGGATCATCCTGCGCCTCAAGCTGATCGCCGATGCGGGCCTCGTGGGCCTGCCCAATGCGGGCAAGTCGACTTTCCTGGCCACCGTCACGGCTGCAAAGCCCAAGATCGCCGATTACCCCTTCACGACGCTCCACCCGGGGCTCGGCGTGGTGCGTGCCTATAACCGCGAATTCGTCCTGGCCGACATCCCGGGCCTGATCGAGGGCGCCTCCGAGGGGATCGGGCTAGGCGACCGGTTCCTGAGCCATGTGGAGCGTTGCCGGGTGCTCCTGCACCTTGTTGACGGCACGAGCGAGCACGCAGGCAAGGCCTACAAGACGGTTCGGCACGAGATCGAGGCCTATGGCCACGGTCTCGGCGACAAGCCTGAGATCGTGGCGCTCTCCAAGGTCGATGCTCTCGACGAAGAGACCCTGAAGGAACAGCTGGCGCGCCTCAAGCGGGCCGCGAAGCGGACCCCCTACGTGGTCTCGGCCGCTTCCGGGCGCGGCGTTCAGGAGGTCCTTCAGGCGCTGCTGCAGGTCATCGACACAGCACGGGCCGAGGAGCAGGTCGCCGAGGCCCGCGAGGAATGGCATCCATGAGCCCCGACCTGCGCCAGTTTCGCCGGGTCGTCCTGAAGGTCGGTTCCGCGCTCCTGGTCGACCGGGCGCGGGGGCGTCTCAACCATGCCTGGCTCGCGGCCCTTGCGGAGGATATCGCCGATCTCCATGCGCAGGGCGCGGACGTGCTGGTCGTGTCCTCGGGCGCTATCGCCATGGGCCGCACGGTGCTCGACCTGCCGCCTGGCCCCCTGAAGCTCGAGGAGAGCCAGGCCGCAGCCGCCGTGGGGCAGATCGCCCTGGCGCGGACTTGGGCCGAGGTGCTGGCCCATCACGGGATCACGGCCGGTCAGATCCTGGTCACCCTGTCGGATACGGAGCAGCGCCGCCGCTATCTCAATGCCAGGGCCACCACCCTGAAGCTCCTGGAGATGCGGGCCGTCCCTGTGGTCAACGAGAACGATACGGTGGCGACGAGCGAGATCCGCTACGGGGACAACGACCGCCTCGCCGCCCGCGTCGCCACCATGATCGGTGCCGACCTGCTGGTGCTGTTCTCCGACATCGACGGGCTCTACACGGCCCCGCCGGCCGTGGATCCCGGCGCGGAGCACATTCCGGTCGTCGAGCGCATCACGCCGGCCATCGAGGCCATGGCGGGTGGCGCCGCCTCCGAGCTTTCCCGGGGCGGCATGCGCACCAAGATCGAGGCTGGCAAGATCGCGGCAGCCGGCGGGACCCATATGATCATCGCCGACGGGCGGGTGAAAAATCCCCTCAGGCGGGTCGCCGAGGGCGGCCGCTGCACCTGGTTCCTGACCCCCTCCAACCCCGTCACGGCGCGGAAAACCTGGATTGCCGGCGCCATCGAGCCGCGGGGCACCCTCTACGTGGACGAGGGCGCGGCACGCGCTCTCCAGGGCGGCGCGAGCCTCCTGCCGGTGGGCGTGCGCCGGATCGAAGGCATCTTCGCGCGGGGCGATGCGGTGACGATTCGCGACGAGGGCAGGGTCCTCGGGCGCGGCCTCGTGGCCTACGATGCCGAGGAGGCGTCCCGTATCATCGGCCGCCCGAGCCGCGAGATCGAGGCGATCCTCGGCCATCCCGGCCGGACCGAGATGGTCCATCGGGACGACATGGCGCTCAGCATAGAGGCCGAGCAAGGCGAGCTCCGGCCGGCGAGAGCCCGTGCGAGGGGATAGGAACGGAAACGACGATATGGATACGCTCAAGCCGGTCGAAGGCGGGGATATCGTGGAGCTCATGGCGGATTTGGGTCGCCGGGCGCGAAAGGCGGCGCGGCGGCTCGCCACCGCCACCACCGCCGAGAAGGAAGCTGCCCTGCACGCCATGGCGGCGCGGATCCGCGCCCGGGCGGGGGACATCCTGGCCGCCAACCGGGAGGATGTCGCGCAGGCCCATGCCAAGGGGCAGACGGCTGCCTTCCTGGACCGCCTGACTCTTGATCCGAAACGGATCGAGGACATTGCGTCCGCCGTCGACAGCATCGCCCGCCTCCCCGACCCGGTAGGACGGGTCCTGACCACCTTCGAGCGCCCGAACGGGCTGCTGATCGAGCGCGTCGCGACACCTCTCGGGGTCGTCGGCGTGATCTTCGAGAGCCGGCCGAACGTGACGGCCGATGCCGGGGCTCTGTGCCTCAAGGCCGGGAATGCCGCCATTTTGCGGACAGGCTCCGATAGCTTCCAGACATCGCTCGCCATCGCGCAGGCCATGGGCGAGGGCTTGGCCGAGGCAGGCCTGCCGGCCGATGCCGTCCGCCTGGTTCCGACCAAGGACCGGGCTGCCGTAGGGGCCATGCTGGCTGGGCTCGACGGCAATGTGGACGTGATCGTGCCCCGCGGCGGCAAAAGCCTCGTGGCCCGGGTCCAGGAAGAGGCGCGCGTGCCGGTCTTCGCCCATCTCGAGGGCATCTGCCACGTCTTCGTCCATGCTGCGGCCGATCTGGCGATGGCCGAACGGATCGTCCTGAATGCCAAGATGCGGCGCACCGGGATCTGCGGCGCCGCGGAGACGCTCCTCGTCGACCGGGCCTGCGCCGGGACGCACCTGAAGGCCCTCGTGACCATGCTGCTCGATGCGGGCTGCGCTGTCCGCGGCGATGCGGCCACCCAGGCCGTTGACGGACGGGTCGCCCTGGCGACCGAGGAGGATTGGCGTACGGAGTATCTCGACGCGGTCATCTCGGTTCGGGTGGTCGACGGGCTGGAGGCAGCCATCGACCACATCGAGACCTACGGATCCCATCACACGGATTCCATCGTGACCGAGGACACCGCGGCAGCGGAGCGGTTTCTGGCGGAGGTCGATTCCGCCATCGTTCTGCACAACGCCTCCACCCAGTTCGCCGATGGCGGTGAATTCGGCTTCGGGGCCGAGATCGGCATCGCTACAGGGCGCATGCATGCCCGCGGCCCGGTCGGGGTCGAGCAGCTGACCTCCTTCAAGTACCGCATCCGCGGCGCAGGTCAGACGCGCCCGTGACCGCACCGCCCTCGAGGTTCCGCCTGAGGCCTTCCGGCCTCGCCCGTCTGCCCCTCGCGGCGCCCGGAATGCGGATCGGCCTCTATGGCGGGTCGTTCAACCCGGCCCATGCGGGCCATCGCCTGGTGAGCCTGCTCGCCCTCAAACGGCTGGGACTTGACCGGATCTGGTGGATCGTCACGCCGGGCAATCCGCTGAAGGATCCGGGAGAGCTCGCCTCCACGGCCGAGCGCGCGCGGGAGGCAAGGCGGGTCGCGGCCCACCCGCGGATCGACGTCACGGTCTTCGAGGAGGCCATCGGGGCGCGGTATACGGTCGATACTTTGGCGTACCTCAAGCGGCGGCACCCGGCTGTCCGTTTCGTCTGGATCATGGGAGCCGACAATTTGGCGGGGTTCCACCGTTGGCGGGGGTGGCGACGGATCGCCGCGATGATGCCGATAGCCGTCATCGACCGTCCCGGCTGGACTCTGAAGGCCATGACGTCCCGGGCGGCCATCTCCCTGTCGGAAGCCCGCATTCCCGAGGGGGAGGCGGCGTCCCTGATGGACCTTCCGCCCCCGGCCTGGGTCTTCCTGCACGGCCCCCGATCCTTCCTTTCCTCCACGGACCTTCGCCGTTTGAGACGAACTTCTCCTGTAGGTGGACGTTGAAAAAGGGTGCCGTTCGACATTATCTTAGGGTCACGGCGCATTGTGTGGCGCTGGTTGAAAGGGTCTGAACCTGAACCGACTATCTTCTGTTGAAGCGGACCTGAATCCGCTTCCCCCTCTCTCCGGAGCGGAGGCTCCGCAGGATGAGGACATCCGGGCCGTTGCCCTGGCCAGCCTCGAGGATATGAAGGCCGAGAACACGGTCGAAATCGACCTCGCAGGCAAAACCTCGCTTGCAGACACCATGATCATCACGTCGGGCCGTTCCCACCGTCACGTGGGCGCGATCGCGGATCGTTTGGTCAAGGATCTCAAGGACAAGGGCTTCGGGAATGCACGCGTCGAGGGCCTGCCGGCCTGCGACTGGGTGCTGATCGATGCCGGCGATATCCTGGTTCACATTTTCCGTCCCGAGGTTCGTGGATTCTACAACCTCGAGAAGATGTGGGGCGCCGACCGGCCGCAGGACCGGGCGAGCTGACGGGATCCTTGAGCGTTGCGACTGAGCGTTCTGGCCGTGGGCCGTCTCAAGAGCGGCCCTGAGCGGGAGCTGGTCGAACGCTACAGGCAGCGGGTCGATGCCATGGGCCGCAGCCTCGGCATGGCCGGTCTCGACATGGTCGAGCTGCCGGAAAGCCGGGCGCGCCGCGAAGAGGACCGCCGGGCCGAGGAGGCTGCCGCGCTCCTGGACAAGGCCGGGGCGGCTTTCATCATCGCCTTCGACGAGCGCGGGAAAAGCCCGTCGAGCGAGAGCTTCGCGGACCGCATTCGGCAGTGGCGGGACGAGGGCTGTGCCGGAATCGCCTGCATCATCGGCGGGCCGGACGGGCTCGATCCCTCGATTCTCAAGAAAGCCAAGGCGGTGGTGTCCTTCGGGGCCCTGACCATGCCGCACCAGATCGTGCGGGCACTTGTGGCCGAACAACTTTATAGGGCCCTGACAATCATGGCCGGACACCCTTATCATCGGGCCGGTCACGACGATTCCTGAGGGATGGCCCCTATTCGGTTTTCCATTTCCCGCAAGGCCCTTGGCCTTGCCGCATGTTCGACATTCCTCAACCTGGGGGCCGCGCAGGCTCAGCAGGCGACGACGCCTGCCCCTCCGGCAGTGTCGCCCGAGACCGTGGAGCAGAAGGCCCAGCGGGAAAAGGACCTGAAGGTCCTGGAAGACGCGATGGCGGCCAGTGCCGAGGCCCGCCGCAAGCTGGAGGCCGAGGTTGCCGAAATTGGGGCCGACCGGGCGAAGCTCAACGCCGCCCTGATCGACACGGCAGGCCGGGTCCGTACGACCGAAGAGCGAATTCGCGAGCTGGAGCAGCGGCTGCAGACGCTCACGGCGAGCGAGGCGGCCATCCGGCGCTCCCTGGAGGGGCGCAGGGGCGTGATCGTCGAGGTCTTCGCCGCACTCCAACGCATGGGCCGGCGCCCGCCTCCAGCGGTGCTCGTGCGCCCAGAGGACATGCTGGAGGCGGTCCGCGCCTCCATCCTGCTCGGGGCGGTGCTGCCGGAATTGCGGAACGAGGCCGAAGCGCTGGCGACGGATCTTGCCGAGCTGGTACGCCTCAAGGGCGCGATCACGGCGGACCGTTCGACCCTCGGCACGGAGCTCAGGGCCCTGAACGGGGAGCAGGAGCGCCTCACGGCCCTGATCGATGCCCGCCAGAAGCGCATTGCCGACGCGGAGCGCAGCATGGGGGCCGAGAAGGAAAAGGCCGCCAACCTTGCCCGTCAGGCCGGTACTCTCAAAGAGTTGATCGACCGGATGGAGAAGGAGATCACCGGGGCCCATAAGGCCGCCGAGGAGGCGCGCAAGGCGGCCGAGGCCCAGGAGAAGGAGGCCCGCGCCCGTTTCGCCCAGGCGGCCTTCCAGGATCCCGCGCGATTGGCCCCGAAAATACCGTTTTCAGAGGCGAAAGGCCTGCTGCCGCGCCCGGTCGGCGGAGATGTCGTCCAGGGGTTCGGAGCCTCGGATGGCTACGGCGGAACGACGCGCGGCATTTCGATCACCACCCGCCCCAAGGCGGCCATCGTGTCGCCGGCAGACGGGTGGGTTGCCTTTGCGGGTCCGTTTCGGTCTTATGGGCGACTCTTGATCATCAATGCGGGCGGGGGGTATTATCTACTCCTGGCCGGAATGGACCAGATTAACGTCGATGTCGGGCAGTTCGTGCTCGCTGGAGAACCGGTTGCCACGATGGGAGATACGTCTCTCCTTTCTCTGGCCGGCGGTGCCATAGAAAAGAACAATCCGATTCTCTATGTAGAGTTCAGGAAAGACGGCAACTCGATCGACCCCGGTCCATGGTGGGCGAAATCGCAAGGCGAGAAGGTTCGCGGATAATGCGCAAAGTGTCCCTTTTAATTCTTGGCGCGGTCATTGGCGCCGGCGGCATGTCAGTGGTGTCGCAGACCAGCCTGCTGTCTTCGACGAGTGCGATTGCCGCCTCAGCGGACACCTACCGGCAGCTGAGCCTCTTCGGTGACGTTTTCGAGAAGGTTCGGACGGATTACGTCGAGAAGCCGGACGAGTCGAAGCTGGTCGAGTCGGCCATCAACGGCATGCTGACCTCCCTCGATCCCCATTCGAGCTACATGGATGCCAAGAGCTTCCGCGACATGCAGGTCCAGACCCGCGGCGAGTTCGGCGGCCTCGGCATCGAGGTCACCATGGAGGACGGCCTCGTAAAGGTCGTGGCGCCCATCGACGATACCCCGGCCTCCCGAGCCGGCATCCTGGCCAATGACGTCATTACGCAGATCAACGGCGAGCAGGTCCAGGGCCTCAACCTGAACCAGGCCGTGGACAAGATGCGCGGCCCGATCAACTCCTCGGTCACGCTCAAGATCATGCGCAAGGAGGCGAAGGACCCCATCGAGGTGAAGCTCACCCGCGAGACCATCAAGGTCCGTCCGGTGCGCGCCCGCGCCGAGGGTGACATCGGTGTCCTGCGCATCACGCAGTTCAACGAGCAGACCTATGAGGGCCTGCGCGCCGGCATCGAGAAGCTGACGAGCGAGATCGGCGCCGACAAGGTCGCG
>Ga0182741_1001331_pt1 | contig 32741 bp, 28 predicted proteins | sample eDN5th37CBELigOP_FD_128874 | JGI IMG/M metagenome (GOLD analysis project Ga0182741, IMG submission 128874) | Enriched Organic Plus compost microbial communities from Emeryville, California, USA - eDNA 5th pass 37_C BE-Lig OP (version 2) (version 2) ... | reverse complement strand
GGCCAGCGCGGCGGAGGTCTTGGCCATCTGCATCAGCGAGAACAGTGCTTCCTGCATGCGCGCGCCGCCGCTGGCGGCGAAGCAGACCAGCGGAATCTTCTCCTTGAGCGCCTCGGCGGCGGCGCGGGCGAAGCGCTCGCCCACCACCGAGCCCATGGAGCCGGCCATGAAGTTGAATTCGAAGGCGCAGGCCACCACCGGCAGGCCCTTGACGCTGCCCTTCATGACAATCAGCGCGTCCTGCTCGCCGGTCTGCTTCTGCGCCTGCGTGAGCCGGTCCTTGTACTTCTTGCTGTCCTTGAAGCGCAGCGCGTCCACCGGCACCACCGAACTGGCCAGCTCGGCGCGCGGCTCCTCGTCCAGGAACAGCTCGAGCCGCCGCCGCGCGCCCATGCGGAAGTGGGCGTTGCACTTGGGGCAGACTTCCAGGTTGCGCTCGACCTCCGGCTTGTAGAGCACGGCGCCGCACTTGTCGCACTTGGTCCACAGCCCCTCGGGGATGCTGCGGGCCCGCTCCTTGGTCGGCTCCGTCCGGATTCGGGACGGCATCAGTTTCTGAAACCAGCTCATACGGTCGTCCTGTTAGGCTTTGGCCGCGGCCGGGACCTGGTCCATCGCCTGCCGGAGGCTCGCGATGAAGGCGCCCGCCGCTTCGCGGATCTTCATGGAATCGTTCTGGTTCTGGGCCACCAGGCGCACCAGCGCGCTGCCCACCACCACGGCGTCGGCGACCTGCGCCACGCGCGCGGCGGATTCTGGATCGCTGATGCCGAAACCCACGCCCACCGGCAGCGAGGTAGCGCTGCGGATGGCGGCCACGCGCTCCGCCACGCTGGACACATCCAGACTGGCGGCGCCGGTGACACCCTTGAGCGAGACGTAATACACGAAACCGCGCGCGGCGTCGCAGATGCGTTTAATACGCGCGGCGGAACTGGTTGGCGCCAGCAGCAGGATGGGGTCGACACCGCGCTCGATCAGCGCCGCGTTGAACTCCTCGCCCTCCTCCGGCGGCAGGTCGACCGTGATCACGCCGTCGACGCCGGCCGCGGCGGCCGCCTCGGCGAAACGCTGGTAGCCCATCGCCTCGATCGGGTTGAGATAGCCCATGAGCACGATCGGCGTGCGGTCGTCGGTCTGGCGGAACTCGCGCACCATCTCCAGCACGCGGCTCAAGCTGACCTTGTGCTGCAGCGCGCGTTCGCAGGCGGCCTGGATCACCGGGCCCTCGGCCATCGGGTCGGAGAACGGCACGCCCAGTTCGAGGATGTCGGCGCCGTTGGCGACCAGCGTGTGCAGCAGCGGCACGGTCACGCCCGGCTCCGGGTCGCCGCCGGTGATGTACGTGATCAGCGCCTTGCGGCCGCTTTGCTGGCAACGGGCGAAAGTCTGTTCGATGCGGCTCACAGGCTGATCCCCTTGAGGCGGGCCACGGTGTTGATGTCCTTGTCGCCGCGGCCGGAAAGGTTGACCACCATGATCTGGTCCTTGCGCATGCGCGGCGCCAGCTTCATGGCGTAGGCGATGGCGTGCGAGCTCTCCAGCGCCGGGATGATGCCCTCCAGCCGGGTCAGCGCCTCGAAGCCGCCCATGGCCTCGTCGTCGGTGATGCTGTCGTAGTGCGCGCGCTTGCTATCGTGCAGCCAGGCGTGCTCGGGGCCGACGCCCGGATAATCCAAACCGGCGGAGATCGAGTGGGTGCCGAGGATCTGGCCGTCACTGTCCTCGAGCAGGTAGGTGCGGTTGCCGTGCAGCACGCCGGGGCGGCCGCCGGAGAAGCGCGCCGCGTGCTGACCGCTGCTGATGCCGAGGCCGCCGGCCTCGACCCCGTAGATGGCCACCGACTTATCCTGCAGGAACGGGTAGAACAGGCCCAGCGCGTTGGAACCGCCGCCGACGCAGGCCACCAGCGCGTCCGGCAACCGCCCTTCGGCGGCCATGATCTGGCGCTTGGTTTCCTTGCCGATCACCGACTGGAAGTCGCGCACCAGCATGGGATACGGATGCGGTCCGGCGACGGTGCCGATGATGTAGAAGGTGTCGTCGACGTTGGTCACCCAGTCGCGCATCGCCTCGTTCAGCGCGTCCTTGAGCGTCTTGGTGCCGGAGTGCACCGGCACCACCTCGGCGCCGAGCAGCTTCATGCGGAACACGTTGGGCGACTGCCGCTGCACGTCCTCGGCGCCCATGTACACCACGCACGTCATGCCGAAGCGGGCCGCCACGGTGGCGGTGGCCACGCCGTGCTGGCCGGCGCCGGTCTCGGCGATGACGCGCTTCTTCCCCATGCGCTTGGCCAGCAGCGCCTGGCCGATGGCGTTGTTGATCTTGTGCGCGCCGGTGTGGTTGAGGTCCTCGCGCTTGAGGTAGATCTTGGCGCCGCCCAGGTGCTTGGTGAGCCGCTCGGCGTAATACAGCGGCGAGGGACGGCCGACGTAGTGCTGGAAGTCGTACTCCAGCTCGGCGAGGAAATCCGGATCGTTGCGGTAGCGCTCGTAGGCCGCCTTGAGCTCGTCCAGCGGCGCCATCAGCGTCTCCGCCACGAACTGCCCGCCGTAGGGCCCGAAGTGGCCGCGCTCGTCGGGGAAGCGGCTGAAGTCGATGGATTCGCTATGGACGTCAGTCGAGTTGGACACGTCGTACCTCGTTGATGAACGCCGCCACCTTGGCGGGGTCCTTGATGCCTTTGGCCGATTCCACGCCGCTGCTGACATCCACCCCATACGGGCGACACGCGCGCACCGCCTCGGCGACATTGCCGGGGTGCAGGCCGCCGGCCAGCAGATACGGCCGCGGCAGCGCCGACGGGATGGTGGACCAGTCGAAGGTCGCGCCGGTTCCACCCACGCCGCCCTTGGCATGGCTGTCGAGCAGGAAGGCGGCCGCGTCCGGGTACTCCGCCGCCAGCGCCAGCGGCTCGGCCCCGCCCCCCATGGGCAGGGACTTCATGTAACGGCGGCCGAACCCGCGGCAGAACGCCGGCGACTCGTCACCGTGGAACTGAAGCAGATCGACCGGCACCTCGGCCAGCACCCGCTCGACCTCCTCGCGCGAGGGGTCGAGGAACAGCGCCACCACCGACACCAGCGGCGGCAGCGCGGCGACGATCTCCCGCGCCTGGCCGACCATCACGCAGCGCGGGCTCACCGCGCAGAACACCAGGCCGATGGCGTCGGCTCCCGCCTGAGCGGCATGCACGCCGTCCTCTGGCCGGGTTATGCCACAAATCTTGATGCGAGTACGCAAGCCGGGTCTCGAGTCAGCGGGAAACAAGACGCAGATCCTACCCTGCGCGCCCGGCCCAGGCAAAGGCGGGCAGCTCGCCCCGCGCCTCTATGCCGAATTCCGCGGGGTATGTCACCTTGACCAGGTATAGCCCTTCCGGCGGCGCGGTGACGCCGCCCTGGGTGCGATCGCGCGCCTCCAGCACCTGCCGCGCCCACTCCACCGGCTGCTCGCCGCTACCGATGGTCATCAGCACCCCGGCGATGTTGCGGACCATGTGGTGCAGGAAGGCGTTGGCTTCGATGTCCAGGTACAGGTAGTCGCCGTCGCGGCTCACGCTCAAGTGGTCGATACGGCGGATCGGGTGCTTGGCCTGGCAGGCCACCGCGCGGAACGACGAGAAATCGTGCTCGCCGAGCAGGCATTGACCGGCGGCATGCATGCGCGCCGCATCCAACGCCTTGTAGGTCCACGACACGCGCTCGCGATGCAAGGCCGGACGCACCGGTTTGCTGGCGATCACATAGCGGTAGGCGCGGGCCTGCGCCGAGAAACGGGCATGGAAGCCCGGATCGACTTCGCGCACCCAGAGGATGCGCACCGACTCCGGCAGGTGCGAGTTAGTACCGAGCACCCAGGCCCGTTCCGGCCGCCGCGCGTCGGTGTCGAAATGGATGACCTGGGCTGTGGCGTGCACGCCGGCGTCGGTACGGCCGGCGCAGGTCACGGCGATCGGTTCGTTGGCCACGCGGCTCAGAGCCTCCTCCACCGCCGCCTGCACCGAACGGGCATGGCGCTGGCGCTGCCAGCCGGCGAAGCCGGCGCCGTCGTATTCGACCATGGCGGCGATACGCATGACGCTCATGCCCAACTCAGCGCGGCGGCGAGCGACAACGGCAGCAGCCACTGCCAAAGCGCCGGCGCCGCCAGGGTCGGAATCCGCACCGCCGGCAACGGCGCGCGCTCGGCCGCGGCCACGGTCGCCGCGAACACGTCGCCGGCGAAGCGGCCGATACGCTTCAACGGCGGCAGATCGGCGCTGTCCTGGCGCTGCGCCGCCACCGCCTCGCGCAGTCGCGGCACCGCTTCCATCGACAGCACGATGCGCAGCGCCAACCGTTCGGCATCCAACCCGAGCGGCCGCAGCGGCCGCGCCCACCAGCGAATGGCGGCGAGCAACTGGTCGCGCGAGGTGGTCAGCAGCAACAGCTGCACCGCCGCCGCCAGGAGGATCAGCGCCAACGCCCGCAGCGTCCCCTCGAACAGCCCGGCAGCGGACGGCGACAGCGCGCCCAGCGCCGGCCACAGCGGCTCGCCCGGCGTGAACCAGATGTAGACGACGGCGATGGAGATGAACAGCACCCGCAGCTTGCGCAGCGTCGCCGCCAGGCGCCGCAGCAACGGCAGCCCGAACCGCGCGTAGAACGCGCCGAGCAAGGCGGCGGCGACGAGCAGGTCGCGCCAGCTCCCGCGGGCGAGAAAAGCGGCTACCACCAGCAGACAGGGAATACGGATGACCGGATGCATAGCTTGCGTCGAAAACGCCGACCGGGGCCTAGGCCCCGGTCGGCTGAACGGATTTCGCGCTGCGCGCGGATCAGGCGATCTGCTTGAGCAGGGCCTCGGCCTCGCCCCTCTGGCGGGCGGTGCCTTCGCTGAGCACCTCGTCCAGCAGGCTGCGCGCGCCCTCGGCGTCGCCCATGTCGAGATAGGCGCGCGCCAGGTCGAGCTTGGTGCTGACCTCGTCGAGGACGTCGTCCTCGGCCACTTCCGGCGCACCGCCCAAATCGGGGACGCTGAACTCGATGACGTTGTCGAGCGGCTCGGACTCGACGGCGCGGCCCGTCTCGGATAGATCGAAATCGAGGCTGGGGAGTTCCGCCGCGGCCGGCTTCTCCTCCACCGGCCGCGCCGGGGCGGCGGGCTCATCGAGATCGAAATCGAGCACCAGATCGTCCGCGCTGTCGGCAGCAGGCGCCTGCTCCACCGGTTCGGCGGCCGGCTCGAACGCCAGCGGCTCATCGATCGGCGCCCGCGTCTGCTCCGGCACCGGATCGAGATCCAGGTCGCCGAAGTCGACGACCGCCGCGGCCGGCGCCGGCTCGCTCGGCGCGCCTTCCGGACGGAACAGCGGGCTGTCGGGAGCGATGTCGCGGCCCATGGACACCGCGCGCTCCCAATCGGGGTGGGACGGCCCGACCTGATCGCGCAGGATCCGCGCCTGCTCCTCGAAGCCGCCGCGATCGTGCAGCAGCGCCAGGATCTCGAGCAGCTTCAGCCGCAGATCGCTACGGCTCGGGTCCTGCTCCAGCGCCTTGACCGCCACGGCCTGCGCCTGATCGTAGCGGCCGTAGGCCATGTACACGTCGATCTCGCCGAGCGAATCGTTGTCCGGCGCCAGATCGGCGCTGGGAGCGTCGACGGTGAGTTCATCGTCGATCTGATCGAACTGCGGCGCCTGCTCGACCTGCGGCTCCGGCTCGGGCTCGGCTTCCGGCGTGTCGATCACGATCACGGCCTGCTCGGCTTCGTCCTTGTTCGCCGCGCGACGGCGCCAGATCAGGTAGCCGAGCGCCGCCAGCAGCGCGCCGATTCCGCCGACGATGCCGATGTTCGTGACGTCGTCGAAGAAACCGGGCTCGGGCGGCGGCGGAGCCGCCTTCTTCGCCGGCTTGGCGGGCTTGGGAGCGGCCGGCTTCTGTTCGGCGGCTTTCTGTTCGACTTGCTGCGGCTTCGTCTCGGCGCTCGGCTGCGCTTCGACCTGCGCCGTTTCGGCCGGCTTCGGTTCCGCGGCGGGCTTTTCGCCGGCCTCGGCCGCTGCCTCGGGCTGCGTCTGCGCCTGTTCCGCCGGCTTGACGCTGGTCGCGGCCAACGGCTGCTCGGCGCTGATGTTCACCAGCCGCTCGGCGGTGTTGAGTTGCTGCTGCAGCACGGCAACCTGCTGCTTCAGCTCCTCGTTCTCGGCCTTGAGGCTGGCCAGCGATTCCTCGCTGAGCCTGAGTTCGTTCTGGAGCTGCCGCAGCGTCTCGGGCGTGGCCTGCAGATCGCGGTCGAGCAGCGAACTGGCCGCCTGCTCGCCGCCGCTACCGCCGGGGGCGACGACCTTGAGCTTGGCCCGCGCCTCGTCCTGCGCGGGCTGCCCAGCGCCGTCGGCGGCCGCGATCGACTCCTGCCCATGGCGCCAGCGCTCGGCATGGGCCCGCACCTCGGCGTTGGCCTTGGCCACGTCGATCCGCGCCATGCTGTTGCGATCCGGCACGCGCAGGATCTGGCCGCGCTTGAGGCGGTTCATGTCGCCGTCGATGAAGGCGTTGGGGTTGGCGTGATACAGCGCCACCATCGTCTGGTTGATGGTGACGGAGTTGTCCGGCCGGACCCGGGAGGCGATCTTCCACAAGGTATCGCTGCTCTTGACCGGGCCGTACTCGCTCAGCGCGGGCAGGGATTCGCCTTGCAACGCGGCGCCCGGCAGCGTGGCGGCGGCGGTGGTCGCCGGGCCGACATTGCTCGGGGCGGTCGTCGCGCTGCTGGTCTTGGCCGGCGCCACCAGCGCCGGGCGCGCCTGCTGGGCGTAGACCGGCGGATCGAGTAGCAGCGTGAACTCACGCACCAGCCGGCCGCGGCCCCAACTCGCCTCGATCAGGAAGTTGAGGAAGGGCTCCTTCACCGGCTGGGTGGTGGTGACGAGAATGAAGGGCTTGTCGCCCTTCACCACCTGGAACTTGAGCTTGGTCAGCGCGAACGATCGGGAAAGACCGGCTCGCTCGAACGCCTGCGCGGAAGCAAGGGTCACGACCAGGGAATCCACCTCGCCCGCGTCGGTGGACAGCAGCGGGATCCGAGCCTCCAAGGGCTGATTCAAATGGGACTTGGCTTCGATCGCCCCCAGTCCTAAAGCGTGGGCCGCGGAAGAAAGAACGGTGCCCACCAACGTGAATGCGATCACGAATTTGCTGCGTGCCATAGTCTGTCCTGTTGCCGAGTCCGATCGCCGCAAGAAGGTCTCGGCTTATGATTGTTAGCGTCCCCCCGCGCGCCTCACAGATAGTCGCGGATTAGGATTTCCGCGAGTTGGATTCCGTTTAGCGCCGCGCCCTTACGAACATTATCTGCGACTATCCAGAAATTCAAACCCCGGGGATGCGAGATGTCCTCGCGGATGCGGCCTACGAATACATCATCACTACGTGCCGCTTCCGTGACGGGAGTCGGATATCCGCCAGTTTTCCTCACGTCCAGCACATCGACCCCGGGCGCTTTCTTCAGCAGTTTGCGCACGGCGTCGGCGCTTAGCTTATCGCGGGTTTCGATACGCACCGCCATGCCGTGGCCGTAGAACACCGGCACCCGCACGCAGGTAGCGCTCAACGCGAGCGCCGGCTCGCCGAGCAGGCGGCGGGTTTCATCGTGCAGCGCCCATTCCTCGCGGGTATAGCCGTCGTCGCCGAATTCATCGACCTGCGGAATCAGGTTGAAGGCGATCTGCCGCGGGAAGCGCTTGGGCTTGATTTCCTTCAAGTTGAGCAGACCGGCGGTCTGGCTGGCCAGCTCCTCCACCGCCTCCTTGCCCAGCGCCGACACCGCTTGATAGGTGGCGACGTTGACCCGCTCGATGCCGGCCTGGTCGTGCAGCGGCTTGAGCACCACCGCCAACTGCACCACGGCGGGCGTGGGGCTGGCGACGATGCCGCGCTGGCGCCAGGCGCCGAGGTCGTCGGAGTTGACCTCCGCCACCACCAGCGGCACGTCGGCCTCGCCATTGAAGCGGCCGCTGGTGTCGATCACCGCGGCGCCAGCAGCGGCGGCCTTCGGCGCGTACTCGCCGGCCAGCTCCGGCCCCGCGGCGAACAACGCCACCTGCACCTTGGCGAAATCGAAGCCCTGCACCGCCTCGACGGGCAGGTAGCGGTCACGGAACTCCAGCTTCTTGCCCAGCGCGCGCTCATCATCGAGCAGATACAGCCTGCCCATGGGGAAATCGCGCTCGGCCAGCAGCTCGAGCATGGCTTCACCAATGGCGCCGGAGGCGCCGACGATCGCGAGGTCTACGCTCTTGGTCATGGTCTCGATCAAGTCCCAAAGCTAAAGACCCCCGCGATGCGGGGGTCTTGAAGTGGAAGCCTTAGTCTTCCAGGAGGATGCGCAGCATTCGCCGCAACGGCTCGGCGGCGCCCCACAACAGCTGGTCGCCCACCGTGAACGCGCCCAGATAGCTCGGCCCCATGTTGAGCTTGCGCAGCCGGCCCACGGGCACGCTCAGCGTGCCGGTCACCGCCGTGGGGGTGAGCTCCTTGATGGACGCCTCGCGGGTGTTGGGCACGACCTTCACCCAGTCGTTGGCGTCGGCCAGCATGCCCTCGATCTCGTCGAGCGGCACATCCTTCTTCAGCTTGATGGTCAGCGCCTGGCTGTGGCAGCGCATGGCGCCGATGCGCACGCAGACGCCGTCGACCGGGATCACGTCGCCGCCGCTGCGGCCGAGGATCTTGTTGGTCTCGGCCTGGCCCTTCCACTCCTCGCGCGACTGTCCGTTGTCCAGCTGCTTGTCGATGTAGGGGATCAGGCTGCCCGCCAGCGGCACGCCGAAGTTGTCCACCGGGAAAGCGTCGGAACGCATGGTCTCGGCCAGCTTGCGGTCGATGTCCAGGATGCTGGAGGCGGGATCGGCCAGCAGATCGGCCACCGAGTCGCGCGCCACGCCCATCTGGCTGATCAGCTCGCGCATGTTCTGCGCGCCGGCGCCGGAAGCGGCCTGATAGGTCATGGCGGTCATCCACTCGACCAGGTCGGCCTTGAACAGCCCGCCCAGGCCCATGAGCATGAGGCTGACCGTGCAGTTGCCGCCGATGTAGTCCTTCACGCCGCGGCTCAGCGCGTCCTTGATCACGCCGTAGTTGACCGGGTCAAGGATGATGACGGCGTCGTCCTTCATGCGCAGGGCGCTCGCCGCGTCGATCCAGTAGCCCTGCCAGCCGGCCTTGCGCAGTTCGGGGTACACCTCGTTGGTGTAGTCGCCGCCCTGGCAGGAGATGACGATGTCCATCGCCTTGAGCTCGTCGATGGACTTGGCGTCCTTGAGCGCGGGCGCCTCCTTGCCGTAGTTCGGCGCCTTGCCGCCCGGATTGGAGGTGGTGAAGAACACCGGCTCGATGTGGTCGAAATCGCGCTCTTCCTGCATGCGCTGCATCAGCACGGAGCCCACCATACCGCGCCAACCGACCAGACCGACTCGCTTCATGGCCATAAAGAACGACCCTCTAGATTTCGTGAATTCTGGCTTCAACCGCGCAAGGCGGCCACTACCGCGTCGCCCATCTCACGGGTGCCGACCTTGCGGCAGCCTTCCGTGTAGATGTCGCCGGTGCGGATACCCTGATCCAACACCTTACCCACCGCCGCGTCGATCTTGTCGGCCAGCTCGGGGGCGCCGAGGCTGTAGCGCAGCATCATGCTTACAGACAGGATCGTGGCCAGAGGGTTCGCCAGTCCCTTGCCGGCGATGTCCGGCGCCGAGCCGTGGATCGGCTCGTACAGGCCCTTGGAGTTCTGGTCCAGGGAGGCCGAGGGCAGCATGCCGATCGAGCCGGTGAGCATCGCCGCGCAGTCGGACAGGATGTCGCCGAACATGTTCTCGGTGACGATCACGTCGAACTGCTTGGGCGCCCGCACCAGCTGCATGGCGGCGTTATCGACGTACATGTGGGTGAGCTCGACGCCCGGATAGTCCTTGGCGACGCGCTCCATGACCTCGCGCCACAGCTCGGAGACTTCCAGCACGTTGGCCTTGTCCACCGAGCAGACCTTCTTGCCGCGCTTCAGGGCGGTGTCGAAGGCCAAGCGGCCGATGCGCTCGATCTCGCTCTCGGCGTAGATCATGGTGTTGTAGCCTTCGCGCTCGCCGTCGGCGCGGACGCGGATCTCGCGCGGCTTGCCGAAGTAGATGCCGCCGGTGAGCTCGCGCACGATCATGATGTCCAGCCCGGACACCACGTCGGCCTTGAGGCTGGAAGCCGCGGCCAGCTGCGGATAGAGAATGGCCGGACGCAGGTTGCCGAACAGGTTCAGCTCGGAGCGGATCGCCAGCAGGCCGCGCTCCGGCCGCAGCGGCCGGTCGAGCTTGTCGTACTGCGGACCGCCCACGGCGCCCATCAGCACCGCGTCGGCGGCCTTGGCCAGCGCCAGGGTTTCCTCGGGCAGCGGCTTGCCGGTGGCGTCATACGCGCTGCCGCCGATCAGCCCCTGCTCCAGCTCGGCCTTGAAGCCGAACTCGCTCTTCAGCACCTCGAGAACCTTGACCGCCTCGGCGACGATCTCCGGGCCGATGCCGTCGCCCGGCAGCACCAGAATCTTCTTGCTCATCGTTCGTCCTTTACGGGGTCTGGAACAGCCAAGGCGCCTGCTCCGCGCGGCGCGCCTCGTAGGCCTTGATGTCGTCCGCGTGCTCCAGGGTCAGGCCGATCTCGTCCAGGCCGTTGACCAGGCAGTGCTTGCGGAAGGCATCGATCTGGAAGGAGAACACCGTGCCGCCCGGCGTGGTGACGGTCTGCGCCGGCAGGTCGATGTGCAGCTCATAGCCCTCGCTCGCCTCGACCTCGCGGAACAGCTGATCGACCTGCTCCTCGCTCAGCACGATCGGCAGCAGGCCGTTCTTGAAGCAGTTGTTGTAGAAGATGTCGGCGAAGCTGGGCGCGATGATGGCGCGGAAGCCGTAGTCCTCCAGCGCCCACGGCGCGTGCTCGCGCGAACTGCCGCAGCCGAAGTTGCGCCGCGCCAGCAGCACCTGCGCGCCCTGGTAGCGCGGCTGGTTGAGCACGAAATCCGGATTCACCGGCCGCTTGCTGCAGTCCTGGCCCGGTTCGCCGTGGTCGAGGTAACGCCACTCGTCGAACAGGTTGGGGCCGAAGCCGGTGCGCTTGATCGACTTCAGGAACTGCTTGGGAATGATCGCGTCGGTATCGACGTTGGCGCGATCCAAGGGAGCGACTAGGCCGTCAAGAACGGTAAAGGCGCGCATTATTAAAAGTTCCTCACGTCGACGAAGTGACCGGCGATCGCCGCCGCGGCGGCCATGGCGGGGCTGACCAGATGGGTGCGCCCGCCCTGGCCCTGCCGGCCCTCGAAATTGCGGTTGGAAGTCGAGGCGCAACGCTCGCCCGGCTCCAGCCGGTCGGCGTTCATCGCCAGGCACATGGAGCAGCCCGGCTCGCGCCACTCGAACCCGGCCTCGATGAAGATCTTGTCCAGGCCCTCGGCCTCGGCCTGCTGCTTCACCAGACCCGACCCGGGCACCACCATGGCCAACTTGACGCTGTCGGCCTTCTTGCGGCCCTTGATGACCGCCGCGGCCGCGCGCAGGTCCTCGATGCGCGAGTTGGTGCAGGAGCCGATGAAGACCTTGTCGACCGCGATCTGCTCGATCGGCGTGTCCGGCTGCAGGCCCATGTACTCCAGCGCGCGGATCATCCCCTTCTGCTTGACCGGGTCGCTCTCGGCGAACGGATTCGGCACCTTGGCGTCGACCGGCAGCACCATTTCCGGCGAAGTGCCCCAGGTGACCTGCGGCTTGATGTCGGCGGCGTTGATGCGCACCACCGCGTCGAACTGGGCGTCGGCGTCGGAGTGCAGCGTCTGCCACCAGGCCACGGCCTTGTCCCAGCTCTCGCCGGTCGGCGCGAACGGGCGGCCCTTGACGTACTCGATGGTCTTATCGTCCACCGCCACCATGCCGCAGCGCGCGCCGGCCTCGATGGCCATGTTGCACACGGTCATGCGGCCCTCGACCGAGAGGTCGCGGATGGCCTCGCCGCCGAACTCGATGGCGTAGCCGGTGCCGCCGGCGGTGCCGATCACGCCGATGATGTGCAGCACGATGTCCTTGGCGGTGACACCCTGCCCCACCTGGCCGTCGACGCTGATCAGCATCGACTTGCCCTTCTTCTGCACCACCGTCTGGGTGGCCAGCACGTGCTCGACCTCGGAGGTGCCGATGCCGAACGCCAGGCAGCCCAGCGCGCCATGGGTGGAGGTGTGGGAGTCGCCGCAAACCACGGTCATGCCCGGCAGGGTCGCGCCCTGCTCCGGCCCGACCACATGGACGATACCCTGACGGATGTCGTTCATGCCGAACTCGACGATGCCGAACTCGCGGCAGTTCTCGTCGAGGGTGCTGACCTGCAGCCGCGACACCGGATCGGCGATGCCCTTGCTGCGGTCGGTGGTCGGCACGTTGTGGTCGGCCACGGCCAGGTTGGCGCTCAATCGCCAGGGCTTGCGACCCGCCAGTTTCAGGCCCTCGAAGGCCTGCGGCGAAGTGACCTCGTGCACGAGGTGGCGGTCGATGTAGAGCAGCACGGAACCGTCATCGTTCTGACGGACCACATGCGCGTCCCAGAGCTTGTCATAGAGCGTCTTGGCGGCCATGGTTCTCTGTCGCGGGTTTGGGGCAGGAAGCCGTCGATTATAAACACAATCACTTGTGCGCTGCAGGAACCGGCCGTCACTCCGACACCGCCAGCCGGCCCAGGCTGAGGTGCGCCATCCAGGCCGAGGCCACCGCCACCAGCGCCGCCAGCGCGAACACCCACATGCCGCCCAGATCCAGCCACAGGTAGCCGCTGAGCAGACTGCCCAGCGACACCCCCACGCCGTAAGTCATGCTGTACAGCGCCTGTCCGCGGCCCTGGGCGCGGCCGCGGAAAATGCGGTTGACGGTGCCGATGCCGACCGCGTGATAGACGCCGAAACTGGCGGCATGCAGGGTCTGCGCGAACACCAGCACCGGCAGGCTTTCCGGCAGCGCGCCGATCAGCAGCCAGCGCAGCGCCGCCAGCAGGAACGCCACCACCAGCAACAGCCGCTCGCCGTAGCGCGGCAGCCAGCGATGAATCACCAGGAACACGCCGATCTCGGCTACCACGCCCAGCGCCCACAGCGGCCCGATCGACTCCCAGCGGTAGCCGTGCTCCTGCAGGTAGATGCTGAAGAAGGCGTAATACGGGCCGTGGCTCAACTGGATCAGGAAGCAGGCCAGGAAGAAGCCCGGCACACCGGCGCCGCGCAACGCCTGCCAGAAGCCGTTGCCGTGCGCGGCGCGGCCGAACGCGCCGGCCTTCTCCGGCGTCGCCAGCGCCGACAGCCACACCGCGGCGAACAGCGCCAGCATGGCGTACGGCACCAGGCCGACACCGAGCCGATCGACCAGCCAGCCCACCGCCACCACCGCGACGATGAAGCCGACCGAACCCCACAGCCGGATTCGGCTGTAGCGGTGCTCGGCCGGCCAGAGGTGGTTCAGGGTATTGGCTTCGAACTGCGGCAGCGCGGCGTTCCAGAAGAAGGTGAACACCAGCATCACCGCCGCCAGCCACCAGTAGGAGCGCCCGAGGAACACGCCGAGGAAGCCGACGCAGGCCACCAGCGAGGCGGCGCGCACCACCCGCATGCGGTGCCCCAAGCGGTCCGCCAGCGAGCCCCACACCGACGGCGCGACGATACGGGAGATATTGCTGACCGCCAGCAGCTCGCCGATTTCGGCGGCGCTGAAACCCAGCGACTTCAGATACGGCGCCCAGTACGGCACCAGCACGCCGACGATGCCGAAGTAGAAGAAGTAGAAGCTGGAGAGCCGCCAGTACGGGAGGGCGTCCGCCATGGTCACCTGATCGAGGAAAACCGCCGCGCCGGGCAGGGCGCGCGCCGGCCCTCGCCACCTCGCCTAGCGCCCGGCCGGGAGCAAGGAGGTCGGGCCGGTTAAGACCTTGCTATCCGAGCTCTCCCACCGCTTGGCGGGAAAGCTCAACAGGCGCGAGCCGCCCTGGAACGCGGGCTCGCCGTGCGTCCCCGCCTTACCGCCCCGGCGCCGCCGGCACCACCGGCGTGCCGCTGCGCACGTCGGCGTTCTGCGCGCGATGGCGCAGCGCGTGGTCCATCAGCACCAGCGCCAGCATGGCCTCGGCGATCGGCGTGGCGCGCACCCCCACGCAGGGATCGTGACGGCCGGTGGTGATGACTTCCTCCGGCTCGCCGCGCACGTTCACCGAGCGGCCCGGCACCAGGATGCTGGAGGTCGGCTTGAGTGCGATGCTGGCGACGATGTCCTGCCCCGAGGAAATGCCGCCCAGCACGCCGCCGGCATTGTTGGACAGGAAGCCTTCCGGCGTGATCTCGTCGCGATGCTCCGAGCCTTTCTGCTCGATGCAGGCGAAGCCGACGCCGATCTCCACGCCCTTGACCGCGTTGATGCCCATCAGCGCGTGAGCGATGTCGGCGTCGAGCCGGTCGAACACCGGCTCGCCCCAGCCCGGCGGCACGCCCTCGGCGATCACGGTGACCTTGGCGCCCACCGAGTTGCCCTCGCGGCGCAGCGCGGTGATGTAGGCCTCCAGCTCCGGCACCCGCTCCGGATCGCCGCAGAAGAACGGATTCTGCTCGACGGCGGACCAGTCCTTCAGCTCCAGCTTGTACGGGCCCATCTGCGACAGGTAGCCGCGGATCCGCACCCCGTAGCGGGTCGCCAGGTACTTCTTGGCGATGGCGCCGGCCGCCACGCGCATGGCGGTTTCGCGCGCGCTGGAGCGGCCGCCGCCGCGGTAGTCGCGGAAGCCGTACTTCTGCTGGTAGGTGTAGTCGGCGTGACCGGGGCGGAAGCTGTCCTTGATCTTGGCGTAGTCGCGCGAGCGCTGGTCGGTGTTCTCGATCAGCAGACCGATCGGCGTGCCGGTGGTCTTGCCCTCGAACACGCCGGAGAGGATGCGCACCTGATCCGGCTCATCGCGCTGGGTGGTATAGCGTGAACTGCCGGGCCGGCGCCGGTCGAGATCCGGCTGCAGATCCGCCTCGGACAGTTCCAGTCCGGGCGGGCAGCCGTCGACGATGGCGCCCAGCGCCGGGCCGTGGCTTTCGCCGAAGGTGGTGACGGTGAACAGCTTGCCGAAGGTATTGCCGGACATTCCGTTTCCTCTAGCCCGCGAACTGCTCGCGGTATTCGTTGAGTTGCTCGGCGGTCAGCAGGAACACGCCGTCCTCGCCGTGCTCGAACTCCAGCCAGGTGAAGGAGACATCGGGGAACGCCGCTTCCAGCGCGGGCGCGCTGTTGCCCACCTCCACCACCAGGATGCCGTGCTCGTTCAGGTAGTTCGGCGCCTCGCGCAGGATCCGCCGCACGATGTCCAGGCCGTCCTCGCCCGCTTCCAGGCCCAGCCGCGGCTCGTGCTGGAACTCGGGCGCCAGCTGACTCATGTCGGAGGCGTCGACGTAGGGCGGGTTGCTGACGATCAGATCGTAGCGCGTGCCCTCGGGGATGGCCTCGAACAGGTCGGAGCGGATCAGCGTGAGCCGATCCTGCAGCTGATGGCGGTCGACGTTGACGCGGGCAACCTCGAGCGCATCCTTCGATACGTCGACGGCGTCGACCTCGGCGGTCGGGAACGCGTACGCGCAGGCGATGGCGATGCAGGCGCTGCCGGTGCCGATGTCCAGCACCCGGTTGACCCGGCTCGCGTCCAGCCACGGCGAGAAGCGGTGGCCGATGGCCTCGGCGATCGGCGAGCGCGGCACCAGCACGCGCGAGTCGACGTAGAAGCACAGGCCGGCGAACCAGGCCTCGTGGGTCAGATAAGGCAGCGGTAGGCGCTCCTGGATGCGGCGGCGGATGCGGCCGCACAGCGCCTCCTTCTCCGCGGCGGTCAGCCGCGCGTCCCACCATACCCCGTGCAGGTCCATGGGCAGGCGCAAGGTGTGCAGCACCAGCGCGGCGGCCTCGTCCAGGGCGTTATCGGTACCATGACCGAACACCAAGCCGGCTTCCTGAAAACGGCTGGCGGCCCAGCGCACGTAATCGCGCAAGGTCACGAGCTCGGGGGGGATGTGGCTGAGATCTTCCATCGAGGGGCCCGTCCGGCGGAAAAACGGCCCCGATGATACCGGATCGCGGCGGCCTGCGAGTAACGCGCTCGCCGGCGGCGGCCCGGTGCGTCGATGGCCCCTCGCAAGTGCTTGTGGAATAATCGGGTTCATGACCACCCCGCCCCGCTCTCCCTTGAACCGCGTCGGTATCGTCGTCCTGGTCGCCGTGCTCGCGGCCGTGGCCGGCGTGCTGACGGCGAGCCAGTTGCTGCGGCAGCCCAGCGGCGGCGCCCCGACCGGACTGGCGGCCACCTACATTCCCGGCGGCAAGCCGGTGGGCGAATTCAACCTGCTCGACCATCACGGCGGGAAGTTCGATGCCGCCCGGCTGCGCGGCAAGTGGACATTCCTGTTCGCCGGCTACACCTACTGCCCCGACGTATGCCCCACGACCATGGCGAACATGGCCCAGGCCTACGAGCGGATCACGGCCGAGCTGCCGCAGGTGCCGGTGCAAGTGGTGTTCCTGACGGTGGATCCGCGGCGCGACACACCGGAGCGGCTGGCTCAGTACGTGCCGTTCTATAACCCCGACTTCGTCGGCGTGACCGGCGCCGATGGCGATATCCAGAGCCTGACCCGCAGCCTGGGGCTGATCTACAAGGCGCACGATCCGCTTCCCGGGCAGACCGGGTACCTGGTGGATCACTCCTCGGCGATGTTGCTGATCAACCCTGAAGGCCAACTGCAGGCCTTGTTCCGCCCCCCCCTGCTCCCCCAGGTGATAGAGGCCGATTTCCGTAAGATCGTGGCTGCCCACAACGCCCCATGAAACCCACCGACATCAAGTGCCCCGGCCCCGCCAGTCTCGGCGACCGCCTCAAGAGCCTCGCTCTCTACCCATTGCCGCAGCACGCCATCTCGCGCGTGGTGCACGCGGCCGTGCGCTGGCGCACGCCGTGGTGGAAGAACGGGCTCATCCGCTGGTTCGCCGAGCACTACCGGATCGACCTGAGCGAGGCCGCGGAATCTAACCCGCGGGCCTATCCGCACTTCAACGCCTTCTTCACCCGCGCGCTGAAACCCGGCGCCCGGCCGCTGCCGGACGATCCCGCCGTGGTGGTGTCGCCGGCCGACGGCACGGTCAGCGCGCTCGGCAAGATCGACGGCAACACCATCATCCAGGCCAAGGGCCACGGCTTCACCGTGCAGGAACTGCTCGGCGGCGACGCCGTGCTGGCCGAGCGCTTCCGCAACGGCCAGTACGCCACGGTCTACCTCTCGCCCAGCGATTACCACCGCGTGCACATGCCGGCCACCGGCACGCTGCGCGGCATGGTGCACGTGCCCGGCCGGCTGTTCAGCGTCGCGGCGTTCACGGTGCGGGCGGTTAAGAAGCTGTTCGCCCGCAACGAGCGGGTGGTGTCGGTGTTCGACACCGAGCACGGTCCGATGGTGGTGGTGCTGGTCGGCGCCATCAACGTCGCCAGCATCGAGACGGTGTGGGCCGGTGTGGTGACGCCGCCCAAGGGCAAGCGCGTGCGGCGCTGGCAGTACGCCGGCGACCAAGCCATCCGCCTGGAGCGCGGCGCGGAGATGGGCCGTTTCAATCTGGGCTCCACCGCCATCGTACTGTTCGGGCCCGGGCAGGTGAGCTGGCTGGACGAGATCAACCCGGGCCAGAAGATCCGCATGGGCGAACCGATGGGGCGGCTGAGCGCGCTGCCGGACCAGAATTCCAACGTGGTCCAGCTGGAGGCCTACCTCAAGACCTCTCCACGGGGAAAGCGATAACCTCGTCGATGCGGGCCGCGCCCACGGCCAGCATCACCAGCCGGTCGAAGCCGAGCGCCACGCCGGCGCAGGGCGGCAGCCCCGCCGCCAGCGCGGCCAGCAGCCGCTCGTCGGCCGCCGGCGCCTCGCGCCCTTCCTCGGCTCGCCGCGCCGCCTCGCGCTCGAACCGCTGCCGCTGCTCGACCGGGTCGCTCAGTTCGTGGTAGCCGTTGGCCAGCTCCAAACCGTCGATGAACAGCTCGAAGCGCTCGCCGACCATGCCGTGCTCGGTCTCGCGCAAGCGCGCCAACGCCGCCTGCGTCGCGGGAAAGTCGTAGACGAAACTGAAGCAACCGCGCCCCAACCGGGGCGAGACCACCTCGGACAGCAGCAGATCGAGCCAAGCGTCGCGCGCATCCTCGGCCAGCGGCGGCAGCGGGATTTGGTGCGCGGTGGCACAGGCGATCAATTCCTCGACCGAGGCGCGCAGCGGATCGACCCCCGCCTCGCGCAAGAACGCGTCGCGGTAGCTCAAGCGCTCGACCGGCCGCTCGCCCAATGCCAACGCGGCCAGCGCGGCGACCTCGTCCATCAAGCGGTGATGATCGAAACCGACCCGGTACCACTCCACCAAGGTGAATTCGGGATTGTGGCGGCGGCCGCGCTCGCCGGCGCGGAACGCATGACAGATCTGGTAAATCGACCCGCTGCCGGCCGCCAGCAAGCGCTTCATGGCGTATTCGGGCGAGGTCTGCAGCCACAGCCGGCGCGACTCGGGCGCGCCGGGGCCATGGTAGGCGACGGACAGGCTGTCGATATTGGGATCGGTAACCGCGGCGGCGGACAGGCTGGGGGTTTCCACCTCCCAAACCCCGCGTGCGGCGAAAAAGGCGCGGACGGCGGCCAGAAGCTCGGCGCGCCGTCGCAGTGCGGTGAGGCTGGCGGTCGGCCGCCAGCCCTCGAACACGCTGGTCACTACTCCTTGGCGCGGGAGACGTACTCGCCGCTGCGGGTATCGACCTTGATCATCTCGCCTTCGGCGACGAACAGCGGCACGCGAACCACGGCGCCGGTCTCCAGCTTGGCCGGCTTACCGCCGCCACCGCTGGTGTCGCCGCGCACGCCCGGGTCGGTCTCGACGATCTTGAGAACGACGAAGTTCGGCGGGGTGACCGTCAGCGGCGAACCGTTGTACAGCGTGACCGTGCAGAGATCCTGCTCCTTGATCCAGGGCAGCGCCTGTTCGACGGCGGTGCGGCTGGCGGGAACCTGCTCGAAGGTGTTGGGATCCATGAAGTACCAGGCGTCGCCGTCGTTGTAGACGTACTGCATCTCGACGTCCATGACGTCGGCGCCCTCGGCGGTATCGCCCGACTTGAAGGTGCGCTCGATCACCCGACCGGTCTTCAGATTGCGGACCTTCACGCGATTGAAGGCCTGGCCCTTGCCGGGCTTGACGAATTCGTTCTCGACGATGGCGTAGGGTTCGCCGTCGAGCATGATCTTGAGGCCGGAGCGGAACTCGTTGGTGCTGTAACTGGCCATGACGCCCCCGGTTGTTTCCCGGAACTGGATTTAGGAAAGCCGGCATCCTAACGGAAAACCTTTGTCGTTAGAATATGCGGCCTTCCTAGGAGCCCCATAAGCATGCAGCCGAATTCGCCCGCCGCCGATCGCACGCCGCAATGGCAGCGGGAACTCGCCGATGCCGTGCGCGATCCGGAGGAACTGCTGCGGCTGTTGGATCTCGATCCCGGCCTGCTGCCGGCGGCGCGCCGCGCCGCGCAATTGTTCCCGCTGCGCGTGCCGCGCGGCTTCGTGGCGCGCATGCGCCGCGGCGATCTCGACGATCCGCTGCTGCGCCAGGTATTGCCGCTCGCGCTGGAAGAAGAAGATGTCCCCGGCTTCGCCGACGATCCGGTCGGCGATCTCGGCGCCGTGGCCGCCGACGGCGTGCTGCACAAATACCACGGTCGAGTGCTGCTGATCGCCACCGGCGCCTGCGCCATCCACTGCCGCTACTGCTTCCGCCGTCACTTTCCTTATGCCGAGGCCAACGCCGCCGCCGGCGGTTGGCGCGCCGCCCTGGAGTACGTCCGCGGCCACGGCGACGTGCGCGAGGTCATCCTCAGCGGCGGCGACCCACTGGCCGCCGGCGACCGCCGCCTGGCCGAACTGGCGGCGGCATTGACCGAAATCCCGCACGTGACCCGGCTGCGCATCCACAGCCGCTTGCCGGTGGTGCTCCCGAGCCGCATCGACGACGACATGCTGGCCTGGTTCACCGGCGGCCGCCTGCGCCCGGTCATGGTGCTGCATGCCAACCATGCCCAGGAACTGGACGAGTCGGTGGAATACGCTCTGCGCCGCCTGCAGGAGCGCCGGGTGCTGCTGCTCAACCAGGCCGTGCTGCTGCGGGGAATCAACGACGACGCCGACACGCTCGCCGCCCTGTCGGAGCGCCTCGGCGAACTGGGGGTGCAGCCGTACTACCTGCATCTGCTCGATCGCGTGCGCGGCGCCGCTCATTTCGAGGTGAGCGAGGATCGCGCCCGCGCGCTGATGCAACAGCTGAGTGCCCGCCTACCCGGCTATCTGGTGCCCAAGCTGGCGCGCGAAGAAGCCGGCCGCCCCGGCAAGACCGTTCTAAGCGCCTGAATTGGTGGCGGACGCGGCGCGTTGGCATTTGCCGCAACGTGCTATAGGCTCTTTTGAAACGAGAACTGGCACAAAGCCTCATAACAAGCTGAAGCGGCAATGAGCAACTCTTCCGCGTTGGATCTCGACATCCCTGCCCAGCGCAAACCGAGCCGGGAGAGTTTCGATTGCCGCGCCAGAGCGGTCGATGCCTGGCTGAAGAATCTCCCCATAGCCAATCTCGGCGAGACCAGCCGCGCCATCTTCGCCACGCTGGTCGAAGTCAACCAGTTGCAGCAGCGGCCGCTGACGCGCCTGCGCTTCCTCGAGCGCATCGGCGACCAACTCGGCGTCACCATCTCCCTTCTGCGCAAGCACTACCCGCCGCGCGAATTCCCCCTTCCCGCCAAGAGCCGCAAGGTTGCCGAGCTGGCCCTGGCGCTGCTGCGGGAAATGACGGTGGGCTACAGCATCGTGGTCCGCGGCGCGCTGTCGGGCGAAGCCAAGATAAGCCGTAAGTGGCTTGCGCTGGCCCTGCATCGCGCCATCGGCTACAGCGGCCGCTTGCTGCTGGAGACCTACACGCTCTACGAACCGGACCCGCGCGGACTTTGGCGCACGATCCACGGCCTGTACCGGGCCGCGGAAGCTCGGCAACTGCAGGATCTGAAAATCGCCGACCCCGAACTGCCCGGCATCAAGCGCAGCACCATCGCCGACCGTTACAAACGGCTGCTGCTGCTGGCGGCGGCCGGCCCGTACCGGATGCGGCCGCACGAGGCGATCGAGATCTACGCGTTGCTCGCCCATTGCACCCGGCACTGCGAGTTGCTCACGGGCGCCGACGCGGCCGCCGAGGAAGCGGCGTTCCAGGCGGACCTGCTCGACGACGCGCCACCGTTTCCCGCCGGCGAGCGCGCCGCCGGGGGCGACCTGCGGACTCTACGCTGCGCCCCCCTACTGCAGATGCTGAAGATCGCCGGTGAACGACGGCGCTGGTGGTTGCGCCGCCCGGTCGTGCCGGCTCAGACGGATCCCGAACTGCTGCGGCGGCTGATCGCCGCGCTCGGCCCCGGCCCGCAACGCCGCTTCTCGCGCCAGCCCCTATCCGACCGCGTGCAGGTTCTGATCGGCCTGGCACAGATCTCCCGTCATCTGGCCGAAGAGCACGGCCTGGCCGACGCCGATGCTGGCGATCTGAGCAGCCGCTTCGTCAGCCGCGACGTCAGGCACGCCGGGCAGCGGGGCAACGACGTCTGGGAGCTGATCTACGCCGGCGATTTGTCCAGGCAGAACCGAGAGACGTCGGACGCGGCCAGCCCGGTGACCAGCAAGGGCGGCACCCGATCCCAGAACGAGACCAAGGAATGGCGGCTGCTCAACATCAGCCCCGGCGGCTATTGCCTGGCGTCGGACCCGACCCAGTCCTCGCGCGCCCAGGTCGGCGAGATCGTCGCGTTGCGCGATTCCGACAACGCCGACGCCGGCTGGCAGATCGCCGCGATCCGCTGGCTGAAGCATCTACCGTCCGAGGGTTTGCAAATCGGCGTGCAGGTGCTGGGGCCGCGTCCGCTGCCGGTCCTGCTGAAGCCGGAGCAAGCCGACGGTGGCTTCGGCACCGCCAGCCGCGGATTGCTGCTGCCGGAGGTACTGGCCATCGGCCAACCGGTTACACTGATCACGCCGTCGCTGCAATTCGCGGCCAAGCGCCGCGCCCAGCTCTCCGGTTTCGGGAACACGACTTCCGAGATCGAGCTGACGCGCGCGCTCGATAACACCGGGATCTTCTGCCAGTTCGAATTCCGCTCGCCCAACGCTAGTGGAAGTCCTGGGCAGGATTTCGACTCAGTTTTCGCTTCTATCTAACCTGCCTGCGGGACTGCGGCTTCTTCCCAAGGTGACGAAATGGTAATTCAGGAAAACGTGTTACGCCTGCTGCTGGCGGAACATTCGCTCAACGACGCGGAGATGCTCGTCAGCGTGCTGCGCAACGCCGGCCACCCGGTCCGTCCGACCCGCGTGGAGGACGAGGACTCACTGCGCGAGGCGCTGGACGGTAAGACCTACGACCTGTTCCTCTATTCCGTCGGCTTCCAGGATCTGGCCCTGGATCGGGTCGGCAAACTCATCCAGCAGTCGGGCAAGGACATTCCCATCGTCGCCGTGGTCGACAGCGAGGATGCCGACAGCCGGCGCCAGGCGATGGAAGCCGGCGCGGCGGACTTGGTCAGCAAAGCGGACCTGAAGCATCTGCAACTGGTGATCAAGCGCGAGCTCGCCAATCTCAACGTGCGCCGGCGGCTGCGTCGGGTCGAGGCCTCGCTGCGCGAGGTGGAGAAGCGCTGCCACACCCTGCTCGACAACTCGCGCGACGCTATCGCCTACGTGCACGAAGGCATGCACATTTACGCCAACAAGGCCTACCTCGAACGCTTCGGCTTCGAGACCATGGACGACATCGAGGGCCTGCCGCTGCTGAACCTGGCCGCTCCCGAGGAGCAGGCCAAGCTCAAGGACTTCCTGCGCAACTACCAAAAGCACGACGAATCCGAGCAGGAGCTGGAGATCACCATGCTGGCCAACGACGACGGCCGCCAGCTGCACGTGGTGATGGCCTTCTCGCCAGCCTCGATCGACGGCGAGCCCTGCACCCAGATCCTGATGCGCAACCAGGGCGCGCCGGCGGAGCTGGTGCAACAGCTCGACAACCTGAGCAAGCAGGACCTGCTGACCGGTCTCTTCAACCGCCAGCACTTCATGGAGGAGCTGGAGAAGAACCTGTCCAAGGCACTGGCGGAGGACTCCAGCGCCGGCCTGCTGTTCCTGCAGCTCGACAACCTCGACGGCGCGCGCCAGGTGCTCGGCATCACCGGCATCGACACGCTGATCAGCGACGTCGGCGGCCTGATCCGCGCCGAGGTGGGCAACGACGGCATCGCCGCGCGCTTCTCCGACGAGGCCTTCACCATCCTGCTTCCCGACGAGAGCGTGCACGGCGCCATCGCCCTGGGCGAGGCGCTGCGCCATGTCATCGAGGAGCACATCTGCGAGGCGGGCGGACGCACTTTCACCACCACCTGCAGCATCGGCATCACGGTGATGGGCGAACGCACCGCCAACGCGCAGACGGCGATACACGAAGCGCTGACCGCGGCCGACCAGGCGCGCGCCCAGGGCGGCAACCAGGTGGTGCTGCACGCCACCGACGAAGACAATTCCAGCGCCGCCGCCAACGACCTGGCCCAGCGTCTGGAGGACGCGCTGGCCAACGACCGCTTCCTGTTGGTGTTCCAGCCGGTGGCCAGCCTGCAGGGCGACAGCCGCGAGCGTTACGAGGTGCGGCTACGCCTGAAGACCGAGGACGGCGTGATGAAACCGTCCGACTTCATCCCCCAGGCCGAGCAGGCCGGGCTGATGCCGGCCGTGGATCGCTGGGTGCTGCGCACCGCGCTGCGCACCTTGAGCAAGCGCGTCGCCAGCGGCCACGACACCATCCTGTTCCTGAAGATGTCCGGACCGACACTGGCCGACGCTGGTTTCGTCGACTACCTGCGCGAGCAGCTGAAGGCCGCGCAGGTTAGCGGCGAACGGCTGGTGTTCCAGGTCAACGAACCGGTCGCCGTCACTCAGCTCACCCAAGCACGGGAAATGTTCCGCGGCCTGAAGAGCCTCAACTGCGGCTTCTCGCTGGACCACTTCGGCAGCGGTCTCAACCCGTTCCAGCTGGTGAAGCACCTGCCGGCCGACTACCTGAAAGTGGACTCGCACCTCACGCACAACCTGCACGAGAGCGAGGAGAACCAGCAGAACGTCAAGAACCTGATCACCAGCGCGCACGCCATGCAGAAGCAGGTGATCGCCGGCTACCTGGAAGACGCCAGCAGCCTGGCGCTGCTGTGGCAGTTCGGTACCGACTTCGTGCAGGGCTATTTCCTGCAGGAGCCGGAGCCGGAGATGAACTACGACTTCGCCGGGATGGCGATCTAGCCGGACGACGTCGCCGCCTTGGGAAGCACGCCAGGCGCGGGCCGTCCCATCGCGCAAACAGAAAGCGGGCCAATGGCCCGCTTTCTTGTTCCGCCAAGCAGCACCGATCTCAGCGTGCCGCGCGCAGCGCGGCGATGCGCTCTTCCAGCGGCGGATGCGACATGAACAGCCGCGACACGCCCTTGCCGCCCGGAGTGATGCCGAAGGCCTTGACCTGCTCCGGCAGGTGACTGTGGCCGTAGGAGGACTGCAGCCGCTGCAGCGCCTGGATCATCTTGTCGCGGCCGGCCAGGCGGGCGCCGCCGGCGTCGGCGCGGAACTCGCGGTGGCGCGAGAACCACATGACGATGATCGAGGCGAACAGGCCGAAGATGATCTCCAGCACCATCACGGTCAGGAAGTAACCGATGCCCGGGCCGGACGATTCCTCGTCGCGGCGCAGGAAGCCGTCGATCAGGCCGCCGACCACGCGGGCGAGGAAGATCACGAAGGTGTTGAGCACGCCCTGGATCAGGGTGAGCGTCACCATGTCGCCGTTGGCGATATGGCTGACCTCGTGCCCCAGCACGGCCTCCGCCTCGTCGCGATTCATCGACCGCAATAGGCCGGTGCTGACCGCGACCAGCGCGTTGTTCTTGCTCATGCCGGTGGCGAAGGCGTTGATCTCGGGCGCGTCGTAGATCGCGACCTCGGGCATGCCGATACCGGCCTGCCGGGCCTGGCGGCGGACGGTATCCAGCAGCCAGGCTTCGATCTGATCGCGCGGCTGCTCGATCACCTGGGCGCCGGTGAAACGCTTGGCGACCCACTTCGACATGGCCAGCGAAATGAACGCGCCGCCCATGCCGAACACCGCCGCGAACACCAGGATGTAACCGGTGCGCGGCAGCACGATGCCTTGCGACGCCAGGACGCCTTCCACCAGCTTGAGCACGATGCTCAGCAGGACCAGGATGGCCAGGTTGGTGAGGATAAAGAGCCCGATTCGTTTCATCGAGTCGACTCCGAACAATGAGTTGTTGTGTTCATCTGGCGGCTTAGATCGAGCCCGCGCAAGCAAAGTTCACGGCCGATCACTCGACCGAGATCCCCTCGATGCGCTGGAACCCCCGCGGTAGCAGGCCACCGCGCCGGCCGCGCTCGCCGATGTAGCCGCCCAGATCGCTCGACTTCAGCGTCAGCGTGCGCTTGCCGGCCTGCAACACCACGTTGCGGCCCTCCGGCAGGCAGGCCACGCCCACCAGCACCTCGTCGCGGCTGGCCAGCTTGTCGGCCGGGATCTGGATGATCTTGTTGCCCTTGCCGCGCGGCATCTGCGGCAGATCGGTGACCGGGAACACCAGCAGATGACCCTGGCTGGTCACCGCCACCAGGCGGTCGCTGTCCAGGCTACCGACCCGCGCCGGCTTCAGCAGTCGCGCGCCCTCGGGCAGGTTGACCACCACCTTGCCGGCGCGCGGCTTGGCATGGAGGTCGTCCAGCTTGACGATGAAACCGTAGCCGGCGTCGGTGGCGAGCACGTACAGGTGCTCCGGTTCGCCGCTGAGCACCCAGTCGAAGCTCGCGCCCGGCGGCGGCTGCAGCCGGCCGGTGAGCGGCTCGCCCTGGCCGCGCGCCGAGGGCAGACTGTGATTGGCCAGCGAGTAGCTGCGGCCGGTGGAGTCGAGGAACACCGCCTGCTGGTTGGAGCGGCCGTAAGCGGCGTCGCGGAAGCGGTCGCCGGACTTGTACGACAAGCCCTGCGGGTCGACGTCATGGCCCTTGGCGGCGCGCACCCAACCCTTCTCGGACAGGATCACGGTGACCGGCTCGGTGGGCAGCAGGTCGGCCTCGGACAGCGCCCTGGCCGCCTCGCGCGCGACGATGGGCGAGCGCCGCTCGTCGCCGTACTTCTTGGCGTCCTCCTCGATTTCCTTGCGGATCCGCTTGGCGAGCTTGCGCGGGTTGTCTAGCAGCGAGCGGATCTCGTCGCGCTCGCGCTCGAGCTCGCCCTGCTCGCCGCGGATCTTCATCTCCTCGAGCTTGGCCAGGTGACGCAGTTTCAGCTCGAGGATGGCTTCCGCCTGGGTGTCGGTGAGGCCGAAGCGGCTCATCAGCACCGGCTTGGGCTCGTCCTCGTGGCGGATGATGGCGATCACCTCGTCGATGTTGAGGTAGGCGATCAACAAGCCGGCGAGGATGTGCAGCCGCGCCTCGACCTTGTCCAGCCGCCACTGCAGGCGCCGGCGCACGGTGCGGGTGCGGAATTCCAACCACTCGGTGAGGATCTCCAGCAGGTTGCGCACCCGCGGCCGGCCGTCCAGGCCGATCATGTTGAGATTGACCCGGTAGGTCTTCTCCAGATCGGTGGTGGCGAAGAGATGGTTCATCAGCTCTTCGATGTCGACGCGGTTGGAGCGCGGCACGATCACCAGCCGGGTGGGGTTCTCGTGGTCGGACTCGTCGCGCAGGTCCTCGACCATCGGCAGCTTCTTATCGCGCATCTGCGCGGCGATCTGCTCCAGCACCTTGCTGCCCGACACCTGGTACGGCAGCGCGGTGATGACGATGTCGCCGTCCTCGCGCTCGTAGCGGGCGCGCATGCGGATGCCGCCGTTACCGGTCTGGTAGAGCTTACGGATCTCCGCCTGCGGCGTGATGATCTCGGCCTCGGTGGGAAAATCCGGCCCCTGGATGTGCTCCAGCAGCTCGTCCAGCTCGGCGTCGGGCTTGTCGAGCAGGTGCACGCAGGCCGCCGCCACCTCGCGCAGGTTGTGCGGCGGAATGTCGGTGGACATGCCCACGGCGATGCCGGTGGAGCCGTTGAGCAGCACGTTGGGCAGCCGCGCCGGCAGGACGGCCGGCTCTTCCAGGGTGCCGTCGAAGTTGGGCACCCAGTCCACCGTGCCCTGCCCCAGCTCCTGCAGCAGCAGCTGGGCGTAGGGCGCCAGGCGCGCCTCGGTGTAGCGCATGGCGGCGAACGACTTCGGGTCGTCCGGCGAACCCCAGTTGCCCTGACCGTCGATCAGCGGATAGCGGTAGGAGAACGGCTGGGCCATGAGCACCATGGCCTCGTAGCAGGCGCTGTCGCCGTGCGGGTGGTACTTGCCCAGCACGTCGCCGACGGTGCGCGCCGACTTCTTGTGCTTGGCGAGGTTGGACAGCCCCAGCTCCGACATCGCGTAGACGATGCGGCGCTGCACGGGCTTGAGCCCATCGCCGATGTGCGGCAGCGCCCGGTCGAGGATGACGTACATGGAGTAGTCCAGGTACGCCTTCTCGGTGAATTCCTTCAGCGGCCGGCGCTCGAAGTCCGGACCGTGGATGACGAGATCGTTCATGCGGTGTCTCTATTCCGTCGTCGTGCGCCGGCCGCTCAGGCCAGCACCTCGGCCAAGTCGCCCTTGGTTTCCAGCCAGGCCTTGCGGGCCGCGGCCGCCTTCTTGGCCAACAGCATGTCCATGAGCGAGTGGGTGTCGTCGCCGTCCTCGACCATGAGTTGCACCAAGCGACGGGTGTCCGGGTTCATGGTGGTTTCGCGCAGCTGGATCGGATTCATCTCGCCCAAGCCCTTGAAGCGGGTGAGCGTCGGCTTGCCCTTGATCTTCTCGGCGGCGATGCGGTCGAGGATGCCCTGCCGCTCGGCGTCGTCCAGCGCGTAGAAGGTCTGCTTGCCCACGTCGATGCGGTACAGCGGCGGCATGGCCACGAACACGTGTCCGGCCCGCACCAGCGCGGGGAAGTGCTTGAGGAACAGCGCGCACAGCAGCGTGGCGATGTGGGCGCCGTCGGGGTCGGCGTCGGCCAGGATGCAGACCTTGCCGTAGCGCAGGCCGGACAGGTCGTCGGAGCCGGGCTCGATGCCGAGCGCCACCGCGATGTCATGCACCTCCTGCGAAGCCATCACCTCGTCGGAGTCCACCTCCCAGGTGTTGAGGATCTTGCCGCGCAGCGGCATGACCGCCTGGAACTCACGGCTGCGCGCCTGCTTGGCGGAGCCGCCGGCGGAGTCGCCCTCCACCAGGAACAGCTCGCTCTGCGCCGGATCCTGCACCGTGCAGTCGGCCAGCTTGCCCGGCAGCGCCGGACCGGCGGTGATCTTCTTGCGGGCGATCTTCTTGGCCGAGCGCATGCGCTTCTGCGCGGCCTGGATCACCAGTTCGACGATCTGCGACGCCTGATCGGTGTTCTGGTTCAGCCACAGGCTGAAGGCGTCCTTGGTGACGCCGGCGACGAAAGCGGCGCACTCGCGCGAGGACAGCCGGTCCTTGGTCTGGCCGGAGAACTGCGGGTCCTCCAGCTTCACTGACAGCACGAAGCAGATCCGCTCCCAAACGTCCTCGGGGGTGATGCGCATGCCACGCGGCAGCAGGTTGCGGAACTCGCAGAACTCGCGGATCGCCTCGGTCAGGCCGGTACGCAGACCGTTGACGTGGGTACCGCCCTGCGGCGTGGGAATGAGGTTGACGTAGCTCTCGCCGAGCACCTCGCCTTCCTCGGCCAGCCAGGTCAACGCCCATTCGGCCGCCTCGTGCTCGGAGGCCATGCGGCCGACGAAAGGCTCCGGCGGCATGGTGGGGATGTCGACCAGCGCGCCCTTGAGGTAGTCCTTGAGACCGTCCTCGTAATACCAGACGGTCTCTTCCTCGGCAGCCTCGTCGTAGAAGCGCACCGTAAGCCCCGGACACAGCACCGCCTTGGCGCGCAGCACGTGCTTGAGCTTGGGCACCAGGAACTTGGCGGACTCGAAGTACTTGGCGTCGGGCCAGAAGTGCACCGTGGTGCCGGTGTCGCGCTTGCCGACGTCGCGCACCTTCTCCAGGTCGGACACCTTGTTGCCGTCGGCGAACACCATGCGCCATTCGGCGCCGTCGCGCTTGACCTTGACCTCGAGCCGGCGCGACAGCGCGTTCACCACCGACACGCCGACGCCGTGCAAGCCACCGGAGTACTGATAGTTCTTATTGGAGAACTTGCCGCCGGCGTGCAGGGTACAAAGAATCACCTCGACGCCGGGCTTGCCTTCTTCCGGGTGGATGTCGACCGGCATGCCGCGGCCGTCGTCGCTGACCGACAGCGATCCGTCCCTATACAGCACCACATCGACCCGCTTGGCATGGCCCGCCAGCGCCTCGTCGACGCTGTTGTCGATGACTTCCTGCGCCAGATGGTTGGGACGGGTGGTATCGGTGTACATCCCCGGGCGCTTGCGCACCGGGTCCAGACCGGTAAGCACCTCGATGGCGGAAGCGTCGTAACGTGCGTTCATGTATGGAAAACTTGTCTCTGTAGTGATTCACCGGCCGCCGCGGCATGGCGCCGGCGCATAGATGGCCTGAACGTTAAACGTTATCCGTCGTTGCGTTCAATGTTCCGGCCCGCAAATTGACCACGGCGAAAGCCGTGGGTTATCGTTTGCCGCCTTTCCTACCGGTGCATCGATCACCATGACCCCAGAAAGCAACGGCTTCGATTTCGAGCGGGCTCTCAAGGAGCTCGAGGAGCTGGTGGGCCGTATGGAACGTGGCGACCTCAGCCTGGAAGAATCCTTGAAGTCCTTCGAACGTGGCATCGAACTCACCCGCGCCTGCCAGCAGGCCCTGAAAGAGGCCGAGCAGAAGGTCGAGATCCTCATCAGCAAGGGCGATGACATCCGTGCGGTCCCGTTCGAAGAAGACCAGCCCCGTTAAGGCGCTAGACAAGGCGCTGCCGCGTTATCGCGACCGCATCGAGCGCGCGCTCGATGCCTGGCTGCCCAGCGCCGACACCCACCCCGCGCGCCTGCACGACGCCATGCGCTATTCCGTGCTGGGCGGCGGCAAGCGAATCCGCCCGGTGCTGGTGTACGCCGCCGGCGAGGCGCTGGGAGTGCCGCTGGAGCGTCTGGACGCGCCGGCCTGCGCGGTGGAGTTGATCCACGCCTACTCGCTGGTCCACGACGACCTGCCGGCCATGGACAACGACGACCTGCGCCGCGGCAAGCCGACCTGCCACAAGGCGTACGACGAAGCCACCGCCATCCTGGTGGGCGACGCGTTGCAGACCCTGGCGTTCCACATCCTGGCGCACGCGCCGCTGGACGGCAGCGAAGCCCATACCCGGCTGCGTATGCTTGGGACACTTTCCCTGGCGGCAGGTTCCCGCGGCATGGTCGGCGGCCAAGCCATTGATCTGGCTTCGGTCGGCAGCAAGCTCGACGCCGCGCAGCTGGAAGACATGCACATCCACAAGACCGGCGCGCTCATCCGCGCCAGCGTGCTGCTGGGCGCGCTGGCGGCGCCGGAGGTATCGACCGAGTCGCTCGAGGCGATGGACCATTTCGCCAAGTGCATCGGCCTGGCCTTCCAGATCCAGGACGACATTCTCGACGTCGAGGGCGACAGCGCCGAAATGGGCAAGAACGCCGGCATGGACGCCAGTCTCGACAAGCCGACCTACCCGGCCATCCTCGGCATGGACGAGGCCAAACGCCTGGCGGCCGACCTGATCGAAGGAGCGCTCGCCAGCCTCAAGGGCTTCGACGCTCGCGCCGACGTGCTACGCGGCATCGCGAAATACGTCATCAATCGACGTAATTGATTTGATTGGCTTGACCCGCCGCCGCGAACCAATATCCTAGCGACTCAGTCAGAAATTGTTATGGCCGCGACCTATACGCTGAAAGTCGTCACCGACTTCGCCGCCTCCCACATCCTGCACGGGCATACCGGCAAGTGCCGCAACCTGCACGGGCACAATTGGGGCGTCGAGGTCGAGGTGAAGGCCCATGCCCTGAACGAAATCGGCATGGCCATCGACTTCCAGGACATCAAGGCCGCGGTAAAGGCCCTGGTGGATCAACTGGACCACCGCCACCTCAATGACCTGCCCGCCTTCGAGGGGATCAACCCGACCGCGGAGCACATCGCCCGGCACATGCACGGCGCGCTGTCGCAGCAGCTCAACACCGAGGGCGTGCGAGTACATGCCGTGACCATCTGGGAGACCCCTCGCTGCTGCGTAAGATATACGGAGGAACCTTGACCATGGCCGAGGCTATCGACACCAACACGAAGGCCATCGAGGACGTCCAGAGCCGCGAGGACACGCGGCGCATCCCGATCAACAAGGTCGGCATCAAGGACATCCGCCATCCGGTGCGGGTCAAGGACAGGACCGGGCAGGAACAGCACACCGTCGCGTACTTCAACATGTACGTGAACCTGCCGCACAATTTCAAAGGCACTCACATGTCGCGCTTCGTGCAGATCCTCGAATCGCACGAGCGCGAGATCACCACGGCGTCCTTCGAGGACATCCTGGTGGAGATGACCAAACGGCTGGAGGCCCAGAGCGGCCACCTGGAGATGAGCTTCCCCTACTTCGTCAAGAAGAAGGCGCCCGTCTCCGGCGTGGAAAGCCTCATGGACTATGACGTGACCTTCATCGGCGAGGTGCACGGCGACCAGCCGCCGTCGATCTCGGTGAAGGTGGTGGTGCCCTGCACCAGCCTCTGCCCCTGCTCCAAGCAGATCAGCGATTACGGCGCCCATAACCAGCGCTCGCACGTCACCGTGTGCGCAACGCTCAAGGGCTTCGTCTGGATCGAGGAACTGATCGACCTGGTCGAGTCCGAGGCGTCCTGCGAGCTGTACGGCCTGCTCAAGCGCCCGGACGAGAAGTACGTGACCGAGCGCGCCTATGACAACCCGAAGTTCGTCGAGGACATGGTGCGCGACGTGGCGGTGCGGCTGAACAATCATCCTCGCATCAGCGCCTACTCGGTGTCGTCGGAGAACTTCGAGTCCATCCACAATCACTCGGCCTACGCCCTGATCGAGCGGGTGAAGGACATCTAAGCCAGCCACGCGCCAAGGCGAAGCACGAGGGCCGGTCGATCCGGCCCTCGTTGGTTTCGCGCCGCCGGATGACGCCGATCCGGCACCGTTCCGCTTTCCTCGCGGGCAGGGAAACCGTCGCGCAGTACCTGCCGCGCCCCGCGCGCCGGCCCCTGTTACCTATCCGTTACCCCTCGGGCGATACAGTCAGCGCACCGCGCTAGGGCATGCGTAGCGCCACGCGCGGCCCTCCCGCCCCTTCCCGACACGGATAGACGGAACGCCATGAACTTCTCACGCTTCAGCCCAGGCCGCTTCACCCTGCTTTGCCTTCTGACGCTCACCTTGACCGCCTGTGGCGGCGGTGGCGGCAACGACAACCCGGCGCCGAACCCGAACGTCCCCGTCGAGCCCGATCCGGCCACGCCGCAGCAACCGGCCGCGGACCCCACCGAGGTCGGCCGCCCCACCGGCGCCTCG
>Ga0182741_1001330_pt1 | contig 32760 bp, 30 predicted proteins | sample eDN5th37CBELigOP_FD_128874 | JGI IMG/M metagenome (GOLD analysis project Ga0182741, IMG submission 128874) | Enriched Organic Plus compost microbial communities from Emeryville, California, USA - eDNA 5th pass 37_C BE-Lig OP (version 2) (version 2) ... | reverse complement strand
GGTCGGCTGCAGACCTTCAGCTTGCCGTACGCTTCCGACCGCAGTTGGTGGCTCGCTCCCATCCTCATCACGGAATTTGGCCCAAAACAAAAAGGCCGACCCAATGGGCCGGCCTTTCGCATTTTGTCCTGACGGAACCGCCTAGCTGTCCAGGAAGCTCCGGAGCTTGCGGCTTCGGCTGGGGTGCTTGAGCTTGCGGAGCGCCTTGGCCTCGATCTGGCGGATGCGCTCGCGCGTCACCGAGAACTGCTGGCCGACTTCCTCGAGGGTGTGGTCGGTGTTCATGCCGATGCCGAAGCGCATGCGCAGGACGCGCTCCTCGCGCGGGGTGAGCGAGGCGAGCACGCGGGTGGTCGTCTCGCGCAGGTTCGCCTGGATCGCGGCGTCGATCGGCAGGATGGCGCCCTTGTCCTCGATGAAGTCGCCGAGGTGCGAATCCTCCTCGTCGCCCACCGGGGTTTCGAGCGAGATCGGCTCCTTGGCGATCTTGAGGACCTTGCGGACCTTCTCCAGCGGCATCGCCAGCTTCTCGGCCAGCTCCTCAGGGGTCGGCTCGCGCCCGATCTCGTGCAGCATCTGGCGCGAGGTCCGCACGATCTTGTTGATCGTCTCGATCATGTGGACCGGGATGCGGATGGTGCGGGCCTGGTCGGCGATCGAGCGGGTGATCGCCTGCCGGATCCACCATGTCGCATAGGTGGAGAACTTGTAGCCGCGGCGGTACTCGAACTTGTCGACGGCCTTCATCAGGCCGATGTTGCCTTCCTGGATCAGGTCGAGGAACTGCAGGCCGCGGTTCGTGTACTTCTTGGCGATGGAGATGACGAGGCGCAGGTTGGCCTCCACCATCTCCTTCTTGGCGATCGCCGCCTCGCGCTCGCCCTTCTGCACCTGGTTGACGATCTTGCGGAACTCGCTGATCGAGATCGCGGTCTCGGTGGCGAGCGCCTGGATCTCGGAGCGCAGCGCCGTGATGGTCGCGGCCTCGTTGCGCGAAAACTCCTTCCAGCCGCGCGTCGTCAGCGTGCCGACCCGCTCGACCCAGTTGGTGTCGAGCTCGGAGCCCTGGTACTCGCGCAGGAACTCGTCGCGGCGCACGCCGTAGCTCTCGGCCAGACGCAGCAGCTTGCCCTCGTTCTGCACCAGGCGCTTGTTGATGTCGTAGAGCTGCTCGACCAGCGCCTCGATGCGGGCGTTGTTGAGCGACAGCGACTTCACCGCCTTGATGAGCTGTTCCTTCAGCGCCTTGAGCTGGGCGTTCTCGCTGGCAGTGAGCGAGCCGGAGGCCGACAGGCGGTTCTCGACCTGCTGGTCCTGCAGCTTGCGCAGCTTCTTGTAGGTGTCGGCGATGACGTCGAGCGTCTCCATCACCTGCGGGCGCAGTTCCGCTTCCATCGCCGCCAGCGACAGCGAGGCCTCGTCCTCGTCCTCGTCCTCCTCCTCGAGGCCGCGGGTGTCGCCGCCGACATTGGTGATGTCGTCGTCCTCGCGGGAGGCGCGGCGCGGGGGCAGGCGGTCCTCCGGCGTCTTCGGCCGCTCGAGCTCCTCCTGCCGCTCGGGCGTCGGGGCCTGCTTGGCCTCGGGGCCGGCATAGGTCGCCTCGAGATCGATGATCTCGCGCAGCAGGATCTTGCCCTCGTTGAGCTCGTCGCGCCAGATGATGATGGCCTGGAAGGTCAGCGGGCTCTCGCACAGGCCCGCGATCATGGTCTCGCGGCCAGCCTCGATGCGCTTGGCAATCGCGATCTCGCCCTCGCGCGACAGGAGCTCGACCGAGCCCATCTCGCGCAGGTACATGCGAACGGGGTCGTCGGTGCGGTCGGTCGGCTCCTTCTTGGCGACCGTGGTGGCCACCGCCGTGCCGGTCTGCTCGGCCAGCTCGGTGGCATCCTCCTCGGCATCGCCGGCCTCGCCGTCTGCCTCTTCGCCCGTCTCGTCGTCCTCGACGACGTTGATGCCCATGTCGGAGAGCATCGACATCGTGTCCTCGATCTGCTCGGAGGTCACTTCCTCGGACGGGAGAACCGCGTTAAGCTCGTCCATCGTGACATAGCCACGCTTCTTGGCGAGCTTGATCATCTTCTTGACGGCGTCGTCGGAAAGGTCGAGAAGCGGGCCGTCGGTCGTGGCCTCGCGTTCGGTCTCGGCCTCTTCCTTCTCCGGTTTCGCCATATTGAACGTTCTCCAAAGCGTCGGCTTCCGGGGTACACCGGGGCCAGATGTCGTTTCACCTGCGGCTCAGCAAATCCGCCAGCGCGTTCCGATCCGTGTGGTCAGTACGTCCTGATCCGTCTGGTTATATCTGGAACCGCCCGCGCGGCTGTCCAGCTTCTGTCCTGTCCAATGCCCGAATGGCGCTCAAGGCGGCGCGATCCGCCGAATCGTCCTGATTCCGCCTATCCTGCCAAACGTCAAGCGCCTCTGGCATGATTCGTCTCGAAAAACGAATCAAATCAGAGGCAACAGCCAGCCCGGCCTAGGTCTTGTCGACCTTCCCGGACAAAACGCCGAAGCCTTCTATCAGCGCTTCGGTTGCTTGAAGGTTTCGAAACTGCGCCTGCACCTCGATGAGGTGCAGATAATTTTCCTCGGTAGGCTCTGCCGCGAGGAGAGCCTCAGCCGCCTTCAGCTCCTTATGTAAGTTGTGCGCGGCGCGCTGCAAGTGCAGGGCCTGCGCGAAGGCGTCGCGGGCATCTTCGGGGGCGGCGTCCTCCAGCGCGGTCCACAGCCGTGCGCGGCGGACGAGGTCGACGGCGCGGCTCCAGATTTCCGACAGGCCCGCCGCCTCGATCGCGGCCAGCATCGCCTCGCGGGTGTCGGCGCGGCCGAGCGCATAGGCGTCGATCGCGGCGCCGTGCAGGCGCTTCAGGTCGCTGCTGGCCACGTCGAGCGTCTCGATCTCCTCGAAGAACTGGTCGATCAGGACGGGGTGGTTGACGAGCGTGACCACCAGCACCGTCTCGCGCAGCGGCATCGCCTGGCCAGACTTGCGCACGATGGCCGAGCGCGTCAGCGCCTCGGAGGGCCCCAGCCGCCCGCCGCCGGCCTGCACGCGGCCGCCGCCGCGCTCGCCCTCGCGCCGGCCGCCCTGGCCGTTCCACGGCGTCGCCTGGCGGTCGCGGCCGAAGAAGGCCTTCACGCGGTCGCGCATGTCCTGGGCGTAATGGAAGCGCACGCTCTCGTCGCGGATGCGGTTCGTCAGCTCGCGCAGGGTCTTTTCCAGCTCGGCGCGGCGCTCCGGCGTGTCGAACGTGCCGCCGGCGGTCTCGCGCATCCAGATCAGGTCGGACAGCGGCCGGGCCTCCGCCAGCACGGCGGCGAAGGCGGTCGGGCCCTCGGCGCGCACCAGGTCGTCCGGGTCCTTGCCCTCCGGCAGCAGCGCGAAGCTGGCGGTGCGGCCGGGCTGGATCGACGGCAGAATCATGTCGGCGGCCCGCCAGGCGGCGCGCAGGCCGGCCTGGTCGCCGTCGAAGCACAGCACCGGCTCGGGCGACACCCGCCACAGCAGTTCCATCTGGTTCTCGGTGAGCGCGGTGCCGAGCGGGGCCACGGCATTGGCGAAGCCTGCCTGGGCGAGGGCGATCACGTCCATGTAGCCCTCGACGGCGATGATCGCCTGCTCCTTGCCGAGGGCGGCTCGGGCCCGGGCGAAATTGTAGAGCACGTCGCCCTTGTGGAAGAGCTCGGTGTCCGGCGAGTTCATGTACTTCGCCGCCACGTCCGGGGACATGGCGCGACCGCCGAAGGCGATCACCCGCCCGCGCCGGTCCTCGATCGGGAACATGATGCGGTCGCGGAACCAGTCGTAGGACACCGCGATGTCGTCGCCGTGGCGCACCAGGCCGCAGGCCTCGATCTGCTCCTTCGCCACGCCCCGGCTGGCGAGATATTCCTTCAGCGCATTGCGGCTGTCGGGGGCATAGCCCAGCCGGAAGGCCTTCTGGGTGGCGGTGGTCAGGCCGCGCTCGCGCAGGTAGGCGCGCGCCTTCGCCCCGCCGGGCGCCTGGAGCTGCGCCTCGAAGAAGGCCGTCGCCATCTCCATCACGTCGTGCAGGCTGGCGCGCTGGCGCTCGCGCCTCTCCTCGGCGGCATCGCGTGCCGGCATCGGCACGCCGGCCATCTCGGCGACGCGCTCGACCGCCTCCGGGAAGCTCAGACCGTCCATCTCGGTCAGGAACCGGAAATGGTCGCCCGACGCGCCGCAGCCGAAGCAATGGTAGCGGCCCTTCCGGTCCTCGCAGTGGAAGGAGGGCGACTTCTCGCCGTGGAACGGGCAGCAGGCCCAGTAGTCGCCCTTGGGGGCGCTGGTCTTGCGACGGTCCCAGGTGACGCGCTGGCCGATCAGTGCCGAAATCGGCACCCGGTCGCGAATCTCGGTGAGGAAGGAGTCGGAAAAACGCATGGGTTGGGCTCGTTCGCCTTTCCCATATCGAACTCGGGGTAGAGTTGAAACGATTGGGTTGTCCGCGTCAACGGGGAAACGCCGGATCCTTCGCTCCGCCGGAGGACTGGATCAAATTTTCAACGCGCTCAGACGTCGAAATCCCAGCCTCCGCCATCCGGGTCGACTGCGTCCACCTCGTCGTCGATGCCCAGGTCATCCGCGTCGGGGTCTTCCAGGCTGGCGCCACCGGTGGCGGCGCCTTCTGCCGCATGCGCCTCGCCGCCGCCACCGAACAGGCTGGCGATGGCATTGCCGAGCAGGACGCCGCCGGCCACACCCATCGCCGTCTGCGCGGCCCCGGCCAGGAAGCCGCCAGCGCCGCGGCCGACACTGCCTTCATCGGCGCTCTCGCGCCCGACGCTCGGGACGGAGCTGCGCCTTGCCGTGCGGTCCGCCGGCTGGCCGCGCTCGCGGCCGAAAGGCAGGCGGAAGCCCCCGCGGCGTTCTTCGGCCGCCGCTTCCAGTTGCTCGATGCGTGCCTGCGCGGCGGCCAGCGCCTGTTCCTGCATGATGATGGTCTGCGCCATGTAGTAGGGCGCGCCGGGCTGGCGGGCGATCTGGTCGGCGATGAAGGTCTCTGCTTCCCGGTCGCGTGGCGGCGTGCGTGCCTCGACCTGGCCGAGCTTGAGGAAGAGATCCTCGATCGCCTTGCGGTCGTTCCTGTCCATATGCCTCTCCCACGACATCGCCTTCACTGAGATGTAAATGGCCGGTCATCGGATAGGCTCCAACGCCGCTCGCGGCGTTGTGATCGCTGGGTCGCGCGGGCCGGCGCATTGCCGGGCGGCAGGCCGGGACACCGTGCCATGCAGTTTCTCTCAACCCGGGGTGCAGTTCTTCTCGATTGTGTTGCGGTCGCGCCTGTGTTTGTTCGCGCGTCCTTCCGCCGATCGAGTAGGGGACGACATGCCGCTGCCGCTTCTTGCCCTTTTTCTTGCCGCCTTCGCCTTCGGCACCACCGAGTTCGTGGTGGCCGGCGTGCTGCCGCAGGTGGCGGAAGGGCTTGGCGTCTCGGTGCCGGCAGCCGGGACGCTCGTCTCGGCCTACGCGCTGGGCATCGCCTTTGGCGGGCCGGTGCTGACGATCGCCACCAGCCGCGTCACGCGCAAGACGCTGCTGGTCTGGCTGACGGTGGCCTTCACCATTGGCCAGGCCGCCTGCGCGCTCGCGCCGGACTTCTTCTCGATGGTGGCGCTGCGGATCGCCGTGGCGGTGGCACACGGCGCCTATTTCGGCGTGGCGATGGTGGTCGCGGTTGCGCTGGTGCGCGAGGACCAGCGGGGCAGGGCGATCGCGCTGATCCTCGGTGGCCTCACCGTCTCCAACATCATCGGCGTGCCCATAGGGACGGCCATCGGCGACATGCTCGGCTGGCGCTGGACGTTCTGGGCGATGTTCGGGCTGGGCCTCGTGGCGCTGGCCGCCATGCTGGCGCTGCTGCCCAGCACGGCGCGGGGCGGCTCCGTCCCGGTCGGACTGGCACGCGAGGTGCGCGTGCTCGGAAGGCAGCAGGTGTGGACGTCGCTCATCCTCATGCTGATGCTGATGATCGGCCAGATGGTGCCGTTCACCTACATCTCGCCGCTGCTCCAGGAGGTGACGGGTATCGAGACCGGGCTGGTGCCGTGGGTGCTGCTTGCCAACGGCGTCGGCTCGACGCTGGGGGTGCTCCTCGGTGGGCGCCTCGCCGACTGGAGGCTGATGCCCTCGCTGATCACCATGCTGGCCTTGCAATCGGTGGTGCTGGGACTCATGTATCTGGCAAGCCCGCATCCCCTCCCGATGGTCGTGGTGGTCATCGTCTGGGGTGCGCTCAACTTCGCCATCGGCGCGCCGATCCAGGCGCGCATCCTCGGATGGACGGCGGATGCGCCCAACCTCGCCTCCGCCCTGATCCCGTCGGGATTCAACATCGGCATCGCGCTGGCGGCCTCCATCGGAGCGGCACTGCTGACGGCCGGTTTCGGCTATCGCGACCTGCCGGTGCTCGGCGTCCTCGCCATGGCGTTCGCGGCGCTCGTCGCCATCTGCTCCTACGTGGCGGAGCGCCGCCGCGGCGTCGCACCGCCGCTGCCGGCGGTGCGCTTCGAGGGGGCCGGCTGAGCGGCTGGTCCCTGTCGGGAAAGCCTCCCGGTCACCGGATCGGGCCGGGAGGGGTGCGACGCACTCAGTGCGCGGCGAGCAGCCCGGCGATGATGCCGGTGGTGATGCCGACGAGCAGGTACTCGTTGCCGACCCTCACCCAGTGCTGGCCATGAGGCGGCTTGTGCAGGCCGTAGCGGTGATAGTCGCGGACGAGCTCCCGCTTCTGCCAAGGCGGCAGACGGTCGCCACGGTGCCAGCGGCTGACATGCTTCGGCGCAGGGGGCCTGCCGGGCTTCGCCGCATGCGGGGGCGGAGGCGGCCGGTGGGCAGCGGGGGGAGCCGGCGGACGCTTGCTGTGCGCGTGGTGAGCCGGCGGGTGAGCCGGGGGCGGCGGCGGGTTGCGGCTCTGCGCCTGCGCTGCCGGTGCGGCCAGCATGGTGGCGGCGACGAGCGCGAGAACGATGCGTTTCATGTCAGGTCTCCTTATTGGATGGCCCCACGCTAGGCGCCGAAGGATGAACCGAAACTGAACGGAGGCCTTAACTTTTTGTAATGGATACAAACGCTTACGTGACGCTGGGGAAAGTCTTAAGGAGAGTTGGGCAATATTTCGGGAGTCGCGCCCAAGCGCGTTTCGAACAGCCGGTGTCGGTGCTGGACGTTCGATTCGTGCGGGCGCATAAGATTATCCGGCTAATCATGGCGCCCTCGATTCCCATCCTCCTACGCCCCCGCCCACATGGCTCGCGGGAGGGCCTTGTTGCGGCGTCTTCAATGAGCCTGTCGCTCCGGCATTTCGTCCGGGCAGGGGCCGCGGACCGCCCGACGGCGCTTCCCGCGTGCGGGGGCGCAGCGTCATGAGCGGGTCGGTCGTCCTGATCAATTTCGCCGGCGCCATCGCGCTGCTGCTTTTCGCCACCCGCATGGTGCGCACCGGTGTCGAGCGGGCCTATGGCGACCTGCTCCGGCAGAAGCTGCGCAGCACCATGAAGAACCCGGTGCTGGCCGTGCTCGCCGGCGGCGCGCTGGCCATCGCGCTGCAGAGTTCCACCGCCGTCACGCTGCTGGTCGGCTCCTTCGCGGGTGCCGGCATCGTTTCAGGCATGGCCGGCCAGCTCGCGGTGCGCGGCGCCGAGGTCGGCTCGGCGCTGGTGGTGAAGCTGCTCTCCTTCGACCTCAGCCTGCTGGTGCCGATCTGCATTGCTTGCGGCACCTTCATGTTCATGGCGACCGAGCGGCGCGACTGGCGCCAGATCGGCCGCATCCTCGTCGGCGTCGGGCTCCTGATACTGTCGCTCGAGATGATCGGCAAGGCGGCCGAGCCGCTGCGCGAGAGCCAGCTCCTGCCCGTCATCATCGACTATTTCTCGGGCGACCCCGTCACCGCCTACCTGCTGGCGGCGGTGCTCACCTGGCTGTTCCACTCCAGCATTGCCGCGGTGCTGCTGCTCGTCACGCTCGCGGGACGCGGCCTGATCCCGCCGGAACTCGGCCTGGTCATGGTTCTCGGGGTCAATCTCGGCAGTTCGGTCATTGCGCCGCTGCTCACGCGCGCCTCGCCACCGGCCGTGCGCGTCGTGCCGATCGGAAACCTGCTGATGCGGGGCGCCGGCTCCGTCGTCGCGCTGGCGCTGTTCCTGTGGCTGGACCCGTCGCCCGCCCTCCTTGGCGAGACGGTGCCCGACCAGATCGTGCATGCGCACATCCTGTTCAACGTCCTGATACTCATCGCCGGCATTCCTCTCTCGGGCCTCATCTACCGGGCTTCGCAGGCCATCGTGGCGCTGCGTGCGGAGAAGGGGGAGGGCGCGCCGGAGGAGGAGATCAGCGCCCTCGACCCGACCGCGCTGCAGACGCCGGCGGCGGCGCTCGCCAACGCCACGCGCGAGGTGGTGCGGGTGTGCGAGACCGTCGAGGTCATGCTGCAGCGGATCATCGAGCTCTACGAGCATCCCGACCGCACCCGCATCGAGGAGCTCGCGGCGCTCGACGACCGGGTCGATCGCCGTCACGCCGCAATCAAGCTCTACCTGTCGCGCATCCAGACGGCCTCGCTGACGGAAGACCAGGCCGCGCGCTACCACGAACTGCTCGGCGCCTGCGTGAAGCTCGAGCAGGTCGGCGACATCATCGTGCGCAACCTGCTGCCGCTGGTGGAAAAGAAGCTCAACCGGGGCCTCACCTTCACCGACCAGGGCTGGCGCGAGCTGACGGCCTTCCACCGCGCGGTGCTGGCCAATGCGCGGCTCGCCTTCAACGTACTGGTCTCGCGCGACCTCGAGACCGCCCGCCAGCTGGTGCTCGAGAAGGACAGGCTGCGGGCGATGGAGCGACAGTCGAGCGAGAACCACTTCGCCCGCCTGCGCGACGGCACCGCCCTGAGCATTGAGACCAGCACCATCCACCTCGACACGATCCGCGACCTCAAGCAGATCAACTCGCTGCTGGCCTCCATGGCCTATCCGGTGCTGGAAGAGGCCGGCCAGCTCAGCGGATCGCGGCTGAAGGCGTAGCGCCGTCCGGCCGACGCGGGCGGCGGCGGCCGCTGCGTGCCCATCCCGGCTGGGCGCGCGCTCGCTCTGCGCACGATATCCGCGAAAGACCTTCCCACGAGTGGACACCCCGACGTCGTTCCAGGAAGATGGATCCGAGGCGAGGGGGCCCTTGTGAGGAGAGGTCCATGAAGAGCGACGTCGAATATCTGCGCCTCGCGATTGCGCTCGCCGCCGAAAGCCGGGCGACAGGCAATCATCCGTTCGGGGCGCTGCTCGTCGGTCCGGAAGGCGACGTGCTGCTTTCCTCGGGCAACACCTATGCGCGCGACCGCGGCGTCGGCCATGCGGAGTCGAACGTCGCCCGCGCCGCCGCGCTGCGCTACGAGCCCGAGTTTCTCGAAAGATGCACGCTGTTCACCTCGGTCGAGCCGTGCTGCATGTGCTCCGGGGCTACCTACTGGGCGGGTATTGGCGCGGTGGTCTACGGGCTGAGCGAGAAGCGGCTCGGCGAGCTCACCGGGGACAACCCCGAAAACCTCACCATCGACCTGAGCTGCCGCCAGGTGTTTGCCGCGGGACGGCGAGATATCGCGGTTCGCGGCCCCTTTCCGGAGCTGGAGCAGGATATCGTGAAGTACCACCGGGATTTCTGGTGAGGGAACTGCCCAGAAGGCCGCAAGGCTCGCCGAGTCGTGCGGACCTCCGAGAATCAGGCGTTGCTGCACCGCTTCGGAACACGGGTGGAAGCGATGCAGGCGAGGGACAGGCGGCCTGCGCAGTGAGTCGCCCGCCTGATGCCGCCGCCGGTCCGTCGCGTGCGAATGTTAATCCTGACAGCTTCCCCGAAAGCTCGCCCGAGCGGATATACTAAGCCGTTGATATTCAATAACCGTGTCCCGGTGGAGCCCGGACTGCCGCACCCCCGGATTTTCTCGGCCGAGCCCCCGGAATTTACCATTCGTTAACCATTTCACCGATACATCTGGGCAACCGAAAATTTACCAAGATGACCGCCGTGTTAACCCAACCCCGGCCTATCCGCCTCAAGGGGCGTTCGTTCCTTGCGCTCGCGCTTGCCCCCGAACTGCCGTTCGAGGACTGGCTGGCGCGGCTCGATGACCTCGCTGCCCGCTCCGCCGGTTTCTTCCTCAGGCGGCCGGCGGTCCTCGACGTCAACGGCCTCGATATCGACCGTGCCGAACTGCGCGGGCTGGTCGACGAGCTCGCCAAGCGCAACGTACGCATCATGGGCATCGAGGGCGCCCGGCCTTCGCTGCTCGGGCCCGACATGCCGCCGGCAATGGCCGACGGACGCCCGGCCTCGGACTTCGAGGCGCCGATCACCGACGGCGCACCTGCCGCCGCCGCTCCGGCTCCTGAGGTCATCGCCGCGCCCCAGCCGCCGAAGACGATCCCGTCGATGGTCGTCAACGCGCCGGTCCGTTCGGGCCAGTCCCTGTTCTTCCCCGAGGGCGATGTCACCATCGTCGGCTCGGTCGCCTCAGGTGCGGAGATCGTCGCCGGAGGCTCGATCCATGTCTACGGCACCCTCAGGGGGCGCGCGATGGCAGGCACCATGGGCAACTCGTCGGCGCGCATCTTCTGCCGCCGGCTCGAGGCCGAGCTGATCGCCATCGACGGATTCTACAAGACGGCTGAGGACCTAGACCCCGAGCTGCACGGCAAGGCCGTGCATGTCTGGCTCGAAGGCGAAGCACTCAAGACAGAGATACTCGGCTGAGCCGAAGGCGTTCATCAGAACAGGAGAGGTCAATGGGCAAGGTCATTGTGGTCACATCGGGCAAGGGCGGCGTCGGCAAGACGACCTCCTCGGCCGCTCTCGGCGCGGCGCTCGCGCAGGGTGGCGACAAGGTGGTCGTCGTGGACTTCGATGTCGGCCTGCGCAATCTCGACCTGGTCATGGGGGCGGAGCGGCGGGTCGTCTACGACCTCGTCAACGTCATCCAGGGCGAGGCCAAGCTGACCCAGGCGCTGATCCGCGACAAGCGCGTCGAGACGCTCTACCTGCTGCCAGCCTCCCAGACCCGCGACAAGGACAACCTCACGCCGGAGGGCGTCGAGAAGGTCATCAACTCCCTGAAGAAGGCCTTTGACTGGGTGATCTGCGACAGCCCGGCCGGCATCGAACGCGGCGCTACCCTTGCCATGCGCCACGCCGACGTCGCCATCGTCGTCACCAATCCGGAAGTCTCCTCGGTCCGCGATTCCGACCGCATCATCGGCCTGCTCGACGCCAAGACCGTGAGGGCCGAGAGCGGCGAGCGCGTCGAGAAGCACCTGCTGCTCACCCGCTACGACCCGGCCCGCGCCTCGCGCGGCGACATGCTCAAGGTCGACGACGTGCTCGAGATCCTTTCGATCCCGCTGCTCGGCATCATCCCCGAGAGCATGGACGTGCTGCGCGCCTCCAACCTCGGCGCTCCGGTCACGCTCGCGGACGAGGGAAGCGCGCCGGCGCGTGCCTATTTCGACGCCGTGCGCCGGCTCAAGGGCGACGCGATCCCCGTCACCGTGCCGGGCGAAAAGCGCGGCTTCTTCGGCAAGATCTTCGGGAGGAAGGCGGCATGAACCTGTTCCGTTTCTTCTCCAAGCCGCAGTCGGCGCCGGCAGCGCGCGAGCGCCTGCAGGTCCTGCTTGCCCATGAGCGCGCCTCCGTCGGCGGTTCGGACCTGGTCACGAAGCTGCGCGAGGAAATCCTCAAGGTCATCGCCAAGCACATGCAGGTCGATGACGACAAGGTCAGCGTCAAGATGGAACGCGGGGCCAAGATGTCCACGCTGGCTGTGGATGTCGAGATTCCGTTCGATGCGACGCGCAAGGCAGCCGCTGCCGCCGCCGCCAAGGTTCCCGGCAAGAAGGCCGCCTGACGGCGGCCGACCAAGCGAGCAGCAAAGGAGAGCCGCGATGACCCGACTCGCACTTCTGGAGAGACTGAAGGAAGTCCAGAAGATGCCGCGCTACCAGGGGCGCGACATCATGACGATCAGCGCGGTTCTGTCCAACCAGGCGCTGGCGAAGCATCTGGAGGTGTGCGAGCAGGCCGCCATGGCTCAGACGCGCACGCCGGGCCCGCCCAGGAGCGAGCAGCAGCCCCACTGACCTGGGGCCGGCCAGTTCCCTTGGCCATTTTCCCCAGGGCGGCGGCGCCCATTCGCCGCCCGTCGGGATCGAACCTCAGCCGTGCGCTGCCCGCAGCGCACGGTCCATGTCGGCGTAGAGATCGTCGACATCCTCCAGCCCGGTCGAAAGGCGAAGCAGATCGGGCGGACAGGGCGACCCCTCGCCCTCGATCGAGGCGCGATGCTCGATCAGGCTCTCGACGCCGCCCAGCGAGGTGGCGCGCTTGTAGAGGCCAACATTGGCGGCTGTGCGGATCGCAGCAGCCTCGCCGCCAGCCACCTGTACCGACAGCATGTAGCCGAAGCCGTCCTGCATCTGGCGCGCCGCGATGTCGTGCCCGGGGTGCTGCGGCAGGCCGGGATAAAGCACGCGCGAGACGTGCGGATGCGCCGAGAGCCGCTCTGCCAGCGCCATCGCGGTGGCCGACTGGCGCTCCTGGCGGACGAACAGGGTGCGCAGGCCGCGCATCAGGAGAAAGGCCTCGAACGGGCCGATGATCGAGCCGCCGCGACTGCGCAGGCCGATGATCCGCTCCCAGAAGGCATCCGGCTCGCGGGCGCAGAGCGCGCCGGCGACCACGTCGGAATGGCCGTTCAGCACCTTTGTTGCGGCGTGCATGACGATGTCGGCGCCGAGCGTCAGCGGCCGGGTGTGGACCGGCGAGGCGCAGGTCGAATCCACCGCCAGCCGGGCGCCGGCCGCATGGGCGATTTCGGCCGCCGCGGCGATGTCGGTGATGGTCCAGAGGGGATTGGACGGCGTCTCGATCCAGACCAGGCGGGTTTCGCCCGGCCGCATCGCGGCGCGCAGCGCGTCGAGGTCGTCGGTCTCGACCAGGTCGACCCGGATGCCCCAGCGCGTCGCCTCGGTGAGCAGCCAGTTGCGCAGGCCCCAGTACATCACCTTCGAGGCCACGACATGATCGCCGGGGGAGAGCGCCTGGAACACGGCGGACGCCGCCGCCATGCCGGACGCAAACAGCAGCGCGCCGGCGCCCGCCTCCTCCAGCATGGCCAGGACCGCCTCCGCCTCGCGCACCGTCTGGTTGTCCGGCCGGCCGTAGATGAAGCCTGACGAATAGGCATTGTCCGCGTCGCGCAGGTAGGTCGTCGCGACATGGATCGGCGAGACGATACCGCGCGTCTCGGGGTCGATCCGCCCCATCGCCTGCGCCGCCAGGCTGCGCCTCGACCATTCCGAATTCGTCATCACGCCGTTCTCCGCTGCGATGCCGGGGTTCTACACCGGGAGAGGGGGGATGTCGCGCGGGAGTGGGGGCGAAGCGACGTCTATTGATTCAGCCAAACAAGGGGGCAATCAAAAGCGCACACGCCTGCGGAAGCGCGGTACAGTCGTGAGGGCCTGCCTCGGCGGTTGCACTTGCCCCGACGTTGCCGGAACAGCAATATGGGGGCCTGCCTCACCGACACGCAGGAAGGGGAAGCGATGGCAGCCTCGGCAAAGTCCCGAACCTCCGCGAAGCCGACACCTGCCGAGCAGCCGGTGCTGCTCTCGGGCGGCAATCCGCAGATCGCCAAGGGATATGGCGATGCGCCGGTGCAGGCCTATATCGCCGCAATGCCGGGCTGGAAAAGCGACCTCGGCCGGCGCCTCGACACCATCATCGAGAATCTGATTCCGGGCGTGCGCAAGGCGGTGAAGTGGAACACGCCCCTGTACGGCAGCCCCGGCGAGGAAGGATGGTTCCTCAGCTATCACTGCTTCACCAGATACCTGAAGGTGACCTTCTTCCGCGGCACCTCGCTCGACCCGGTGCCTCCGGGCACGTCGAAGCACCCGGAAGTGCGCTACCTGGACATCCACGAGGGCGAGTTCGACGAGGCGCAGTTCAGCGAGTGGGTGAAGCAGGCGAGCCGGCTGCCGGGCGAAAAGATGTAAGGGAATGTCCATCGGGGGGCATGGACAAGGCACTTTCCCTCGCGACCCGTCACGGTCAGCGCGCATTTGCGGGGTAGGGGGCGATGCATCGGCATGCCGCTGCGAGGGCATCACGGCGTGGGGACTGCCAAACTCCCCGCCGGATCAGAGGAGGCCGTCCATGATGCAGAACCACCCGGAACGGGAAGACGCTTCCCGCCTTCCCGACGAGCCCGTCGCCGACCCCGCCGACTGGCGCGGCGAGATGCTGGCGCGGTTGCGACAGATCATCCTCAAGGCCGATCCCGGGATCGTCGACGAGGTGAAGTGGCGCAAGCCCTCGAACCCGGCGGGGGTGCCGGTGTGGTCGAACGCCGGAATCGTGTGCACCGGGGAGACCTACAAGGCCGTGGTGAAGCTCACCTTCGCCCGCGGCGCGGCGCTGGAGGACCCGTCGGGCCTGTTCAATTCGAGTCTCGAGGGCAATGTCCGCCGCGCCATCGACATCCGCGAGGGCGAGACGATCGACGCGGAGGCGCTCACGGCGCTCGTCCGCGCCGCGGTGGCGCTCAACCTGGCGGAACAGGCCACCAGGGGCAGGAAGGCCAGGTAGCCATCAAGCCAATCAGCCCGGCAACCCGGCCGAGGCGGCCGGCTTGCCGGGAGACGCGGCTACTGAAGCAGCGACTTGACGATGCCGCTCGCCTTGCTGAAGTCCATCTTGCCGGGATAGCGCTCCTTCAGCGTGTTCATGCAGCGACCCATGTCGCGCAGGCCGCCCGCACCGATTTCCGCGACGACGGCGCTGCAGACGCGGCGCATGTCGTCCTCGCATAGCTGCTTGGGCAGGAACTCGCGAATGATCTCGACCTCCTGGCGCTCCTGCTCCGCAAGTTCGAGGCGGTTGCCCTGTTCAAAGGCGACCGCCGATTCCTCGCGCTGGCGCACCATCTTGGTCAGGATCTGCAGGATCTCCTCGTCGCTCACCGGGTCCTTGCCGGCGCCGCGGTTGGCGATGTCGCGGTCCTGGATGGCGGCGTTGATGAGGCGCAGCGTCGAGATGCGCCGCCGGTCCTGCGCCTTGATGGCGGCCTTCAGTGCCTGGGCGATCTGCTCGCGCATGGCGAATTCTCCTTACTCGGTGCAGGACAATAGACCCGGCCGGCCGCCGTGGCAAATCGGCTCCGGCCAAGCTACTGTAATTACACCGTAAAATTTTTCGGCGCGGCGCGCCCGGTTGATTGACCCCGCAGTCGGCTTGGCCTATTGTCCCGGCCCTGCGCGACAGGCAAAAATTTCGGCGTGGGTCCACCCTCCGGGGCTGGATACCGCGCTCTAGGCGCGCCATATGACCATTCAGGCCGGGCTTTTCAAGCCTGTGCGATCCAACACGGAGCCACCCATGTCCAGCATCACCCCGCCCTGGGAGGTCGCGCGGCCGACCGCGCTTCTGGTCCTGGCGGATGGAACGGTCATCGAAGGCAAGGGCATCGGCGCCGTGGGCAGCACGGTCGCCGAGGTCTGCTTCAACACGGCGCTGACCGGTTACGAGGAAATCCTCACCGATCCCTCCTACGCCGGCCAGATCGTTACCTTCACTTTCCCGCACATTGGCAATGTCGGCGTCAACGACGAGGACATCGAGGACCTCGTCCCGGCGGCGCGAGCCGGGGCAGTCGGCGCCATCTTCAAGGCCGACGTCACCGACCCGTCGAACTACCGCGCCACGGCCCACCTCGACGCCTGGCTCAAGCGGCGCGGCGTCGTCGGCCTGTGCGGCATCGACACGCGCGCGCTCACGTCGCTCATCCGCGACAAGGGCGTGCCGAATGCGGTTATCGCGCATGCGCCGGACGGCGTCTTCGACATCGAGGACCTGAAGCGTCGCGCCGCCGCCTGGTCAGGGCTCGTGGGGCTCGACCTCGCGAAGGAGGTCACGTCCGGCCAGTCCTCGACCTGGAGCGAGACGCCGTGGGCCTGGAACGAGGGCTATGGCGAACTCGCCGAGCCGTCCTTCCATGTCGTCGCCGTCGATTACGGCGTGAAGCGCAACATCCTGCGGCTGCTCGCCGGCCTCGGCGCGAAGGTCACGGTCGTGCCGGCGCAGACTTCGGCCGAGGACATCCTTGCCATGAAGCCGGACGGCATTTTCCTGTCCAACGGTCCCGGCGACCCGGCTGCCACCGGAGAGTACGCAGTGCCGGTGATTCGGGAGCTGCTCAAGACGGACCTGCCGTTGTTCGGCATCTGCCTCGGCCACCAGATGCTGGCGCTGGCCGTCGGCGCCAAGACCGTCAAGATGCACCAGGGCCACCACGGCGCGAACCACCCTGTGAAGGATCACACCACGGGCAAGGTCGAGATCGTGTCGATGAACCACGGCTTCGCGGTCGACGCGGACAGCCTGCCGGAAGGCGTCGAGGAAACCCACGTCTCCCTCTTCGACGGCTCCAACTGCGGAATCGCGATTGCCGGTCGTCCGGTGTTCTCGGTCCAGCACCATCCGGAGGCGTCGCCCGGCCCGCAGGACTCGCACTACCTGTTCCGGCGCTTCGCCAATCTCATCCGGGAGCGCAAGGGCGAGCCGGCCCTGGCCGAGCGCTGAGGGCAGGGCGGTTCACCCCGCAGGGCGGCCGGCGCGATCGGTGCCCGCGACGGCGGGAGGTGCCGCGCACGTGGCGTGAGTTCAGATAGCCAAGAAAAAGCGCGCCTTGCCGGCGCGCTTTTTCGTTGGTGCGGTTCAGACCGGGTTGTTGAAGGTGTCGCAGTCGGAGAGCTTGCCGCTCTGGAAGCCGCGCGCGAACCATTTCTGGCGCTGCGCGCTGGTGCCGTGGTTGAAGCTTTCCGGCACGACGTAGCCCTGGGTGCGGCGCTGCAGCGTGTCATCGCCGATCTGCGTGGCGGCGTTCAGCGCCTCCTCCACGTCGCCCTCCTCAAGCAGCCCCTTCTGGTCGGTGAAGTGGCCCCACACGCCGGCGAAGCAGTCGGCCTGCAGCTCGACGCGCACCGACATGCGGTTGGCTTCCTCCTGGCTCATGCTCTGGCGCATCTGGTTGAACTTCGGCAGCACGCCGATGAGGTTCTGCACGTGATGGCCAACCTCGTGGGCGATGACATAGGCCTGGGCGAAGTCGCCGGCCGCGCCGAAGCGATCCTCGAGTTCCCTGAAAAAGGCCGTGTCGAGATAGACCCTGCGGTCGCCGGGGCAATAGAAGGGACCGGCCGCCGAGGTGGCATAACCACAGGCAGAGGAAATCCCGCCCGAGAACAGCAAGAGCTGCGGCTCCTCGTAGGTTGCGCCCTCGGACTTGAAGATGCCGTTCCAGACGTCTTCGGTCTCGGCCAGCACGGTGGCCACGAACTGGGTCATTTCGTCGGAGGCGGGCTTCGACTGCTCGGTGATCTGGCCGCCGCCGCCGGGCACGCCCGAGCCGCCATCGGACAGCAGTTCGAGCGGATCGATGCCGCATGCCCTCAACGCGATGAAGATCACCACCAGCGCCACGATCATGCCCAGACCGCCGCCGCGGGACCCACCGCCGACGGGAATCCTCAATCCGCCGCCGCCCGGCCGCCCGAACGGGCCTCCGCCGGGAGTGCCACCGAGGCCGCCCCCGCGCGCGTCCCTGACGTTCGTGCTCTGCCTGCGACCCTTCCACAGCATTCGTTCATTCCCTCGCCGGAGCGGCACCAGGCCGCTCGGATCCAACGGTGAAGCCACTCTAAAGGTTTCAACGGGTCACAGCAAACGCGATCGGTCTGCCGATCAGGACGCCGCCCGGCGATCTGCGATGCTTTCCTCGAAGGCGGGCGCGCTCAACGGGTGGCCGAAGACATGGCCCTGCAGCTTGTCGCAACCGATGCGCCGCAGGATGCGCGCGTGCTCCATCGTCTCGACGCCTTCGGCCACCACCTCGATGCCCAGCGTGCGGCCGATCTCGATCAGCGACTTCACCAGATTGCGCTGCTTCACCGATTCGCGCAGCGGGGCGATGAGCTGGCGGTCGATCTTGAAGGCGCGCGGGCGCAGCTTCAGAAGGCTGACGATCGAGGCGTAGCCGGTGCCGAAATCGTCGATCTCGATGTCGATGCCGAGTTCCTTGATGCGGTCGACATTGGAGGCGACGACTTCGTCGGTGTCGTCGAGGAAGATGGATTCGAGCAGTTCGAACGACAGCACGCCCGGCTCGATCTCGAGCTTCTGCAGGCTGGTGAACAACTCCTCGTCGCGCAGCCGGCGCGAGGAGACGTTGACCGAGATACGCGGCACATGCAGCCCCATCTCCCTCCACCGGGCGAAATCGGCAAGCGCCTTGTGCAGCACGATCTCATCGAGCGTGTCGACGACCCCCAGTTCCTCAGCCATCGACAGGAAGGCGCCGGGGCCCAGGATGCCGTCGACCGGATGGTTCCAGCGCACCAGCGCCTCGACGCCGGACAATTCCTGCGAGCGGGCGTCGAACTGCGGCTGGTAGTAGACGATGAACTCGTCGTTCTCCAGGCCACGCAGGATGTCGTCCGCAAGGCGCTTGCCGCGGACGATCTCGGCCTGCAGGGCCTCGTTGAAGAACTCGTGGCGATTGCGGCCGCGGCTCTTGGCCCGGTAGAGCGCGATATCGGCGTTGACCAGCAGCCGCGCCGGGTCCATCGCCGGGCCGCCATCCTCGGCGATGCCGACGCTCACCCCGAAGCGACACTGGTGCCCCTTGTAAACGACGGGCTGGCGCATCTTCGCGATGATCCGGTCGGCCACGTCCCTGAGCGCGGCGGTCGAGGGATCGTCGATGCACAGCACCACAAACTCGTCGCCGCCGATCCGGGCGACGAAGTCGCCTGCGCGCACATTCTGCTTCAGTACATGCGAGACGTGCATCAGCATCGCGTCGCCGGCCGCATGGCCGAGGGTGTCGTTGATCTGCTTGAAGCGGTCGAGATCGATATGGAGAATTCCGATGCGGTCGCTTTCCGATGCGCAGCGGCGCGCCATCTGCGCCAGACGTTCGTCGAGGAAGCGGCGGTTGGGCAGGCCCGTCAACGAATCGTGCAGCGCGTTGAACTCGATGCGGGCCTTGGCGCTTTCCAGTTCGGCGCTGCGGCTTTCCGCCAGCACGCGGGCCTTCTCCAGCGCCTGATTGAGCATGACATCCTCGGTCACGTCCCATTCGGCGCCGATCAACATTGGCGCCTCGTGGGGGTCGCGCGTCATCGTGGCATGGGTGCGGATGTGCCGGACGTTGCCGTCCGGAAGAACGATGCGGTACTGCGAGGAGTAGCGCGTGCGGTCCCTCAGGCCTGCACGGAAGTCCCTGTCGGCCATCTCAAGATCGTCCGGATGCAGGCGATTCTTCCACGTGTCGTAGGTCTGCCGTCCGTCGACATAGGGCACGCCGTAGATCTCGTGCAGGCGCTCGTCCCATGTCGCCTTCATGGTCTCGAGATCCAGGATCCACACCCCGATGCGCGAGGTGTCGAGCGCCAGTTCGAGGTGCTGGGAAAGTTGCCGCTGGCGGCGCTCGCTGCGCCGAAGGGCGATGTAGTTGCGGCTACGCTCGTCATGGTAGCGCCCGGCCAGTGCGATCGGTGCAACGACCAGCACGATGGCGCAGGCGATAAGCGCCCGAACCAGCCAGGAGTTGCCGGGAGAAGGGTCCCATCCTCCCTTCGGTACGGCAGCGATCTCCCAGGATCCGTAGGGCAGGCGCACCTCGGCAGTGACAGGGTTCTTGTCGCGGATCGAGGGGTCGCCGAGGAACTGTGTGCCGGCGTGGCCGGTCGCGTCGACGCCGCTCATGGCGATGTCCATGTCCGGGCTAGCGTAGAGTCCGCTCTGGTGAAAGAGCTTCTCCATGTCGATCACGGCCGAGACGATGCCCCAGAAGCGGCTGCCCTGTTCGGGACCGAGAAACACCGGGAAACGCGCGACGATCCCGCTGCCTCCCTGGCGCAACGTCAGCGGGCCGGCAACCACAAGGCCGCCGGTATCTCGGGTGAGCAACGCCATGTCGCGCTGCGCGGGCTCGGTGTTGTAGTCCAGGCCCAGAGCCGCCTCGTTCCCCTCCAGCGGATGTACCAGGCGGACGACCATGTCCGGTGCGGCAGCCAGTATCCGCACATAGGTCGGCTCCACGAGCACGTTGCGTCCCAGTGCCGCAAAGCGCTCCTGACTCATATCCGGTTCGGTCATGATCGTCGCGACCAGCCCCCTGACGAGCTGGATGTCGCCGGCGAGGTTTCCCTCGAGCTTGGTGCGGATCACATTGATTTCAGAGAGAAGTTCGGCGCGTGCTGACTGGGTGGCCAGTACCCGGTGCTGTCGCTCGGCGTAGAGGCCGAGTGCGGTGATGACGACGAAGGCGATTACCGCCGGCACATAGGACCGCGACAATGCCCTGGGAAAGAATCTGGCCTTCGTGACTGGCAATAGCGCTCTTCCGACCCGTGAGGGGTCTGGGTCATACGTGACGGAAAACCTTTAAGTATCAATTGCGACGGGCGCAGAAAGTCGCAACCAAAGATGTCGTGATGCACGATTTTCGGCGCTTTTGCGGCAGTTACACCATCGTAAGAGGCGTCCTTTGTTTCGGGCGCAGGCGGGCCGGGTGCCGAAGCGGCGGCCGGCGCGTCCAGCGCGGGCGCTGTGGGTCAAGCCTGTTGATGACGGAACACTGCGTCCGTCGGTCCCCAACTGGCGTGCATTTCCGGGGTTCCCCCCGCCGCGGCTCTCCCCTATAAGCCGCGCCTAGCCAATCATCGCAATCGCCTCACTGCCGGCCGGGTCCGCCCGTTCCGGATCGTCGTGCAGGCGCCTCGTCACGGACATCCCATGCCAAAGCGCACCGACATCAAGTCGATCCTGATCATCGGGGCCGGCCCCATCGTCATCGGCCAGGCCTGCGAATTCGACTATTCGGGCACGCAGGCGTGCAAGGCTCTGAAGGACGAGGGCTATCGCGTCATCCTGGTCAACTCCAACCCGGCCACGATCATGACCGATCCGGAGCTGGCAGACGCGACCTACATCGAGCCGATCACGCCGGAGGTGGTGGCCAAGATCATCGCCAAGGAGCGGCCGGACGCGCTGCTGCCGACCATGGGCGGCCAGACCGCGCTCAACACCGCGCTGTCGCTGCGGCGCATGGGCGTGCTCGACCGCTACGGCGTGGAGATGATCGGCGCTGACGCCGCTGCCATCGACAAGGCCGAGGACCGGGCGCTGTTCCGCGAGGCAATGGCGCGCATCGGCCTGGAGACGCCGCGCTCCATGCTCGCCAACGCCACCGCGGTGAAGGACGAGGACCGGCAGAAGCACGAGGCGCGCCGCGCCGAACTCAAGGCGGCCGGCGCCTCAGACGCCGAGCTCGACGCGCTTGAGACCGAGTGGCAGCTCGGCGAGGGCGACCGCAAGCAGCGCTACATCGCGCACGCCATGGGCGTGGCCGCGCAGGCGCTCGACTATGTCGGCCTGCCGGCGATCATCCGTCCCTCCTTCACGCTCGGCGGCACGGGCGGCGGCATCGCCTACAACCAGGGCGAATTCTTCGACATCGTGCGCTCCGGCCTCGACGCCTCGCCGACGACGGAGGTGCTCATCGAGGAGTCCGTGCTCGGCTGGAAGGAGTACGAAATGGAGGTCGTCCGCGACAAGGCGGACAACTGCATCATCGTCTGCTCGATCGAGAACGTCGATCCGATGGGCGTGCACACGGGCGATTCCATCACCGTTGCCCCGGCGCTGACGCTGACCGACAAGGAATACCAGATCATGCGCAACGCCTCGATCGCGGTCTTGCGCGAGATCGGCGTGGAGACCGGCGGCTCCAACGTGCAGTTCGCCGTCAACCCGCGCGACGGTCGCCTCGTCGTCATCGAGATGAACCCGCGCGTGTCGCGCTCCTCGGCGCTGGCCTCGAAGGCCACCGGCTTCCCGATCGCCAAGATCGCGGCCAAGCTCGCGGTCGGCTACACGCTCGACGAGTTGGAGAACGATATCACCGGCGGCGCCACGCCCGCCTCGTTCGAGCCGTCCATCGACTACGTCGTCACCAAGATCCCGCGCTTTGCCTTCGAGAAGTTCGCGGGCGCCGAGCCGGTGCTGACCACCGCCATGAAGTCGGTCGGCGAGGTCATGGCCATCGGCCGCACCTTCCAGGAATCGCTGCAGAAGGCGCTGCGCGGGCTGGAGACCGGGCTGACCGGCCTCGACGAGATCGAGATCCCCGGCCTCGGCCACGGCGAGGACAAGAACGCCATCCGCGCCGCGCTCGGCACCCCGACCCCCGACCGGCTGCGCATGGTGGCGCAGGCGATCCGCATGGGCACCTCGCTGGAGGAGGTGCACGCCATGTGCAAGATCGACCCGTGGTTCCTGGAGCAGATCGCCGGCATCCTCGCCATGGAGGCTCGCATCCGCGAGCACGGCCTGCCAACCGATGCGACCAACCTGCGCATGCTGAAGGCGATGGGCTTCTCCGACGCGCGGCTTGCTTCGCTGTCGGGGCGCGACGTCGAGGAGGTGGCGCGGCTGCGCGAGAAGCTCGACGTCCATCCGGTCTACAAGCGCATCGATACCTGCGCGGCCGAGTTCGCTTCGCCGACGCCCTACATGTACTCGACCTACGAGGTGCCCTTCGCCGGGGCCGTGCGCTCCGAGGCGCAGGTTTCCGGCCGCAAGAAAGTCGTCATCCTCGGCGGCGGCCCGAACCGCATCGGCCAGGGCATCGAGTTCGACTACTGCTGCTGCCACGCCGCCTTCGCGCTGAAGGAGGCCGGCTATGAAGCGATCATGGTCAACTGCAACCCGGAGACGGTCTCCACCGACTACGACACCTCCGACCGGCTCTACTTCGAGCCGCTGACGGCAGAGGACGTGCTCGAGATCCTGCGCGCCGAGCAGGCGGCCGGCACGCTGCACGGCGTCATCGTGCAGTTCGGCGGCCAGACGCCGCTGAAGCTGGCCGATGCGCTGGAGAAGGCGGGCATCCCGATCCTCGGCACGTCGCCGGACGCCATCGACCTGGCGGAAGACCGCGACCGCTTCCAGAAGCTCCTGCGCAAGCTCGACCTCACCCAGCCGAAGAACGGCATCGCCTACTCGGTCGAGCAGGCCCGCACGGTGGCCGGCGAGCTCGGCTTCCCGCTGGTGGTGCGCCCGTCCTACGTGCTCGGCGGCCGCGCCATGCAGATCATCCACGACGAGGGGATGCTGCAGTCCTACCTGCTCGACACGGTGCCGGAGCTGGTGCCGGAGGACATCAAGCAGAAGTACCCCAACGACAAGACCGGCCAGATCAACACGCTGCTCGGCAAGAACCCGCTGCTCTTCGACACCTACCTGTCGGGCGCAACCGAGGTGGACGTCGACTGCCTGTGCGACGGGCAGGCGACCTATGTCTCCGGCATCATGGAGCACATCGAGGAGGCCGGCATCCATTCCGGCGACTCGGCCTGCTCGCTGCCGGTGCACTCGCTGCCGGCCGATCTCGTCGACGAGCTCGAGCGGCAGACGGCGGCGCTCGCCAGGGCGCTCAAGGTCGGCGGCCTGATGAACGTGCAGTACGCCATCAAGGAAGGCCAGATCTACGTGCTGGAGGTCAATCCGCGCGCCTCGCGGACCGTGCCCTTCGTGGCCAAGACCATCGGCCGGCCGATCGCCAAGATCGCGGCGCGCATCATGGCCGGCGAGACGCTCGACGCCGCCTTCGGCCACTACGGCTCGAAGCCGGACTCGCGCAATCTCGGCCACATCGCGGTGAAGGAAGCGGTGTTCCCGTTCGCGCGCTTCCCCGGTGTCGACATCCTGCTCGGGCCGGAGATGAAGTCTACGGGCGAGGTCATGGGGCTCGACCGCGACTTCGCGCTCGCCTTCGCCAAGGCGCAGCTCGGCGCCGGCGTCGACCTGCCGCGCCAGGGCACGCTGTTCGTCTCGGTGCGCGACGAGGACAAGCCCGGCATCCTGCCCTCGGTGAAGCGCCTGGCCGACCTCGGCTTCAAGGTGCTCGCAACCGGCGGCACCGCGCGCTTCCTGCGCGAGCACGGGGTGGAGGCCGAGAAGATCAACAAGGTGCTGGAAGGCCGCCCCCACATCGAGGACGCGATCCGCAACCGCCAGGTGCAGATCGTCTTCAACACCACGGACGGCCAGAAGGCGCTGTCGGACTCCAAGTCGCTGCGCCGCGCCACGCTGATGCAGAAGGTGCCGTACTATACGACCCTCGCGGGCGCCGCCTCGGTGGCCGAGGCCATCGCGGCACTGAAGGCCGGCAGCCTCGAGGTGCAGCCGCTGCAGGGGTATTTTTCGTAAGCCTTGGGCCGATAGGCGAGGGCGGCGCTGTCGCGCTGCCCCCCCTCCGCTCGCAGGGAGAAGGAAGCGGGGCGTGGCGGGCGCCTGCTGCCACAATTCCGCCCGCAGGCCTCGCTTTCCTTCCGTCCATGACCGCCCCGCCAACATCCCCGCGTCCGAGAGTTGCCGGCCTGACGCAGGAGGAAAGCGAGGCGGTGCACGACTTCGTTGACTTCCTGCGCGAGGCGGTCGACGCCTACGACGCGATCATGGCGTGGCGGCGCGGCACCGAGGCGGCGCCCGTGCCGTGGCCGGCGCTGGTGAAGGCGGTGCCGCCGGACGGTCCGGATATCTGCCGCTGGGAATGGGAGGACATCTCCGAGCGCGGCCGCGAACTTGTGAACCGCATCGTCCCGGCAATGTGGCGCCTGGGTGAATCCAGCGATCCCGCACATGCCCGCACGGCAGGCTGGCTGAAGGGGTGTTTCCACAATCACAAGGCCTACCGCCTCGTACGCTACGCATGGTACGACCACTATCGGCGCGACTTCCGCGGGCGCATGGACACGTGGGCGGTAGAGGTGCGCGCGCTTCTCGACGCCATGCCGCTGGAGCTGGGCGGGGCCGGCGAGGCTTGACGGGAGGCTACGTCGGCGGCGCGCATTTTTGCCTCCGTTACGCCAGCCCCTCATCCGCGACTTCGTGACACCGTGGTCGCGTCACGTCCCTCGACCCGTCCTTCGGATCCCCGTGAACGGGACGAAGGGTGCGCAGGCCGGGCGCTAAAGCGTCAGAAGCGAGGCTCGCCTGTCACGGCCCCAACCGGATCAGCGCGAGGCGGAACGAGGCGACGCGGAGCAGGGTGGCGCGCCAGTCGGCGATCGCGCCTATGTTGTCGACGAACCAGCGCAGCGAGGAATGCACCTGGGTGAAGGCCGCCGCCGCCATCATCAGGCCGCCGAAGGAAAGGTCGCCGGCGAAGTAGACCGGCGAGGCGATCACGATCGGCGCCACCACCGTCACCCAGCCGTAGCCGGCGGTAAACCATTGCAGGCGGATGGCAGCCGTCATGATCCTGCGCAGGGCGACGATGACGGCCTCGAGATGGTTCGCAAGCCGTTGCTTTTCCTCGGTCTCGCCCTGCGCGGCGGTGATCTCGCCGATGCGGTCGCTGATGCGCACCAGGGCGGCGCGCAAGTCGGCCTCCCGCGCGTAGTGGTCGGCGTTCAGCCGGATCAGCGGCCGGCCCAGCAACCAGGAAATGGCCGAGGCCGTGCCGGCGTAGGCAAGCCCCGCCCACACCATGTAGCCGGGAATCGCGAAGCTGTGGCCGTTGTAGTGGAAGACGAAGCCTTCCGAGAGCGCCCACAGCACGCCGATGAAGCTCACCAGAAGCACGCCGGCCTGGACGACGCCGATGCCGAGATCGGCGGATAGGTCGGCCAGGTGCCAGGCGTCCTCATGCAGGCGCTGGTCGGGGTTGACGCCCATCTCGCCCGACTTCTGCAGCCGCAGCGCGCGGCCGGGCTTCATCCACTGGTCGAGCAGGTCGCGCACGAGCCCCTCGCGCAGCTTGATGTGCAGGTAGCGGTTCAGCCAGCCCTGCGCGATGTTGAACAACAGCAGCACGCCGGCGATCCAGGCGAAGACGACGAGCTGGTGCAGGAAGTCGGCGACGTGCCGGCGCTCGAGGGCGTCGTAGAAGGGCTGGTTCCAGCGGTTGAGCAGCACCTGGCCGAAGGCCGTCGCCACGATCAGCGCGAAGATGCCGAGGCTCACCCAGAGGAGCAGGTTGCGCAGCGGGGAGCTGATCAGCGCGTGCCACATCATGTTGAGCTGCTGGCCGAAGCTGGCCTCGCCAAGTGGTATGCAGCCGGGCACATGCGGCTGGTGAAGCTCCAGCGGCACCTCGGCGGTCATCCCCGCAGTTTCGCTCGCCATCGTCCGGCAGTCCTTGCTCGATTGCGCTCGCCGGGGCCTCGTTGCCGCGCGGCGAATTCCCGTTACGGATGGCGGTGCGGCCCTGTAGCTTCGAGGCCGCCTCCTCGATCCGCGAGTTGCGCCGGACGCCTGCGATCGCTGCCGTCGGACGCCGGTCGGGGAGGGGACTCACGCGCACTCCGGCGCACCCCGATGCGGGTCTGGGACTATTTTCGTGTGGCGGGTTGAAATTACAAGAGGGTTCGTTTAAGTATCAGTCATCGAACTTGTCTGTCGAACTTTGTTGCGGCGCTTAATTTGCGCCTGAGGCGATCTTCCTCTTCAATTTCGATGTAGTCCCAACTTGCGTTGCATATCGTGGCGCGAGAAGGAATAACTTTGCCGATTGAAAGGAATCGCAAATGAACACCGGAACCGTAAAGTTCTTCAACGCAACCAAGGGCTTCGGCTTCATTCAGCCCGACGCTGGCGGCGCGGACGTCTTCGTTCACATTTCCGCCGTGGAGCGGGCCGGCATGCGCACCATCGTCGAGGGCCAGAAGCTGTCCTTCGAGGTCGTGCGCGACAACCGCTCGGGCAGGAGCGCTGCAGAGAATCTGCAGGCCGCCTGACGCGGAGGCATCGCTCGCCGGCGACCACGGATGTACTGGCGCCAGACTTAAGCGATGACAGGAGAAGGTCGGGTTCAGCCCGGCCTTTTTTGTTTTGAGAAAGGAGCCCGCCATGGCGAAGCGACCCGCAGTGCCCGAGGGCATGTTCGCCCCCAAGCTGTCCCGCCAGGAATCGCGGGCCGACGCGACCACGTCCGTCGCCCGCTCGATCCTCGAGGCCGAACAGAAGGCGCGCGACGCCAAGACCGCGCGGCTGCGCGCGCTCAGGCTTGCACAGGAAGCGGAAGCTCCCCCCACGCCGCCCACCCCCAAGCGCAAGGCCTCGCAGCGCAGGCGCTGAACGCCGGCACGGCCGCCGGGCCTTTAAGGTTCTCAGCCGGTGCCTGCCGGCATGTCCTCGTCGTTCCACAGCATCATCGGCACGTGGCCCTGCGCCACAGCCTGCACATGGGCGATGGCGTTCATGTAGGTGTGCCAGTTGAGCACCCGGCCCGGGCAGCGCGAATGCGACGTGCCGGGATCGGCCTCGGAGTGTCCGCTGATGTTCTGGCGAGACGGCGGGAAGCCGAAGCGCTGGCACAGCCACACCACAAGCTCGGCCGAGGCAAGATATTGCGCCGCCGTCAGCTTCGTGTCGCTGGAGCGGGTGTTGTGCTCGATGCCGATCGTCCAGCCATTGGCGCCGCTGGCATGATGGGCGATGTCCTTGTGGCGCACGCATTGCACGACGGTGCCGTCGCGCCCGACGATGTAGTGCGACGACTGCGCCTTCCATTTGCCGTTCTGCAAGTATTTCGGGATGCCGAAGGCATTGCGCGCGGTGGTCTGCGCGGACGGCGTGCCGCCCTCGGTGATGTGCAGCACGATCTCCTCGATTGTCCGGCGCGTCGTGGGCGTGAACCGGTCCGAATGGGCCGGGATCCACAGCGATCCGGGAAATCCGTCTCCGCTTTCGCCTGACATGGTGGCCTTCCTCCGTTGCTTCCCCCCCCGCCATTACGGGCCGCGGGTTTAGCCGGAGCCGCCGGATGCGGCCCATTGCGCATAGTCTTTCAAGACCCCCTCGATCTCCTCCATTGCCGGGAACTCGCCAAAGCTCCGGACCGCCCCGGTCTCGGCGAACGGCAGCCTGGTGCTGGTCCAGGTCTCGATGAAGGGGCGGAACCAGGTGGCGTCGTCGAGCATGGTCGGGCGCACGTTGACGAAGGGGGCGCCGGCCAGCCGCGTGAACAGCCATGTCATGCAGTCCGGGCAGAAATTGTGCTGCAGCTCGGGCGCCTTCATGCCCCCGATCACCGGCTCGCCCCTGGTGACCTCGAAGCCGTCGAGGGGCACCATCATTGTCAACGAATAGGCCGACGCGGCCATCTTCTGGCAGCCGCGGCAGTGGCAAGCGGCGGTGCAGATCGGGGCCCCGGTGACGCGGAACACCACCTTCCCGCAGCGGCAAGAGCCGGACATCGGCAGGGGAGACAGGGGCATGCTTCGTTTCCTCGTCACGTGGGTCGGTCGGGGCACTTCGCCGTGCCATGATCGCCGCATAGTCGGAATGGGGGCGAACGACCCGGCGCGCTGCCGCATGACGGCGATCAGACCCCTTGGGCGCGGCCTTGGGAAGCCATGGCGATAGGGTATGGGGGCGTTGGTATTGGTTTACCCTCACGTAAGTTCTCCCCAGCGACATGGGTTGCGGCGGCTTGCGGAGCCGTCTGGGTGCGCATAGTTTCTGCCTCCCATCCAACAGCGGGAGAGGCCTATGCGCGGAAACGCGATAAAACTGATACTGGCAGGCGCGCTCGCCCTGTCGATGACGGCGCCGAGCATGGCACGCAAGTGGCATTCCGATGACACGGCGGCGCTGGTCGGCGGCCTCGTCATCGGCGGCATTGCGGCAGCTGCGATCTCCAACGACTACCGGCATCGTGACCAGTGGGTCCCGCCGCCGCCTCCGCCCCCGCCGCCGTATCGGCCTGCGGCTCCGTTCCGCCCGAAGCCCAACGTCATCTGCTATCCGCGCGAGTACGCCTGCTACACCAACAGCGGCAAGTACCTGCCGCAGTGGTCGGCGCGGTACTTCTGAAGCCAGGTCGAGAGAGGATTTTCGCCATGAAGCGTTTTAAGCTTGCGACGCTCGGCCTGGCAGCGGCGCTGTCCGCTGCGGTGGTCGGCCCGGTTGCGGCCGAGGATGAAGAAAGCAGTTTCGTGCGCCAGCACGCCATCGAGCTGCTGGAGGGCGCCCTGACGCCCGAGCAGACCGCCACGCTGCAGGTCCTCGCCAACCAGGCGGCGATCGCCGCCGTCTGCGAAGGCTTCGTCCTTGACGACGCCAAGTTCCAGTCCGCCTTCGAGAAGCTGGCTCCGGTCGATGCCGACAAGATGACCGACGAGCAGAAGAAGTACCATGACGGCCACATCCTGGTGATCTACGGCGTCCTGGTCGGCGGCGAGCTGGCTGCCATGGCCGACGACGACGGGGAAGCCTGCGCCGTGGCCGCGGAAGCCAAGGCCGATCCGGACTTCGCCGACGACATGGTCTGGAAGAAGTAACAAGGCAGACACGAGTTCGTCCGCGCCGGAAGGGAGCGGGGAGGTTCGGCCTTCCTGCAGCCCCCGGCGAGAGCGGGCGCCAGTTTCACGCCGCCGGCCGGACCTCGGCCCGGCGGCTCTTTTTTTGCCCTCCCGTCGTGATCTGCGAGAACGCCACGCGCTGCCGTGCGGCCTCCGCAGCGATAGGAGCACCTCCCCATACCGCCGACACCGACGGCGGTACCGCTTTCTGATAATTTCGATTCAGCCGGAGATGGGCTACGTCTTATGCTGAGGAGATTTTAAGTAGAGTGTGCGGGGCGGCAGTATGGCGCGAGGTGAAAAGGCCCGGCTTCTATTGTGCGCCACTGCGCCCGTAATCGAAAGGGACGGAAAGCTACTCCTCGACAAGAAGTTCGTCGAAGGAATGCGGCTGCATTGCCAGATGTGGCCCGGTCCCGTCACCTGCATATTGAGGCGTGGCGCCGAGCATATTCCGTTCGGAGGCCAATACGAGCGACGCGATCTCGGATTCGACATCACCCTTCTCGAGAGCGAGGAGCCGATCGGCGAGCGCGCGCTGACGGGCGTTGACGTTGTTCTGTGCGCCGGGGATGCCCATGACGTGCTGCATCTCGCAGATCTCGGCAGGCGGCTCGGCATCAAGGTCATCTACACGATCGAGTACACGCTGGAGACGCGGCTGCGGATCGCGGCCATGGACAAGGGCCGCAGCCTTGCCCGGCGCGTCTACTCCATGCTGTGGAACATCCGGCACGAGTATCGCCGGCGCCGGGCCTTCCGGCTGGCGGACGGAATCCAGGCGAATGGGTACCCGGCCATGGCCGCCTACGGCCGACTCAACCGCAACAGCATGATGTACCTGGACAACCGCCTCAAGCGGGACATGTACGCCACCGCGCAGGAGATGAAGCAGAAGGCGGCGCGACTGCGCACGGGCGGCCCGCTTCGCATCATCCACTCCGGCCGGCTGGAGAGGATGAAGGGTGCGCACGACCTGATCCCGATCGCCACCGCGCTGCGGGATCGCGGCGTGGACTTCACCCTGGACATCTACGGCGACGGCAGCCTTCGCGAGGAGATCGCGCAGGGCATCCGCAACAACAATCTCGGCCAGGTTCGCCTGCATGGACCGGTGGATTTCGAGACGGAGCTGGTGCCGATCAACCGGACCGAAGCCGACATCTTCCTGAGCTGTCACCGCCAGTCCGACCCGTCCTGCACCTACATCGAGTGCCTGGGATGCGGCCTGCCGGTCGCCGGCTACGACAACGCCATGTGGTCAGCCCTGCTTGCCGAATCCGGCGGCGGCTGGGCCGTGCCGATGGGACGTGCCGGCGCGCTCGCCGAGAAGATCGCGCAGCTGGCAACGCATCGCGACGAGATCACGCGCTGTGCCGAGGCCGGCCTGCGGTTTGCGCGCCAGCATGACTTCGTCGCCGAGTTTGCGCGGCGGATGGACCATGCGCGTTCCGCGCTGGAAGAGCCCGTGCGCTGGCCCGCCGCGGCCACGGTGCCGGCATAACGCTCCAGCGCCCGAACCTCTCCTAGGCGAGCTCGACCAGCGCGACGCCCAGTTCCTCGCGCTTGCGGCGGCGGAATCCCTTGGGTGCTTCAGTCACCATCACTTCCATCGTCGGGTTGACGTGCGCCTCCAGCAGGTGCCCGCCCTTGCAGGAGCCGTCCGACAGGCCGAGCACGACGTGCAGGTGGAGGCTCGGCATGCCGTCCTCCGCCATCGCGATGTCGCCGAGGGCCGAAAGCAGTTCGCATTGCTCGTCGACCAGGATGCGCGCGTAGGTCTTGCGGGAAGGATCGAAGAAGCCGACGACGGCGTTGGCGAAGGCGCCGATGGCCGTCACCTGGGCCCCGTCCAGGCCTTCCTTCGCGGCAAATGCGCGGATCGCGCCGAACGCTTCCTCGCCTGTCTCCAGCACCACGACATAGGTGCGTCCATGGTCGCCTTCTGCAAGCAGCTTCGATTTCATCGCCTGTCTCCCCTTTGCGGTGAACGAACCACAACACACGAGCGCAGCGGTGGTTTCGTCGGGGGACAAAATGCCGGCGTGCCGGTGCGCTGGTCGGTGCGACTGCGGGGCGAGGTGAGCCCTCCAGAGATGCTGTTGAGGGATACCGCGTGGGGATGGGAGAGGAAAAGACCCGGCCCGGAATCTGCACACGCGGGGTTTGGAGGTGGCGTGCGGCGGTTGCCGGGCCGGGGCCGGACCAGATCAGACGATCAGCGCCGAAAGCACCGCCGCCCAGAACAGGCCGCAGCCGACGATGGCGGCGACCCTGAGGGCCCGGCCGTCAATGGCTACGTCGGAATTCGCTCCCTGAGGAACGGCGAAATGCCTGCGGTTCCGTGCCCTGAACTCGGCGGACGATTTCATGGCGATGACATCGATCATGCGCACCTCCTGGCCGATCCAATATATACTAATTTTATAGAGATTGAAGGAGGAATGCGGCGAGGCCGCTGAGGGGGCTGCAATTTGGGCGATTGTCCATGTCCGCCGGCAGGTGGCGGACCTCCCATTCTGCAGATCGGCGGCGCAGCGAAACAGGATTCCGGCCGTACTGAGCCTCACGGCCGGCCGACGGGTGCAGCGGCGACGCTCCTGGCCCTTGCGCCGGCGCCGTGAAGCGCCCACACGGGGGGCAAAGGAGACGCATATGTCGCTTCAGGGCAAGACGATGTTCATCAGCGGCGGGTCGCGGGGCATCGGGCTCGCCATCGCGCTGCGGGCCGCACGCGATGGCGCCAATGTCGCCATTGCCGCGAAGACCACCGAGCCGCATCCGAAGCTGCCGGGCACGATCCACACCGCCGCGGCCGAGATCGAGGCCGCCGGGGGCAGGGCGCTGGCGATCACCTGCGACATTCGCGACGAGGCCCAGGTCGCGGCCGCCGTCGCACGCACGGTCGAGACCTTCGGCGGCATCGACATCTGCATCAACAATGCCAGCGCCATCCAGCTCACCGGTACGCTCGACACCGAGATGAAGCGCTACGATCTGATGCAGCAGGTGAACGCGCGGGGGACCTTCCTCGTCTCGAAGCTGTGCATTCCCCACCTGCGCAACGCCACGAACCCGCACATCCTGACGCTCTCGCCGCCGCTCGACATGCAGGCGAAATGGTTTGCCGGCCACGTCGCCTACACGATGGCGAAGTTCGGCATGTCGATGTGCACGCTCGGCATGAGCGCGGAGCTGGCGCCGCTCGGCATCGCCGTGAACTCGCTCTGGCCATTGACGGCCATCGACACGGCTGCCGTGCGCAACCTGCTCGGCGGGCCTGCAGTGGCGGCCGTCAGCCGCTCTCCTGCGATCGTG
>Ga0182741_1001329_pt1 | contig 32761 bp, 27 predicted proteins | sample eDN5th37CBELigOP_FD_128874 | JGI IMG/M metagenome (GOLD analysis project Ga0182741, IMG submission 128874) | Enriched Organic Plus compost microbial communities from Emeryville, California, USA - eDNA 5th pass 37_C BE-Lig OP (version 2) (version 2) ... | reverse complement strand
CGCACCCGTATCGGACGCAAAAGCCGCAATAGAGACATGCAGCCCGTGGTCGACCGGACAAGCCGGTGTACCCCACTGAATTGATGGCCGCGGGCTGGGGGAAGGGATGATACCCCATCGCGCTCGAGGCATCGGCGAACATCTGGCCCGGGATGTTGGTCGGATGAGGCGGCATCGGGTACTCGGTGGTGCGCTCGCCTTCGAAAGGGTTCCCTCCCGGAATGATCTCGCCGTTCAGGTTGCCGGCCTGGCCCGCGACGCCGAAGTCCCGCTCCATGGCCGCGAAGTGGGGCTCCAGCTCCTCATAGGTAATGCCCCAATCCTGGACCGTTGACCCTTCGGGCAGCTTCCCTTCGCCATACCGCTCAATATGGTGGGAGCGATACCGATAGTCAGTCGGATACCAGCGCCACGTCTGGACGTTCCAGTGAATACTGGCGCCGCCAAGGCCGGAGCCGGGATGGAAGCTCTGGTGCCGTCGGAACGGGAGCGCCGGGGCACGCATATGCGGACGCCAGGTCCAGCTCTCCTGGCTGATGTTCGTCATCAGCGCATGGCGAAGACTGAACTTCAGGTAATCATGGTTGTGCTGGAAGTCGGTCGATGTCCATCGTTCCCTCCCCTGCTCCAGCGAGCGAACGGTCAGGCCCGCCTGCGTCAACTTCCAGGCCAGAATCCCCGCTGTCAGTCCCGCGCCGACCGTGACGACATCCACCCGATCTTGTACCGCCATGCTCCTGTTCCCTTTCCGCCCGGTGTGCTCCCGGTCACAGTTCATTCCGGTTGCACCGGTCGTTACTCGCCCGCCTCGTAATCTTCCGTACCGCGCACCGGAAGGACGGGGTTTCCGTCGTCCGATGCCGTCTCGTTCTCGCCTGGATGGAAATGCGGCAGGCTGTGGATGCTCTGCGGCTCACGGGGCGGCCTGTCCTCCATGAGCATCTCGTCCGGCGCATAGGCCCGCTGGGCACCGGGGTATCCAACCAGTGACCACCCCACCATGTCCCGGTTCCCGCCATAGGCGGGATCACTGAACATGCCTTCAGAGGTGTATCGGCGCAGTGTGAGGAAGAACGAGGGGCCAGTCATGTTCGCGTCGAAGCCGTCGATCTCGTCGCGCAACAGACTCCAGATAATTTCGTCTTGCTGGTCCTCGCTGAGATCGGCAACGCCGCCTCCGAGATTCTGCCGCGCGTGCTCCTCGACAACCGCGACGCCCTGCTGGACGATCTGCAGCGGCGTCAATGCCGACTGATAGCCGTAGCGCGAGATCTCATCGGCGGAGACCCACACGACGCCTTCAACCTCGTCCGGAGGCTCATCCCCCTCATATGCCTGGGCATAGGGTCCGGCGAGGTAGACCGACATGTTGATGCCCTCGTTAGTGGAGAGCACGAAATCGATGTAGTACACGACCCCGGCCTCGCGCGCGCCGGGATCTTCTGGCGACCCGGGAAGGATCCGGGCGGTCAGCGCCTCGATGACGGCCGCTTCCTGCTCCGTCAACGCCTGGAACCCGCCCGTCGGCGGCTCGCTCGGCGTGTCCGGTGGCCCTTCGATATTCGGCCATGAATTCTCTGCCATCGGGGGCAGTGGCGGCGTGCTCGCCGGCGTCGCGGCGGGGCTCGCCAACGGCGTGCCCTGTACCGAGGCGGATTGCCCGATCAGGGCGCCAAGGCCACCCGATGATGCAAGAAACGCCCGCCGGGAGATCTGCGCCCGCCTCATGGCCCGGCGAGCGTGCGCCGACATGGGAACCAATCGATGTTCGTTTCGCCTGTCGACCATGAGGTCCTCGTCCCTTTCCATATGCCGCCGGTTCTCTCTCCGGCGCATCAGTCCTCCGTCAATGTGTAGAGATAGGCGGCGATGTGGCGCGCATCTTCTTCTGTCAGGCCCGTCACTGGCATCGCTGATTGTGGGTCGACGTATTTCGGGTCCATCAGGAAGAGGATCAGCGTATCGGCATCGTTCGGGACTCTCCCCGCGAGGAACCGGCGCTCCGCGAAGTTGTCGAGCGGCGGCCCGACGTGCGCGTCCGCTCCGGTCACACCCGGGATGGAGTGGCAGGAGATGCAGCCATACTCGCGGATCGCATCACGACCCAAACGCGGATCTCCCCCCTCGATCGCAACGACGGGCTCGCCAATCCGGTCAAGCGCACCGCAGGCACTGATCAACACCGCCGCCAGCACCACCGTGACCAGCGTTCCCAGACGCCATTGTTGGGTTCGGGTTCGCATGCCCATGGATTACCTCCCGTGAATCGTGGCGGGCTCGCCCGCTGTGGAGGGCTCCCGGTCGTCCTGCGATTCCCACCGCCGCACGCTCCGATCGGCATCCCTGAGCCAGGCAACGAAAACAAAGACTATCGTGGCGGTAAACCAAAGCCCCATCGGGATCCACATGATCAGCCCTGCCAGCTGCTGGTCTTCGATCCCGGTCAGGCTCCACGCTTCCGTATAAGGGAGATGTCCCTCATAGAGCGTCGTGCCGGCAAACGTCAGGATCGCCCCGAGCAATCCGCTCTGGATCACCGAGGTGAATACGAACAGGACGGCAAGTCCGCCACGTGAGCTTCGACCGGCAGACGATCGCAAGAGCCACGACCAGAACAGAAAGGCCGCGAGCAAGAACGACAGGTGCTCGACCTGATGGACCAGGTCGCTTCGCAACGCCGCGTCGTACAGCGCCGGGACATGCCAGATCCAGAGGATTCCGGTGAACAGCATCCAGATCGCGACCGGGTTCGAGAGCAGCGACCGGACTCCACGAACTACCGGCTGCCGGTGTATCCCGGACAACACGGCCTTGCGATACGGCACAGGGATCGCCCACGCCATCGCCGTCTCGGGTCGGGCTGCAGCAAACAGCATTGGCGCCAACAGAAACAGGATCACGTGCTGGACCATATGCGCGCTGAAGAGTGCCGCGCCCAGCGCATCCAGCGGCGAGACGAGCGCAACCAGCAGCGACCCAAAGCCTCCCGCGAACGCCCAGACTTGCCAGCGCTGAACAATCGATCCCGTGCCGGCGCTTCGCCATAAGGCCGCGACGCCGCGCAGGTAGAGCCAGGTGCCCAGCAGCAGCCCGATCGCAATCAACGGATCGAGATTCCATGACGACCAAAGCGTCTCCGGCGTCGGCCGTTCGCGCGTATGCGCAAAAACGTCAACCGGCATCGCTGCGAGCAACGTGGCCGGCGCTCCGGCGATCCTCCACGCGGATGTCTTCAGGCGGTGCGTCAGGGGCGTTTCACTCATGCCATCCCCGCACAGGTATCCAGCGATGTGAAGACCGGGGACCACGTGTAGACCACCGCGTAGGCGAACAACAAGGCGCTTGCGGTACCGTACACGCCGACGAACCCTTGCCAACCGCCAGATCCTTCCAGCGCCTCACGAACCTCGCCAGATGATTCCCTGCCGATCCTCCACGCAGTGATTCCCGCTGCGACGATCCCGACCAGCGCCAACACGCTGACCGCGTGGAACCATGCCTCGCCTCCGAGCCGGCAGATAGGCTGCACGAGGAAGTACATGATGTTGAAATGACTGATCCAAATGACCGGCCCGCCAAGCATCGCGAAAACGAGCAGCATCTTGCCGCTGATCGTGCGGGGTTGCTCGCCATTCCGGTTGTCGCCGTTTACTTGCGCCATCGGATCCTCCTGGACCAGGCCTCTACACGTAATTGGGAAAGAAGTAGACCGTTGCAAAAAGCGGGAACCACCAGGAAACGACAAAGATCCAGTACATCGTCGCGCCCTCGATGGCGGATCTTCGTTCCTGCGTGAAGAACCCTTTCCACGCAAGGATCTGGATCGGGATCTCCTTCAGCATCACCGTGAGGACGTGGGCCGAATGGAACCCGGCGATGACCCAGAGAATCGAGGTATAGGCGCTTTCGTCCCACAAGTAGTCGAGCGTGGCGTATTCGTAGGCCTTGAGCAAGAGGAACACCACAAGCGAGGCGATCCCCGCGAGGCGCCACCAGCGCATCGTTGCGACATCACCGTTCGTGATCGCCCGGTTGCCTATCAACGCGAACACGCCGCTCGCCGCCAAAGCGACCGTATAGATGATCGGGATGCCGAGCGACGGGGTACTGGTTTCGTCCGGCGGCCAGACGCTGGCATTCGCGAAGAGATAGAAGTAACTCGATATGAGCCCGACAAAAACGGCAGACTCGATCAGCATCAACAGGAAGATGCCCCACCACATGCTCGATTTCTGGCCGGAGACAAAGACTGGCATCCCTTCGCCGGCTCGCGTTGCAGTCGCCATCGCTACCACTCCTCTTCCCTGGGCCAGAGCCAGCCGACGATCGAGAAATACGCCAACCCAACTCCTACCGGCACGAGCCACAGCGTGAGCATCGATCCAATGGCGGCCACGGCGATCGAGAGTGCGGCAAGAAGCGGAAAGATCGAGGCACCAGCCAGAATCGCGCTCCGCTCCAACCTGCTATCGAGCAACCGCGTGCCTGGCGTTTCTCGACGGTGAGGATGCTGCGGGAACGCGTCTTCTTCGAGAATGTGTTGATGGTCCTCGTCTGGATCGAGCCGACCATGCTCGTCGTCCACCCAAAGGGGATACCGGCCCGACACGCGCGGCAGCTCGTCCCAGTTGTAGGGAGGCGGAGGCGATGGTGCGGCCCATTCCAGCGTGCCGGCGCCCCACGGGTTGGGAACGGAGTCCTCGCCACGACGGATACTCGCCAGGATGTTAATCAGCGTCACCAAAGCGCCGGCCCCCATCACGAATGCGCCGATGGTAGACAGCAGGTTCCAGTTTTCCCACCCGAGCCCGGCCCGGTAGGTGTAGACCTGGCGCGGCATCCCGAGGAATCCGGAGATGTGCATCGGGAAGAACGTGAGGTTGAACCCGATAAAGGTCAGCCAAAATGCGACCTTTCCCATTCCTTCGCCCAGCAACTTTCCCGAGACCTTCGGGAACCAGAAATGCAACCCGGCGAAGAGCGGGAACACCGCCGATCCGATCAGCACGTAGTGAAAGTGTGCGACCACGAAATACGTGTCGTGCACCTGATGATTGAAGGGGATTGAGGCAACCATTACCCCGGTGATGCCGCCCAAAATGAAGACGAAGAAAAAGCCGAGGACGTAAAGCAGCGGCGTTTTGACCTGTGGGCGCGTTCCCCACAGCGTCGCAATCCAGCTGAAGATGGCGATGCCGCTGGGGATCGCGATCGACATGCTCGCGGCTTCGAAAAAGCTGAGGCTCATCCACGGCAGGCCGGCCGTGTACATGTGATGCACCCAAAGGCCGAAACTCAGGAACCCGATCGCCACGAACGAGGCCGACAGAAGGGAGTACGCCGTGTTTCCCCTCCGGGCGAACGCGGAAACGATCGCCGACACGATCCCGAGGCCCGGGATGAGGATGATGTACACCTCGGGATGACCGAAGATCCAGAACAGATGCTGCCACAGCAGGGGGTCACCGCCCATCGCGGGGTCGAAGAAGCCCGTGCCGACGGACCGGTCGAGAAACAACATCACGCTGGCCAGCATCACTGCCGGCATCGCGAAGATGATCATGAAGGACATGACCAGCATCGACCAAACGAGGATCGGCATCCGGTTCAATGACATCCCCGGCGCCCGGAGTTTGAAGATCGTCGCGATCATCTCGACCGCGGCGACAAGGGCCGCGATCTCCATGAACGTGATTGCCGTGGTCCAGACATCGACGCCGAGTCCTGGCGTAAATTCGCTGTTGGCGAGCGGCACGTAGTTGAACCACGCCGCGTTCGGCCCGTTGCCAAGGAAGAGCGATGTCCATACCGTCAGCCCCGCGATCAGGTAGACCCAGTACCCGAAGGCGTTGAGCCGGGGGAAGATCATGTCCCGAGCACCGATCATCAACGGAATCAGGTACATCCCGACCGCTTCCAGCATGGGGATCGCGAAGAGGAACATCATCGCGGTGCCATGCGTCGAGAAGAGTTGGTTGTACACCTCCGGCGAGATGATGCTCAGCTCCGGCTGCGCAAGCTGGACGCGCATGATGAGCGCGGAGACGCCTGCAAGGAAAAAGAAGAAGATCGACGTAATGAAATAGCGCGTCGCGATCGCCTTATGGTTGACCTGGGTCAGCCAGCCGACGATCCCCGCCTCCGCTTCCCAGGTTGCGAGCAGGGTTTCTGCCCGGGTCGTTATCGCTGCCACCCCCAAATCCCTCCTCGCCGCTAGTCCAGGCTGTTCAGGTACTCGAGGAGTGCCTGGAGGTCCTCGCCCGTCATGTCCACCGCGGGCATCGCGTTGCCCGGTTTAATCTCTTGCGGGTCAATGACCCACCCAGCCAGGTTGCCCGTGTTGTTGGGCAAGATGCCCGCGCCAAGGGTTTCCCTGCTCCCGAGATGCGTGAGATCCGGCCCGAGAGTGCCTTGCGACGGCGTCCCGTCGATAGTGTGGCAATAGACGCAGGCCGAGCTCATGTAAATGTCACGCCCGCGCTCCACGAGTGTCCCCTCGGACGGCTCGGCAGCCGGCTGCTGCTGGTGCGCGATCCAGTCCCGGTAGTCCGGTTCATCCGATGCGATGACGAGGAATGCCATGTTGGCATGCTGGACACCACAAAACTGCGCGCATTGGCCACGGTACGTACCTGGCTCGTCGGCCCGGATCGTGATCGTGTTCGATTTGCCCGGCAGCATGTCGATCTTGCCGTGTAGTTGGGGAACCCAGAAGGAGTGGATGACGTCGGTGGCGGTCAACCGCACCTGAACGTCGCGATCGACGGGGATGTGGATCTCGTTGGCGGTGGTGACCTCGTCGTGCGGATAGTGGACCTCCCACCAGTACTGATGAGCCACGACGTCGATCACTACATCGGAATTGTCACGCAGCCTTCCCATACCGAGAAGGGATCGGGTGCTGCCGGCGAAGACGACGGCGATGATGACCACAGGAACGATGACCCCGCCAAGGATCACCATCCGCTGACGCGCCTGCTGCGTCAGCGCCGCTTCCCGCTCGCGGCTCCCCCGGAAGATCGCCATCAGAATCAACGCCAGTACAAAAAGGAAGACGATAGTGCCAAGCCAGAACATCAGCCACCAGATGCTGGCCGAGTCCCGCGCGCCCTTTCCGGCGGGGTCGAGAATCGACTGCTGGCCAGAGCACGCAGTCAGTACCAGGCTCACCAAAGCGATCGTCCCCGGACCGCGGATGCGGTTAAGAAACGTCTGTGACTTGCGTGTCTGCTGCTGTCCCGGCCTGGCCATCGTGCATCTCCTGCAGCGTCGCCAATCGTTCGGCGATACGGTGGTCGGTCCAGGAATGTCGTTCAGGAACTGGCAATTAAATGGGTAAAGGCTGCCCCTTCCGCGTTCCCGGACGTACAAGCCGGCTTGGCCGGCACCTGAACATCTCTTATCTTGTTTCGACAGGATCAGCCTATCACAAGCTCTCTTGGACGGTATGTCGCAAGGTGCATTCCATAAACTGGCACTGCGCACAGAAGAGCCGCCGCATCCGGAACGGGATGCGGCGGCTCTTTCGTATCTGAAGAATGGCGGAATCGCCGGAGGTCTACCCCTCCAGCTCCGACGCCATCTCCTTCTCGACCTCGGTCAGCGCCTCGTCGGCGATCGTGACCATGCGGTCGATCTCATCCTTCGTGACCACCAGCGGCGGCGCGAAGTGGACGATGTTCCAGGTCCGCGTGATGAGGCCTTTCTCGGTCATCTTCTGGCCGAGGACCTTGCAGAACTTGTCGTTCTTCGCGAACGGCGTCTTCTTCTCCTTGTTCTTGACGACCTCGATCGCCTGGAGCAAGCCAACGCCACGAACGTCACCGACCGACGGGTGGTTGCGGAGCTCCTCGAGGCGCTCGCGGAGGTACACGCCCATCTCGGCGCCACGCTCGACGAGGTTCTCTTCTTCGAGGATCTCCAGGTTCTTCAGCGCCGCGGCCGCCGCGACCGGGTGACCGCCGAAGGTGAGCAAGTGGCCCATCGGCACGTCCGGCTGGGACTCGAAGACCTCGAAGACCTTCGGGCCGACAACCGCCGCGCCCATCGGCTGGTAGCCGGACGTGAGTCCCTTGGCGATCGTCATGATGTCCGGCGTAACGCCCATCTGCTCCATCGCGAACATGGTGCCCGTCCGGCCGAAACCGTTGATGACCTCGTCCGCGATCAGCAGCACGCCGTGGCGGTCGCAGATCTCGCGCAGCATCTGCCAGTACTTCGGCGACGGCACGTGGACGCCGGCCGCGCTGGAGATCGGCTCGCCAATGACGGCGGCAACCGTCTCTGGCCCCTGGTTGATGATCTCTTGCTCGACGAACTTGGCCGCCATGATGTCGCCGGCCTCGCCCTCGAGCTCGAAGTCGTTGCGATAGCGGTTCGGCGCCGGGACGTGGGAGACGCCGTACATGAACGGGCCGAAGAACTTCTCCTCGCGGGACGCGGTGAGGCTCATCGCACCGTGGGTCATGCCGTGGTACGAACCGCGCCGGGCGATGATCTTGTAGCGCTTGGGGAATCCGCGCATCGCCTGGACCTGCTTGGCGATCTTGATGGCCGTCTCGACAGCCTCAGAGCCACCGGAGCAGAAATACGCGCGCGAGAGGTCGCCGGGCATGATCTCGGCGAGTTTGTGGCCAAGATGCGCAGTCGGCTCGGTCGTGTACTGCACGGACGAAACGTAGGCGAGCTTCTTCGCCTGCTCGCCGATCGCTTCCGCGATCTCCTCGCGACCGTGGCCAGCGTTCACCACCCACAAGCCGGAGATGCCGTCGAGGTACTCCTTGCCATCCACATCGACGATGGTCGATCCCTTGGCGGAGGCGAAAACGGTGAAGCCATTGTTCTCGGCGACATCAACCCACGGAAGCTGATGGGGCCACACGTGCTCTTTCGCTTTTTCGACGACATGTTTGTCTACGGTCTGGGCCATAACATTCCTCCCGGGGATCGTGTCCTGATGGCGCGCGCAATCTAAAACCGCGCGTTCTGACGTCGGGTACTCAGGTATTGGCATCCTACCGCACCGCGCCTGAGGACGCACATTATTCCGGCATTTGCGCCGAACAAGGTCGAATTCCCGCCGCAGTGATACCATCAGGATCGGAACGCGTGACGCCGCCAACCGGGCTTGCCAGCGTCACAAACGGTCGATTGATGCGAAAGGACACATCGTGTCTTCAAATGAATACACCACCTCACGTTTGACGATCGATTACCGGAACGCCATGGCCAGCGCTGTGGGCGACGAGCACGGCGTGTCGGATGCCGAGCTGGACGAGCTCCAGGGCTACATCACCGAGCAGCACAACCGGATCGCCGACGAGCACTCGAAGAGCATCCAGCGCTGGCAGGACCTGCCGGACAACACCGCTCTCGCTGACGAAATCGTCGAGTTCGCGAACGAGGCGCGCCAGAAGTACACCGACTACATCCTGATCGGCATCGGTGGCTCTTCCCTCGGAGCGATCGCCACGATCCAGGCGCTCTGCCACCCCTACCGCAACCTGCTTCCGGACGACAAGCGTGGCGGGCCGCGCTTCTTCGTGCTCGACAACCCGGATCCCGAAAAGGTGAAGGCGACGCTCGATCTGGTCGATCTCACCAAGACGCTGGTGAACGTCGTCTCGAAGTCCGGCCAGACGGCCGAGACCGCCGCGAACTTCCTCGTGGTGCGCGATGCGCTCGTGAAGGCCGTCGGTGAAGAGCAGGCAGCGAAGCAGATCATCGCCACGACCGATCCGGAGAGCGGCATCCTGCGGCAGATGTCCGATGCCCAGGGCTACCGCACCTTCCCGGTGCCGCCAGGCGTCGACGGTCGCCAGACGGTGCTCAGCGCCGTCGGCCTGATCCCGGCCGCGCTCGCCGGCGTCGATATCCACGGCCTGCTGGCCGGCGCCCGGGCGATGCGCGAGCGTTCGCTTGTCGACAGCGTCCGCGAGAATCCGGCCTACCTGCTCGCCGCCCTCTCGGTCCTGGCCGACACGAAGCACGAAAAGTCGATGCTCGTGACGATGCCGTATGCCGACGGGCTCTTCGGCGTGTCGGACTGGTTCCGCCAGCTGTGGGCGGAAAGCCTCGGCAAGAAGCTCTCGACCGACAACACGGTGGTCTACGCCGGCCAGACGCCGATCAAGGCGCTCGGCGCGATCGACCAGCACTCGCAGGTCCAGCTCTACACCGAAGGGCCGAATGACAAGCTGATCCAGCTCATCGCGGTCGACGCCTACCGGTACGAAGTCGCCATCCCCGAGCCGCCGCACGAGGATCTCGACTACCTGAAGGGTGCCGAGCTCGGTCAGCTGCTCTCGCGCGAGCGTCTCGCCACTGCATGGGCGCTGACCCAGGCACAGCGACCGAACCTGACCATCCATGTCCCGACGATCGACGCCGGGATCATCGGCGAATTCTTCTATATGATGCAGCTCCAAACCGTGATGGCTGGCGCGTTGTATCATGTAAACCCGTTCGGGCAGCCAGGCGTGGAGGCCGGCAAGAACGCGACCTATGCGCTCATGGGCCGCGCTGGCTACGAGGAGCTTCGCGAGGAGCTTCTGGCAGAGCCCGGCGACGCCGATTCGTATATCAACAGACCGTCCTAACCGGTCGTTTCCGGCCCCTGGTCCCGGCGCCATGACGTGGTGAACCGGGATCAGGGGCCCACGAGGCAGCACTCCTTTGTCGACGCAGCCGTACCTCGTCCGAGTCGCGACCGCTACGATCCTGATCATCGGTATCGTGGTCGCGGCATGGCTCATATGGCAGGTTCGCTCGATCCTGCTCCTGCTCAGCGTGGGCATCCTCTTCGGAGCGATCATCGAGCCGCTAGTCAATCGTCTGCGCCGGATCGGCCTGAGCCGGGGCCAGGGGCTGTTGTTGCTCTACGTTGCCTTCTTCGCCATCCTGGGCGGGGCGCTCTACTACATCCTGCCGCTCCTCGCGAAGCAGGTCACCGCGTTCGACGATGCGATCCCGGCCATCTTCGCCAACCTTCGGGAGCAGGCGCTGGAGAGCGGAAGCTCGCTGATCCGCCAGAGCGGCTTCCGGGCGCTGATCCAGCTCGAGAGCGCGTGGAACAACCTTCGCAACAGCCCGAATTTCGACCCGAACCAGGCGTTCTCCATCGTCAACTCGGTCTTCGCGTTCAGCCTGACCGCGATCTCGATGCTGATCGTCACCTTCTATTGGACGGTGGAGAAGCTCTCGGTCAAGCGCTGGGTGCTGGGCCTGTTCCCCTTCTCCCATCGCGCGCGGGCCCACTCCGTCTGGGATGAGATCGAGTACAAGCTTGGCGGATGGGCTCGCGGCCAGCTCCTCCTGATGCTCGTCATCGGCACGATCTTCGGCGCCGTATTCTGGGCAATCGACCTGCGGTTCTGGCTCGCACTCGGCATCCTTTCGGGCATCACCGAGGCGATCCCGTATATCGGGCCGATCTTCGCGGGAGCCGTTGCGGCGCTCGTCGCGCTCACGGATTCCCCGGAGAAAGCCATCATGGTCGTCGTGATCGCGTTCGTGGTGCAGCAGCTCGAAGGCGCGTTCCTGGTTCCGCGCATCATGAAGAATTCCGTGGGACTGACGCCGCTGACGGTGATCCTCGCCGTCCTTGTCGGGAACGCGCTCGGCGGGCCGATCGGATCGATCATCGCAATCCCGCTCGGGGCCGCTGCCCAGGTCATCATCGGCGCGCTCCTGCGCTCCCGTGATGACGCGATCGCCGACGAACTGCATATGCTGGATGTCCAGCCGCTGTCGCCGGGCCACTTCGACTCGCCCTTCGTGCAACCGAGCAAGAGCCGGTTCCTCCTGCGCTCGTCCCATCCGTCCCCGACCGATGCCAGGGCGAAGACCTGATGCTGAACCAGCTTCTCAACCAGCTGAAACACGATGAGGACCGGCAGGCATACACCCTGACCGCGCTCTTCGACGATATCATCGATGCCGAGCAGACCCTCACGCAGCTCCGCCGTAGCCGCCAGCCCGCGAGCCAGATCTCGGTGATCCTGCGCGAGCGCGTGCTCGATCCGGACGCGCAGGCGCCCTATCGCGCCGTCCTGTCCGAAGTCGTCGAGCGAAGCAGCCTCGAAGCCGCGGGCAACTGGCTGCAGGGGCTCGTCTCGCTGGTCCTGCCGGACCGCGCGACCTACCTCGCGGCCGGCCCGATCGGCATGATCCTGTCGACCACTCGCGACTCCGCCGGGAACCTCGATAACGACCATGAGAACGGTCAGATCGGGGGGCGGGTCCCGACGCGACAGCTCACCGAGACGTTGCAGGCGTTCGGGTTCGATCGTGACGAGGCGCAATACGTCGAGCAGCGGGTCGTGGTCGGATCCCCGCTCATCGCGGCAACCTCCGAGGATGTCGACACCTTGCGCGGCGTGCACCGGATCTTTTCACAGAACACCCCGGTCTATGTCGGCCTCGCGCGTACCTCCTCGTCGATCTCCCGACGAGCCTCCCGCCTGGTGACAACCGGACCGCGCTCCAGCGGATCGGTGGTGATCGCGGACGCCGTCTCGCCCCTCATCCATCTGGTCGAGACATCGTCGCTGTACGGCACCACGCGCGACCTGCGCGGACGGATCGTCCACTCGCGCTATGGCGAGGTGATCGGCCGCGTCACGGACGTTCTCTTCGAGCCAGAGCCGGACACGGTCCCCTCCCCGCTCGCCATTCACGGGATCAGCGACGACCAGCTCCTCCTGCGGTACCTGGTCGTGCGGCTCGGTGGCCGTCTCGGCCTCGGGCGGCAGCGTATCGCTATCCCGGCGGAGCGTGTCTCGTTCAATGGCCCCGACATCATCGTCCGGATCACGCATGAGGAGATGGTCGAAGCGCCCCGATTCGACGGCAGCAACACGCTGAGCCGCCAGGACGAAGCCGCCATCCGCCGGCATTTCGACGAGCCGTTCTACTGGATTACAAACCCGGAATAACCAGGATTACCGCCTGTGCGGATCATCCATACCGCCGGACCTCGTGTCCGGTCACCCCGGCGACAGGCGCCGCTCTCAAGGCACCGCGTCCCGTCACCTCACAACCTCTCCGCGAAACGCCAACGGACCCGGAGAGACACTCTCCGGGTCCGTATTTGTGCTCAGTCAGGACTGTCTACGCGTCGATTGGCTCGCCGTCGTCGACCTGTCGGATCGCGTTCAGGACAATTTGCCAGGCAGGCGCGCCTTCCCGCGCGAACATCACCTTGCCGTCCTTGCCGATGACGAACACGGAGCGTTGGATGCCACCCTCGGGCTTCACCGCCCCATACGCCTTCGCCGCCTGCATGTCCTCGTCGACCAAGAGCTCGAAGTTCAGCGCGTGCGCCTCGCGGAATCGCTCGTGGGTCTCCGCGTCACCAGGATTCACCCCAACCGGCTCAATGCCGGCACGGCGGATGTGATCGATGTTCTTCCTCACCTGGATAAGCTGGTCCGTGCAGCCGGGCGTAAAATCCTTCGGGTAGAAGATCAGCATCACCCGAAGCACGCCCCTGAGGTCACTCAGGCGGAAATCCTCGCCGGATCCTGTCTTTGCAACGATCTCCGGCGCCTCGACGCCGACCTCGAGCAGGCCCATCGCGGACACCTTCCGGCGGCCTACGGCACCGCAAGCATGCGGTCGAGCGCGATCTTCGCCTCGGCACGGGTCACGTCGTCGACCTTGACCTGGTTCACTACCCGGCCCTCAACGAGATGCTCCAGCGCCCAAAGGATGTACGCCGGGTGCACCCGATACATCGTCGAGCAGGGGCAGATCACCGGATCGAGGCAGAAGATGGTCTTGTCCGGCATCTGGCTCTGCAGGCGCCGCACGAGGTTGATCTCCGTGCCAACGGCCCACGTCGTGCCAGCCGGCGCGTCGCGGATCACGTCGATAATGTACTCCGTCGAGCCATCGAGGTCCGACGCCTGGACGACTTCCGCGCGGCACTCCGGATGGACGATGACGTTGACATCCGGGTGCTCGGCCCGTGCCTTCTGGATCTGCTCGACCGAGAAGCGGGCATGCACCGAGCAATAGCCCTTCCAGAGGATGACCTTCGCGTTCCGCAGGGCCTCCTCGGTGTTGCCGCCGAGCGGCTGGAACGGGTCCCAGACGACCATCTGGTCCTGCGGGATCCCCTTCTTGATCGCCGTGTTCCGGCCGAGATGCTCGTCCGGGAAGAACATGATCCGCTCACCGCGCTCCAGCGCCCAGTCATAGACACGCGTGGCGTTGGATGACGTGCAAACGATGCCGCCGTTGCGGCCGCAGAACGCCTTGATCGACGCCGCGGAGTTCATGTACGTGATCGGGACGATGCTATCGATACCGAGGTCATGAAGCGCCTTCCAGGCGGCTTCGACATCCTCCGGCTTCGCCATGTCGGCCATGGAGCAACCGGCTTCCATGTTCGGGAGAATGACCTTCTGGTCCGGGTTGCCGAGAATGTCCGCGCTCTCGGCCATGAAGTGAACGCCGCAGAAGAGCGTGAACTCGGCATTCTGGCGCGTCGCGGCCTGCTGCGAGAGCTTGAACGAATCGCCCTGGAAGTCGGCGAACTGCACGACCTCATCGCGCTGGTAATGATGCCCGAGGACCGTCAGGCGGCTCCCGAGCTGCTCCCGGAGCGCGAAGATCCTCGCGTCACGCTCGGCCGCCGGCATCTTGAAGTACTCGGTCGGGATCTTTTCCTGCCGCTGCGGGGTCACGCCGTAGGTGCGCAGTCGGTCATAGGCCCCAACGCCCTCTTCCGGCGTGCACGAGGCCACCTCGAGTTGCGGGTCGTTGAACCACATCGTTGCCGTAGATGGCTGCTGGACGTTCTTCGTCTTGGTCTCGGAGGAGTTGTCGGTCGTGGGCCAGAGAGTCTGCATGATCGTTGTGTCCTGCACCATGTATGAGGTGCCTCCGGCGCAAGTCCCGTCGGTCGAGGGTTCGGCCACTGATGGGGCTCGCGGTTGGATGATCGTTGTCATCCGCATGTGCCAACGTACGGAATAGTAGAGACCCCGGTACTTAATGTCAATGTGACACTAACTCAAATTCGTGAACCAACCGCGTCCGGAACCCCGATTTGACCCGCGATCACGCTCGTTGAGCCACCGGTGTCGCCGCCCCGGCGTTTGCCGCCAACGGCAGCAGGACCGTGATCTCGGTCCCCTCGCCAGGTGTCGACGTCGCGGTCACCTCGCCGCCTTGTGCCTCGACGAGTTGCTTGACAATGCTGAGGCCCAGCCCCGCGCCGCCGGAACGAACCGACTCGCCTTGGTAGAACCGGTCGAAGATGCGAGGGAGATCCTCGGCAGAGATACCCACTCCGGTATCGCGCACCGTGATCCGAACGTGGCGGCCATCGTCGTCCGGCGCCGCTTCCACGATGACGATGCCGCCCTCCGGCGTGTGACGAATCGCATTATGCATGAGGTTGTTCAGGATCTGGTTCACGCGCGTGGCGTCGCCAAGAACGGGCGGAAGGTAGTCCGGCACCACGGCGTTGACGCTGACGCGGGACGCCTTGAGGGCATACGGCCGGACACCGCGCACGGCGTCCTCGATCAGCGTCTTGACGTCGACCGGCGCGCTCTTCAGGGCAAGCGCCGCCTCCTCCAGCCGCGACAGGGTAAAGAGGTCATCCACCAACTTCCCGAGCGTCACCGCTTCATGCTCGATCGCGCGGAAGGCCTCTTCCGGCGACGGCGTCTCCTCGTCCGGTTCCCGGAGCTGGGCATCGATATGTCCACGAATGATCGCGAGCGGCGTCCGAAGATCGTGCGAGATGGCCGAAACGAACGACCGTCGCTGACGGTCGAGCTCCTCCAGCCGCTCGGCCAGGGCATTGAAGCGCACGGCGAGGCTCCCCAGTTCGTCCTCCGTCAACACCGCGACGCGACGGTCCAGGCGTCCGGCGGCGATGCTTTCCGTGGTCTGCTCGAGCTCCTCGATTTGCCGGGTCAGGCGCCGGGAGACAAAGCGGCTCGCGATCATGGCCACCACGATGCTGCATAACGTGATGATGCCGATCAGGAGCAGCACGAAAACCGTCGCGGCAACGACCGACTGGAATTGGGTCGCATAGTCAACGCCCGATGAGTTGAGCACCCAGATATACAGGACGCTCATCAAGGCGGAGAAGACGAGGAGGCTCAGCGTGACGACGAGGACGTGGGAGACGGTGAGACGTGTCCGAAGGTGACGATTAATCCTGGGCTTGATCCGCTGCCACAGGAATATGGCGAGGCCGATGCCGCACACGGCGAGCGCCCCGAGAACCAGCAAGCCAAGCACCAGCCACGTCGCCGCATCCGGACGGGCCCCGTATCCGCCGACAGCCCAGGCGAAGAAGACCAGGATGAACAACGCGGCGCCGATGACGACGAGCCCCATCGTCATGGAAACGTACCGCGACCATCCTGGACCCGACTGCTGGTCTCGATCGCCGATCACGGGGTTTTCCCGGGGTTGAAGCGGTATCCGACGCCCCATACCGTTTCGATCATCGCGCCGGCGTCCTCACCCAGCTTCTTGCGCAGTCGCTGGATATGGCTGTCGACCGTCCGATCGAAGACGGTGACGTCGCCGCCCCAGACCTCTTCTAGTAGGTACTCGCGGCTGAAAACCCGGCGAGGGTTCGAGGCAAGCAGCCGCAGCAGCCGGAATTCGGTCGCGGTGAGCGGCACTTTCTCGCCGTCGACATGCACCTCGTATCCGATCACGTCGATGACCATCCCGCGGAACTCGAGACGATCCTGCTCTTCGCTTGCGGACGATTGCGACCGGATCAGCTCGACCCGGCGCATGATCGCGGAAACTCGCGCCAGGAGCTCGCGCATAGAGAACGGCTTCGTCAGGTAATCGTCGGCGCCAAGCTCCAGCCCGAGTACCTTGTCCAGCTCCGTGGATCGTGCGGTGAGCATCAGGATCGGCGTGGCGCGGTTGGCCCGAACGCGACGAAGGACCTCCAGGCCATCGAACCCCGGCAGCATGACGTCGAGCACGATAAGATCCGGGTTCACCCGCTCCACCGCCTCGACGCCCGTCGGACCATCGAAAGCCTGTTCGACCTCATGCCCCGCGACGCGCAGCTCCTGCCGGATCAGGGCCGAAAGCTCCTTTTCGTCTTCGATGACCAGTATCCGCGCCATCCTGTCCCCTTCTGAAAATCCGTTCACGTCCGACCCAGCCGCCTACGCAGCCCGCTGGCCGTCGGACGGGTTCTGCGGCTTCCGGAGGGGAAGATGGATAATCTCGCCTCGCTTGTTATCCGTGCCGCGAACGTCGATCATCATCGGGCCAATCGCCATCACGGCAAAGAGCACGAAGACGGCGGCTACGATGATGTTTACGATGATAGTTTCCATGGTTGTGGCTCCTTTGCCATCGCCCCTGTGATCGGCCCTTCAACTCCACTACCATCCTGACAGCCAATTGTCGCGCGCAAACCGGCAAGTTGTCGCAGTTCAGACGAAAGTTGTTGAGAAACTGTGACGAAGACGATCACCGTCATTGACCGACGATAATTGCCGCAAATGGAGCCGAACCCCGTGTCCAGCCTCCCCGAAAACCAGACCCTATTGCTCGATGCAGATGACACGTTGTGGGAGAACAACGTCTACTACGAGCGTGCCTTCGACGAATTCGTCTCGTTCCTCGCGCATGAGCACCTGACCGCGGCAGAGATCCGTGAGGTGCTCGACCGTTTCGAGATGATGAACGGTTACGGCGCCCGCGCGTTCGCCCGCAGCCTGAGGGAAACGTTCGCCGAGCTCGGCGGCCCGCATGACGATGAGGCGATCCGGCACGTCGAGCAGCTTGCCTTGCGCATCCTCGAGATTGACATCGAGATCATCGACGGCGTCGAGGAGACCTTGGCGGCGTTGCGACCGCATCATGACCTCTTCCTGTTCACCAAGGGTGACCTCGAGGAGCAGCAGCTGAAGATCGAGCGTTCCGGAATCGGCCATTACTTCGACGCGCACGTCATCGCCGCCGACAAGAAGACGCACACCTTCGTCGAGCTGGCGGAGTCCATGGGGTTGGATGGCGAGCGAACATGGATGGTCGGGAACTCGACCCGATCCGACATCGTTCCCGCGCTGGAAGCGGGGCTCCATGCCGTCTACGTGCCGCACCCGATGACATGGCACCTGGAGCACGTCGACGTCACCCACAACCCCGAGTGGCGCGGACAGTTTGCCGAGATCGAGCGGTTCAGCGATCTCCGTCGACTGTTCCGGTCGTCATAGATCCGGATTGACCGCAGCGGATATTGCCCCGGCCCCAGGCGGATATCGAAACCCGACCTACCTCCAGGCCGCTTGTCCGCCGAGCGTCCAGGGTGGATCTGGATAGTCCGGCTCCGGGGAGATCCCCGCCTCGGTCAAAATCCGGTCGCGGTCGTCCTCGTCGAGGTACCGGCCATTCTCTTCGCCCGGCGTGGCGTTGAATTGGTCCAGGCTGGCGAAGCTCGTGTCGCTCCACGCGAAACTGATCTCCCCGGACCGGTCGTCCGGCGAAATCCAGTACCGGTTCTCGTAACCGCGATTGTTCGCTTCATCGCTGAACATGAAGCGATACGCGCGGCCCGACTCATCCACGATGTCTCGTTGCCAGCCCAATGCATAGACGGTGGGATCGAGATCGTCATGCGGAGCCATGATGATGGTGTTGCGGAAGACTTCGTTGCCCGAGACATTGCTCCAACGATGCGATGTATCGCAACCCTGTCCGCCTGAAACGGGCGCGCGACACTGGGACATCACGACGATGCCATCCCCGTTCCACGCCACGATGTTCTCGTAGACGCGTGCGTTGCTCGAGCTGGAGATGAAGATCCCGGCCCAACCGGTTCCGCCCTCTCCCCAGACGTTGCTCCACACTCGATTTTGGAAGATATCCGCGCCGTCCGATATCTCGAAGTAGATCCCTACCCGGTCATTGTGATAGACGTTGTTCCCGTGAATTCGTACCTCGCGACAGTCGATATCGCACCAGATGCCCGGGCCGTGGTTGAGATACACCTCGTTATCGCTGATTTCGATGTTCGTAGTATTGGTGATCTTCATACCGCCAGCTTCCCAATCGGGATCGAAGCGCTCGGTATTGTTGCGATAGATCACATTCCCCCGGATAACCGCATCTGAGGTAGCCCCGCCGATGCCGAGCTGCCCGGCATTGAAGATCTCGTTGTCGATGATGGTTCCGCCCGGCGCGTGCCAAAAACTGATAATTATCCCGTGGCCATCTGACAGGGCGTTGCCTTCAATCGTCCAGCGCGCCGCTCCCGGTACGCGGAGCGCCCCGGCCTGTGCATCCGTCGCAGCGTGCTTCATGGTGAAGCCGCGCACGGTCACGTCGTCCGCATCGATCTCCATCCACGTGGTACGGGTGGACACCTCCATCACGGCGTTGGTCGGGTCGTCCGCGACCACGACCTGTCGACCGACGTTGAGAGAGAACTGGCCAGGGCCCGGGACGGTACCTGCCGCAACCTGTCGCAGGGCGACCCCATCGCGAAAGACCTGCTCTGGCCACAAACACCGACCGTCGCTCTCTTCCTCGCAGAACCCCTCCGTCTCGTAGAACGGGACGGGGTTCGCGCTGACCCAAAGCCCTTCGACCGGAATCCACGTTGTCCAGACATCCGATCCGCGGATCTCTGCGCCACCCTGGCCATCGAGCACCATAGGGACACGGATCTTGACGCGCTCGCGATAAATGCAGTCAGTCCGGACCTGGACCGTACTCCCCGGCGCGGCGGCATCGAGGATGGCTTGGAGGGAATCCTCGCACGCCGGTTTGACGGAGTACGTGCCCTGCGCATCCGCTTCGGGCGGCAACGCGATCATCGCCGCACCACCTGTCAGGGCCAGCATCACGACGAAGAAGAGAAACCGCTTCATTCACGCTCTCACCGGTTGTCAGGCACGGCAGGATGGCAGGGGCCCATAAGCGACACAGGGGCATCGCTTCACATAAGACCTTCACTGTACCAAATGCGGTCCGGGTATGGTTAGGCTGGGAAGGAAATCGATCACCCTGCCGATGCCTCCGGTGATGCTGTCCCAAGTGTTGGATACCCCGTCGACGACGTCCTGCATCCAGGAGAGTTGCCCCGTCCAGGTGTTAGGCTGCAAGCCGCCTTCCCAGACCCAGCCCTCGACACTCTGACCGTCCACGTTGGCCTCGACCGGCCACCATCTCCCCTGCTCATCCGACTCGGAAAGCCCAGTCACGCGAACTTCCTGGCCGAGCTGGAGCACCGCCAGAAGTGGAGCCCCGGCGCCCGGCGCTGCCCGCAGGTTCAGTGACTCGACCGACACCTCTGTTGTTGTGCCGGGGGCGACGGAGAGGAATCGCTCGACAAGCGCTGCCGGACCGTCACGCACCATGAGGATCGAGCCGAGCATCAGGTTCGCGATCAGGAGCAGCAATGTCAGCTTCCAGAGCGTCCGTCGCACGCCGCCGGATCGCCGCGCCAGCTTGCCGCCGCGCCGGTACCAGCGCCGAGCACGACTGGGGCGAATTGGCTCGACTTCCGGGACATCGTCGTAGCGCTCCCATCCATCCGCCTTCGGAGCCGGACGGTCATCTCTCCTCGGGCGGATGCGAAGAATGCCGGTGCGACGCGCGGGCGGCTCTTCCCGCTCGAACACCTCAGTATGGCGCGGCGGCGGGGCAATATCCTCACCTTCCAGGCCGGCTTCAAACATCCGGACGAATGCGCCGACTTCCGGATAGCGGTCCCGTGTATGCCTGGCCAGCGCCAGCCCGAGGACATCGTCGATCCAGCGTGGCAGATCGAGATCGGGATTGACGGTGGATGGCAACTCAGGCGAGCCGGAGAGATGCGCCTGGATCAACAGGCGCTTCTGCTCTGGACCGTCGGCGACATACGGCGGCCGGCCGGTGAGCAGCTCGTAGATCACGCACCCGAGCGCGTAGACGTCGGTCGCGGGGGAGACGACCTCGCCGCTCGCCTGCTCCGGCGCGAGATAGGCCGCTGTACCGAACGCGGAGCCGCCGATCATGTCCTGCGGCACCCCGGCTTGTTGGGCAAGGCCGAAGTCGATCAGCTTGATCGTCCCGTCCGGCTGGCGAATGATGTTCTGCGGCTTGACGTCCAGATGCACGAGATTGTTGGCGTGCATGTGCCCGAGTCCGCTCCCGACGCGGTCGAGGATCTCCATCACCGTCTCGGGGTCGAGCGGCCCTTCCCGGTCGAGGATCTGACGCAGGTTCTCGCCTTCGACGAGCTCCATCACCATCCACGACCCGTTCGACGCGTCGATCAGGTCATAGATCGTGACGAGGTTCGGATGCGAGACAAACCGCATCATCCGCGCCTCTCGCCGGAACCGCTTGCGCGATTCCGGGTCGCGCTGGTACTCCGGGCGAAGGGTCTTCACGGCGACGCGACGGCGGGTCTTCAGGTCAAACCCGTGGTACACGACCGCCATCCCGCCGGTGCCGACGGGATTGTCGAGTTCGATCTCGTAACGATTGGAGATGGTAAGTCGCGACCCCGGCATGGAGTCGCGGTTCGCTGCGGTCATCTGGTTCCCCGGCGCGAGCCATATCCGCCCGCGAGGCGACCGCCGGCTCCGGACGTCAGCGGCTCGATGCGTCGATCAAATGTACCAAACGCCCCGGCCCGTTTCGCCCGTGCGGGACCTGACACGGGATCAGCGGTATGATGCATACAACCACGACATACTTTCCTCTACGAAAGGAGTCACACTCATGAAGATCGGCGTCTTTACCGTCCTGTTCGCGCAGCGTCCGTTCGAGGAAGCACTGGACTTCATCAAGGAGGCCGGCTGCGAAGCGGTCGAGATCGGCACCGGCGGCCATCCCGGTGGCGCCCACTGCGACCTTGATGCGCTCGTCGACAATGACGCGGCGCAGAAGGAGTGGATGGACAAGATCACGTCGCGTGGGCTCGAAGTCAGCGCGCTGTCCTGCCACGGCAATCCCATCCACCCCGACGCGGAGACGGCGAAGCGGGAGGACGAGACGTTCCGCAAGACGATCCGCCTTGCCAGCCAGCTCGGTATCCAGAACGTCATCAACTTCTCCGGCTGCCCCGGCGACGGCCCGAACGCCACGAAGCCGAACTGGGTCACCTGCCCCTGGCCGCCGGAGTTCGCCGAGCTCCTTGACTGGCAGTGGAACGAGGTCGTCACTCCCTACTGGGCCGATGCTGGCAAGTACGCGCAGGACCACAACGTCCGCGTCGCGATCGAGCTGCATCCCGGCTTCGTCGGATATCACACCGAGTCGTTCTGGCGGCTGCGGGAGGCCGGTGGCGAGGCGATCGGGGTCAACTTCGACCCGTCGCACCTCTTCTGGCAGGGGATGGATCCGCTCGTCTGCATCCGCGAGCTGGGCGACACCATCTTCCATGTCCACATGAAGGACACCTGGCTCGACAAGCCGAACATCTCCCGCAACGGCGTCCTCGACACCAAGCAGTACACCGACGAGAAGAACCGGTCGTGGATCTTCCGCACTGTCGGCTACGGCCACGGGCAGGAGTTCTGGCGGCACATGGTCTCCGAGCTGCGGCTCGCCGGCTACGACGGCGTCCTCTCTATCGAGCACGAAGATTCACTGCTCAGCATCAACGAGGGATTCACCCGGGCGGTGGATTTTCTCAAGGATGTCGTCCTGACCGAGTCGCCCGGCGAGGCTTGGTGGGTCTAGGCACGTCATCTTCCTGCGTCGTCCCGGACCATGTGTCCGGGACATGACCCAGAAGGTCACATCGCGCGCATGGTGCAAGGCTACGGAACCACACGAGGGACACATATGCAGAAACAATCAATCGGCGTCGGCCTGGTCGGCTACAAGTTCATGGGCCGCGCCCACTCAAACGCGTACCGGCAGGTGAAAGCGTTCTTCCCGGAGGTGCCGGTGCCCGAGATGGTCGCCATCTCCGGGCGCAACGAGCAAGCCGTCAGCGAGGCAGCCGAACAGCTTGGCTGGAAGGGCTACGAGACCGACTATCGCAAGCTCGTCACGCGGGACGACATTGACCTGGTCGACGTCTCTACGCCCGGCTATTTGCATCATGACGTCGTCATCGCGGCCCTCGAGGCCGGCAAGCACGTCTACTGCGAGAAGCCGCTGGCGAACACGCTGGACGAAGCCACGGACATGATCCGCGCCTGGCGCAAGGCCGGCACGATTGCGATGGTCAACTTCAACTACCGGCGCGTCCCGGCCGTCCAGCTCGCGAAGCGGATCATCGACGACGGCCGCCTCGGCACCATCCGCCACATCCGGGCCGTCTACCTGCAGGACTGGCTGCTCGACCCGATGGCGCCTCTTTCCTGGCGCCTGAAGAAGGAGCTGGCCGGCTCTGGCGCGCTCGGGGACATCGGCGCCCACATCACCGACCTCGCCCGTTTCCTCGTCGGCGAGTTCAGCGAGGTGGTCGGGACGATGAACACCTTCATCCACCAGCGACCCGTCGAGGTCGAGAGCACCGGCGGATCCGGCCTCTCGATGCAGGCCGGAGATGAGATGGGCGACGTCACGGTCGACGACGCCACGAGCTACCTTGCGCGGTTCGAGAACGGCGCGACGGGCGTCTTCGAGGCGACTCGACTCGCCCCCGGCCGCCGCAACTACAACTCGTTCGAGATCAACGGCGAGCTGGGCAGCATCGTCTTCAATCTCGAGCGGTTGAACGAGCTTGAGGTCTATTTCGTCAACGACGACCCGGATGTGCAGGGGTTCCGCACGGTCAACGTCACCGATCCGGTTCATCCGTACGTGGGCCAATGGTGGCCGGGTGGGCACATCATCGGCTGGGAGCACGCCCACACGCACACCGTGCGTGACCTGCTCGAAGGCATCGCCTCCGGGACGAATCCCGCGCCGTCGTTCGAGGACGGATTCAAGTGCCAGGCAGTCCTCGACGCCGTCGAGCGCAGCGCCGCCTCGGGTGCCTGGGAGCAGCCGGTGCCCGTGCCGGAATAGGACGCAAACGGATACACGCAAAGAGAGCCGGTCCATGTGGACCGGCTCTCTTTGCGTGCGCGTGCTTTTCTTATGACATCGACCTACCGCGAGGGGTTTGCAACCTGCCGGCGCGCCCGCGCCTGCTCCAGCCGCTCGCGCTCCTCGTCCGTCAACATGTCCACCGCGCCGGTGACATCCGGCCAGGCTGCCTGCCGGATCGCCTGGTCGTCGTCGGCCGCGATAGCAGCGCGGATCCGCCGGACCGCCGCGCCCCGGAGGACGGCTGCCTCGAGTTGCTCGAGCGCGTACTCGCCCTGCAGCGCCGGATCGCGGGCGATCCCCATCGTTTTCGCGACCGGCAGGAGATGCGCCAGCTGCCGGTCATCAGGCGGGTCGGCATCCGCCGCATCGATGATCTGCTCGATGAGGGTGGCACGCTCCAGAACCGTCTGGACGGCCGCCCACGTCGCCGGATTCTCGATCCTCGCGCCAACCCTCTCGATCGTGCTGAGCGCAGTGAGGATGCGCGCGGTATCCGCGTCATGGAGCGCAGCGTGCAGGTCGTTGAGGGCGGCGCGTTGCTCGATCAGCCGCAACACCCTGCCCCGTTCGCTACGACTCAGGCGCTCGAGACCACCCTCCGGCTCCTCCGCCAATTGCGCCTCCAGCGCCCGGGAATCACGCTTCTTCAGGATGGCGCGTGTCTCCGCCACCCATCGCGTGCGTTCCCTCGCGAGATCCACGCGCGCCCGCATCTCGGGCGGCAGCGCATCGCCCCCAAAGAGCTCCTCGTCGTACCACTCGAGGATGATGGCGTCATCATCCGCCTCGATCGCGCGAAGCAAGCCGGGCCACTCCAGCGCCTGGAGCACTCGCGTGAGGGACTCCCGGTCGGTGTCGCCCAGAACGACCAGGTCGCCGGACTGGGCCATCTCCGCCAGCGCGGACCGATCGTTCGCGCCAAGCGCCCGTTCCAGCCGCGACCGGATCGCGATCCGCTCCCGGGCGATGCGCACGACCCGACGGGTCTCCGGGTCCATCGGGAGCTCGCGACGCTCGATCTCCCGACCGATCTTCGCGATTGCGGCATCGTCGTTTCGCCGGACGGCTTCCCCGATCTGGCTCTGGAACCGGGCCAATGCCCGTTCCTCCCGCTCGAGCGTGGTCAGCGCCGGCTCGTCGGTCGCCGTGTCCACCATGGGAGGCGGGGCTGCCTCCTCGACCCCGGGCTCGTCCAGGCTGGGCCAGGTCTCGGCAAAGGGCCGGGGATCGTGCGCGGGCGCAACGGCGGTTCCCTCGCCCAGCTCCGACCGGAGCCGGTCGATCACCTGCGCGAGGTCCCACGACTCGGTTTCCTCACCCGACGGGGCCGGTCCTACCGATGCAGGCGCATCCAGTGGCAACGAGGCCGCCTCGGACAGCATCTCCGCCGTGCGATAAGGTTCGCTCTCGCACGACCGTGCCAGCAGCTCGAGCATCCGCCTCGTCCGTGCGGACGCGCGCTCCCGAACAAGGGAGAACGCCCGGGAAGTCCCCGGATCCATGAGGTCCCACGAACTGAAAAGCAGACCGCCACCATGGACGTCCACGTCGTGACCGATGACATCCCGCAGGTCGGGCGCATCCGCGAGCGCCGACAAGGACGTCAGCATCACCAGCGTCGCGAAGGCATCGTGATGCCGGGGGATCGCGCCTGGTCGGGGATGCCGGTACGCCGGGCTGCCGCCCTGCGTCGAGCGCACACGCATACCGGGCCATTGCAACGTATCGAGATCGACGCAGACGAGCTCACCGGTCGACCGCATCATCAGGTTGTCGGGCGCAAGGTCACCATGCGTAACGCGCGCGGCGGCCAAGGCCGCGCTCATCTCCCGGACGGCGTCGGCGAGCGCCATCAGGACCACCCGGTTCCCTTCGGATGCCGCTTCATCCGCGGCCTCGAACAGGGTCGGACCGTCGATCCACTCCATAAGGATGGCCGGGATCTTCGCCCCGGCAAGCGTGATGCCACCGGGGATCGGCTCGATTCGTTGAGGAAGGTACGGACCAAGACCGGTTGGAATCGCGCCCGCGAGCACATCGTAGTGACGCGGCCAGTCCACCGCCTCGCGCCGGTCGATCGCCACGCGAAGCGCGCGATACCCGCCTCCGGCATGGTGCAAACGGGTCACCAGCGCGTGATCGCCGGAGATCACGGCCGCGCCATCGCTCGCGGCGGGCGCGAAGCGGAGCCGCATCCGAATCAGCTCTGGAACGCGTTGGCCAATGAGCGCATTGGTCAGGTGTAACTGGCTATCCACGTCCATCCTTTCTGCACGTCGCTACCGGTGTGGATGCCGGCCTCATGCCCATAGAGTACACCGCCCGTGTACGGACATAACTGCTGCGATTCGAAGGGAGGGGAACCGGAGGCACGCCACGCGCGTTGCATAGGCACGAGAGGCCGAGCGACGCGGCGTCCTTTTCGTGCGCACCGACCGCTTTACGGCGGGTGATAGAGTGTATGTACAGTTTGAATGGTCGTTTCCGGCCGATCAGTCGTCGACCGGCGTTTCCCGCTGGAAAGGGTTCCTTCATTGGCGATGCGACCAAACTCCTCAACTCCGCCGGCAGGGGGTACACGCTCCCGTTCGTTCGGCGAGCATCATGCGCCACCGCATCAGGCCACGCAACGGCTCTCCGCGCCCGCGCCGGAGATCGCCGACCAGCTCGACGACATCGCCGGGCTCCTTCATGACGTCGATGAGCGATCGTCACGCCGGCTCCGCGATCTCGCGACCGCGCTGACGACCGAAAGCGGCCGCTTCCGCTGGTCGGACGTCGACCTGCGCCGTGCCTTCAATACGGACCGACTATCGCACGCCTGGGCCGTCCACCACGAAGGCGGTTACGCCCCGGCTGCAATCGAGATCGCCGACAAGATCCGGAACGTCCTCGTCCTCGTCCCGATCCTGCTCACGTGGGCGGCGCTGGGCGAAGCGGCGAACTCCTACGCCCGGTTCGTCGAACAAAACCCGGACGAGCGGGACACCCCCTTCCTCGTCCTCTGGCAGCGGGGCTTCGACGGCGACACCAGCTGGTTCTCGCCGACCTTCTCCGCCGTCGCGCTCGTCGATGCCCTGATCATCGCGATCATCATCATCTTGACGCTGTACGCGCACGGACGGCGAGAGAAGCAGGAGGACCAGATCGCCGATTCGGCCTCGCAGTTCCAGGCGGATTTCGACAATGCGCTCGCCGAGGCGACCGTGCTTCTCGCGACCGATCGATCCTCCCGCCCGGTCCAGCTCGCGGACAGTGTCGAGCGACTGGTCGACGGCTTCGAGGTCAGCAGCCAGAACCTGCTCAACCAGCTCCAGGCCGAGCACGACCGCCTCGATCACCTCGCCGCCCGGCGCGAGAAGGAATTCGCCGACTTCGGCGTCTTCGCCTCCGGCATGCGTGCCGGCGCAGAGGAGATGCACCGGCTGCTCGTGGACCTGCGCCAGGTCTCCTCCGGCCTCGAACGGGCGCTCGAGGACCTCGGCAGCGACGTCAGCCGCACCGGCGACCAGCAGCGCAGCCTGTTGACCGCCGTCTCGAACCTCGAGCGGCTCACCTCCTCCGCGATCCAGAACGACCAGGCAGCCACGCGTCAGATCGCCCAGGCCGCCGCACGCCTCGCCGAAACCGCCGACAAGGCAATCTCCGGCGCCGAGAGCGCAACCCAGGCAGGACGAGTCGCGCTGGACGCCGTGCGGGGCATCAGCTCCGTGGCGCAGGACATCGCCGCCAGCCAGTCGCGCGTCGACCGTGCCCTGACGGCGCAGCAAGACGCCAGCGCCGCCCTCGCGGAGTCACTCCGCGCAAACACGGCGGGTGCCGCCCAAACAGCACAGCAGCTGACTGAGATCGGTGGCGGCCTGACGCACCTGCAGGAGGAATTCGACCGCATCGCCGCCGCCCAGGCGCAGCAGATCGCTGCGCTGAACAACCTCCTTGGCCAGCAGGTGGAGACCGCCCGCGAGATCTCGCAGGTCGCGAGGGAGCTCGGCACCGCCGGGATCACGACCACCCAGCGCCAGCGCGAGGTCAACCAGACGATGCAGCACCTCGTCCAGCGGCTCGACGGCCTCGCCAACACGCTCAACCGCCAGGTGCAGCAGACCCCTAATGTCGAGAACCTGCAGGCCGCCTTCGCCGCAGCCCTCCGCGCCGAGCTGAATCGGGCGGAAGGCTCCACCGACGATCCCCAGCGAACACCGGGCCGGTGGGCGCGGTCGCGGTCCTGACGGAGCTTTGTAGCGCATGCAGCCATACAAGAGGCGACGACGAACTCGCAGGGACATGATCACGCTCGGAGGCTGGCTCTTCGCCGACCTCCTGCTGGGTCTCTCCATGCTCTTCCTCGTCGCCAACACCGTCGGCGCGCCGCCACCGGAGCCGACCCCAACCCCGCTCCCGAACTACGAGGCCACCGCCGAGGCGCAGATCGCCCAGGCAGACGTTGAGGCGCAGCAGACGGTCGCGGCGATCCAGGCGCAGATGGAGGACGCCGAAGCCGCCGCCCAGGCGACAGAGGATGCCCGCGCCACCCGAGAGGCGATGTCCGCGAGCGAACGAGCGACGATGGATGCGGAGGCAACCGAGCAGGCCGTGGTGGCGCAAGCCACGATCGAGGCGCTCTCTACCGAGCAGGCGGAGAGCCAGTCGAGCCGCGAAGAACTGGATAACGAACTGGCGACAACCGTCGCCGAGGCCACCAACGTCGCGGCGCAGGTCGAAGCCCAGGCGACCGAGCAGGCTGAGTTGCAGGCGCAGGCGACAGAGAACGCGGAATCCGGCGTCAACGCGCAGGGCACATCTGCCGCGCTCGAGAACCAGGTCGCGACGAGCCAGGCGCAGGTCGAGGAAGCACAGGCGACGTCGGATGCAGCACAGAACGAGCTGCTGCAGGCGCAGGAGCAAGTCCAGCTCAACTCGCTGAACCCGAACGCAATTCCTGTCACTATCCAGGTCGACCTGGAGGGTGTCATCTCGGGTGATGACGAAGCGCTGGAGGATGCCCGCGAGGAGCTGGGCGTCGTGCTCGACCCGTTCCTCGAAGCGGAATCCTGCCGTCTCGGGTTCGTGCTGATCTCGTCCCGCTCACCGGATATCGGCCAGGGTATCCAGTTGTCTGATCGCATCGCGACGATGATCGAGGAGGACTACACCGCGATCCTGCCGGACGCCGCGGACGGCGGCGACCCCGCCCTGGCGAGCGAATCGATCGCCCTCCCCGGCACGACGCCAACCGGCGAAGTCCAGCTGCTGCTCTTCATGAGCTCTGGCTGCCAGGTCGAGGGATAGCGAGACCAGCACATGGGCCATATTCGTACCGCCGGACCTTGTGTGTGGCGTTGGGCGCCGGACACCAGGTCCGGCGGTACAAGGCTTACTTGTCCAGCGCTTCCCGGTACACCTCGACCGTCTCCTTCGCCGCCCTCGGCCAGCTGAACTGCGATGCGCGCTGAAAGCTTGCCCGCGCCAGCGCCTCGTGCCGAGCATCGTCCGTCATCAGGGAGACGATCGCCCGGGAAAGCTCCTCGATCGTCGGTTCCACGCAGAGCCCGGCATCCCCGACGACCTCCGGAAGGCTCGTCCGGTTCGCAACGATCGCCGGAACTCCGCAGGCCATCGCCTCCAGCGGTGTGAGCCCGAAACCTTCGTACTCCGACGGCGTGATGTAGACGTGCGCCGCCTGGTAGAGCGCCAATCGCTCCTCGTCTGTCACACGCCCGGTGAGGACCACGCGCCCCTCCACTCCATGCTCCCGGATCACCGGCTCCAGCGGCGGGAAGACCCGCTCGTTGCCCGTGTGCGGCGCGCCGGCGATCACGAGCCGGACATCGTCATCGAGCGACGGCAGCGCGGCAGCGAACGCCTCGATCAGCAGCGGCAGGTTCTTCCGGCGGTCGAACCCGCCAATGTTGAACAGGTACCGCCCGGTCAGTCCCCATTTCTCCGCAACCAGCGCTATCGCCGACCCACCCGTCCCCGGCACGAAGGACGGGTCGGCCGCCTCCTCGATCACCCGGATCCGGTCCGCCGGGATGCCGAGCACGCGTGCGATATCCGCCTTCGCGGACCGGGACGGCGCGATCACCCTTCTTGCTTTTTTCACCGAACGCGCCATCGTCGCGAGGTAGAGCCGCATCGCGCGACTCGCCCGGTAGTCGTCCATCACGAACGGGATCACATCGTGGATCGTCGCCACGACCGGGATCGGCGACGACAGCGGCGCCGACATCTGCGGCAGGTGCAGCAGGTCCGGCTTCGGATTCCCGGCCGCCAGCACGCCGCCCGCCACCCCGAACGCATCCCACAGGAACCGGTGCTGCTTCGAGCCTGGATGCAGGAATCGCCCGGGCGACGGCTCGACGAGATGCATCCGGACGCCCAACGAATCGGCATCTGCATTCAGGGCATCCAGCAGCCCGCGCAGGTAGGTCCCGATTCCAGACGCGGGCAAGGCAAGGAAATTGCCATCGATGGCAACAGTGATCGTGTCGTCGTGGTGGGATTCATTGCGAGGCGTCATCACGAACCGTAGTATAGAGCCATGGTCACCGGACCGCCGCCACACCGGCACCCGAACAGGTGTACCGGGGTTGCGGCCCGTGCTATCATTAGGGAAGTAACATCCTCAGGGATAGCACATATGGAGGAACAACAGCACATGTCCAAGCCAGTTACCGTTACCGACGCCACTTACCAGTCCGAGGTCCTCGACGAGGCCAACAAGACCGTCCTCGTGGACTTCTGGGCCCCGTGGTGCGGCCCCTGTCGCATGGTCGGCCCCGTCCTCGAGGAGATCGCCGCTGAGGAAGCCGACAGCGTCAAGATCGCCAAGGTGAACGTCGACGAGAACCAGCAGTACGCCGGCCAGCTCGGCGTCTTCAACATCCCGACCATGATCGTCTACAAGAACGGCGAGCCGGTCGACAAGATCATCGGCGCGATGCCGAAGGAAGCCATTATGGATCGCCTCAAGCCGCACATGGCGTAAGGCATCCGGCCAACACATCGCACCAGAAAGCGCCCGGGCGGGATAACCGTCCGGGCGTTTTTTGTGTTTCTGACGTATGCACCGTACGGGCGTATGGCCGCAGGCTCTACGCCCATCGCCCGAAGGTCGATATCGAGGGGCACGCCAGACGAGGAACACCATTGATCGCGCGATTCCGCGCGGGCGAAGGAATGCATGGCCGCTCGATAAGACGTCCCTTACGGCACGTGTCCCTCGCCCCGGAGCACTTCCCCTGATGTAATGTTTAGTCGAACCCCACGTTTACGAGATGTGCACACCGATCGCGCGGGATCCCGTGACGCAGGAAAGCAGGGTTCGGGTTGGGCAGGAGTGACATCGCCGCCATAACAGGAAGCCACCGGCTCGCCGGGGAGGATGACGTGTCGCCACGCGAGCGATCGCATACGAGCGGCCGTCCCCTCTCCCCCGCCGAGCGGGAGATCGCGTTGATCGAGGATGCGAAACGCGACCCGGCGGCATTCGCGCCGCTTTACGACGCCTACGTCGATCTCGTCTGGCGCTACGCCATGAAACGGCTCGCCAACGAGGACCGCGCCGCGGACGCCACCAGCCAAGTGTTCATCAAGGCGATCGCCGCGCTGCCGAGATACAAGCCACAGATGCGCGGCGAAGGGACGACGTTCCGCTCGTGGCTGATGCTGATCGCCCGAAACGTTGTCATCGACAAGGCTCGGAAGCATCGCCCGGCGATCGACCTCGAGGCGCCATCCGCCCAGCCGTGGATGGTGGATCATGGTCGATCGCCGGAAGAGGAAGCGATCGCTGCGGAAGAACGCGAGCTCGTCCGCCGGGCCGTCGCGAAGTTGCCGGCGAAGCAGCAGCAGATCGTCCAGATGCGGGCGATGGGGCTCAAAGGCACCGAGATCGCTGAAACGCTCGGGATGACGATTGCCGGAGTGCGCACGGCGAACCACCGGGCTTACAAGCGCCTCCGCGAGCTCCTCGGCGACGACAAGGGAACACGATGATGAAACGATTCAGTAAGGCATCCCGCGACGAGCAGCAGGCATTCCTCGAATACGGCGACCGTGTCATCGACGGCGACACCCCTCCCCCAACCTCGGACCTCGAATCGACGTACCTGAGGGTCCAGCAGGCGATGCGGCCCAACGCGGCCGCGTCCCAAACCATGCCGGACCACCTCAGGACGCGAACGTGGGAGGACATCATGGAGAACGCCGCACCGGCGATGCGCCCGCCGATCGGGCGTCGCGCGACATCAGCACATGCCAAATCACTGCCGCTATTCCGCATGGGATGGACGGGCATGGCCAACGCCGCGCTCGCCCTCTTGATCGTCATCGCCGGGTTTGGCGCCTGGCGCGTCTTCGTCGACGACATCGGCCGTGACGGGAACGGCCCGGCGCCATCCGAGGGCCGCTACGCCCAGGCGCCGATGACCCCCATACCAGTCGCGACGGCCGAAAATGAGAAGGCGGCCACCGCATGCGATTTCAGCACCTCCATCCCGCTCCACTCCGGAGTCGAATCGCCGCCCATGGATGGCACCGTCCTCTACATCACACCGGATGGTGATCTCACCCTCGCCTGCCCGGAGGAACCGAGGCCGATCGTACTCTCCCATAACGTTACTTCGGCATGGGAAACTCACGTTCCCGGCGTCGTCAGGATCAATATCTCGAACGGTGATTCCACCGGCACGGTCCTGATGAACATCGAGACACATGAATGGATCGAGTTGAGTCCAGGCACGTTCTCGTCGTTTCTAGGGGACGCCAACAT
>Ga0182741_1001327_pt1 | contig 32768 bp, 31 predicted proteins | sample eDN5th37CBELigOP_FD_128874 | JGI IMG/M metagenome (GOLD analysis project Ga0182741, IMG submission 128874) | Enriched Organic Plus compost microbial communities from Emeryville, California, USA - eDNA 5th pass 37_C BE-Lig OP (version 2) (version 2) ... | reverse complement strand
TGCGCTACTACAATCTCGAGCGCAGCCACCAAGGCTACCGCCTCAAGGGTCGCACGCCGGCTCAGGCGTTGATGGAGGCGCTCGGCATTACCGAGATCCCGGAAATCGTTCCCACTGAGGAGGGCAACGAGCCGCTGCCAACGGCTGCTTGAGTATCACCCCGGCGACCCGGGTGTCGGGTAAATACGAGACTTGTACAGTTTGCTGATCATACTTGTGAAAGCCCGAGTCCAAGTATCCCTTTGTACTCCTCGCAGTCGCCCGATATGCATCGCAGACCAACTGCATCCTACGAGATGGCTCCATGATGTCCTCTGGAATAACAACCGGAGCCTGTACTCTTTTGACGATGTATCTGACGATTTCCTCGGTTCTCTCTCGATCGGAACCGTAAACTGATGCGATGATCGGCAAATAGTCCTCCATCATATGCTTGGAGCCCACGCGTCGATACTCCGCATCGTTCTTGGAGACGACATAATCAAGTACTACCCGAAAGCGCTCTGCGCCTACGTATCTATTGAAGAACTCATAATCTCGTCTGCCAATCGCGTACTGGCCGTTGTATAGCCGCAGATGCAGCAATTCGAGGTAGAGTTCCCCAGAGCGATAGCTCAACTCGTCGAGTACTTTGCAAATGTAATCATCCTGATGCACTTCGTGGTCGAGATCACAGAAGCGCAAGTATCTTAGGAAAGCCTTGTAGATGTTTGTGGCGCGGTCTCTCGCACCCTTGTCAGAATCAAAGAGGTAGTCGAGATAGGCGAACAGGGCATATGAACCAGCGCAATATTCTTCACTATTGTAAAATAGCCGTTCCTCGGGCCAGCGCATGACGTTGTCACACAACGCGTCTATGTAAGCGACGACGAGATCTTCGGCTTCGCTACAGGTTTCAATGACTAATCGCCATAGTATTCGCTCCGAGAGCGTATACAAACCTCCGACTTCGACTTCAACCTGCAACAACCTATCCGGATCCGTTACAGCCTTCTCTACCAATTCGCCTGCCTGGCGGATCAAATGGCGGGATAACTCTTCAATGGCTGCTTTATCGAGGATCGGAGTACTCATCTTCATCGAACAGATCGGCCAGCCCGTCTTGCTCGTTCCGCCGTCAACGTATTCGTGGGTAATCACGCGATCCACCGCCTCGAAGCGTTACGAAACTGAGGAACACTATCATTGTCACAGAGGGTTGCCTCTTGTGTATCGGTGCGCTGTTTGCCGCAAGAAGTTCTTAAACTGCGCCGGCGTGCTGCTCTTACACTCATCCAACAGCTTTTTCAGGACCTGCTCACTGTGCAGCTCGCGTACATTCCCATTGTGAAGGAACGCGTCGGTTTTTCCCTTTTCCTTGGCGGTATCGGACGCGGGCAAGCACACGCCATTGTATGCGCTATCGATATCGATTCCATGGTTAGTGAGTCGCGGCTGACGGCCGGAAGCCCGACGGCGCCCGCGCTTGCAGACAAGGTGAGCGACGCGTGGCTCGCGTTCGCGCGCGCCGGCAACCCGAGCACAACGAAGCTGCCGGCGTGGCCGCCGTACGATGCAGGCAAGCGGGCGACAATGGTGTTCGACGACGTCAGCGCCGTCGCCGAGGACCCGATCGGCGCGGAGCGCGCCGTCATGTTCGAGGCGCTCTACTGAAGCTGATGTTGGTACGGCCTTCCCGACGAGCTACGGCAGAAGTCCCGATAGCCTCGCGGTGTCGGATGCGTCGGTGCCGCCCGACCAGTTGACCATCACGGTGATCGCTTGATCGCCCTCGTCACGGAGCGCGTGGTCGATCAAGAATCGCGTGCCGTCGGCGTTAGCGGCAAAGAAGTCGCGCGCATCGCCTGGATCTCCTGCGATCGACGCGCGAAAGAGTTGGCGCGGCGGTCCAAAGGCGAGAGGAGCAAGCCGATCGCCCTCGCTAACATCGACTGACATCACCGCTCGCTCCAGGGAGAGGTAGAAAAGCTCGCGCTGATCGGAACGCCATTGCGGTTGACCGCCGCCGCCGATCGAAACCTTCGTCGCGTCCTCCATCGACGGAAACCGCGCCACATAGCTCTCGAGAACACCGGATTCATCCGAGACGTACGCGATTGACTGCCCGTCGGGCGAGATGCGGGCTTGCGTCTCGCTGTGCGGCGTCGCGAGCAGCGGCGCGGTTTCGCCGGTGACGACGTCGATGACCCACAGGTCGAGGCCGGTCGATTCGTCATGGCGCGTATAGATCAGCCGGCTGCCGTCCGGCGACCAGTCGTTCAGGATTTTGACGCGGTCGTCGCTCATCAGCAGCCGCCGTTCTGCCGACCCGGACAACGACCTTACGATCACGTCCAGCCCGCCGCGGGCCGTCAGCGCGACCTGCGCGCCGTCGGGCGACCAAATGGGGCCAATCGCGTCCTGCTCGAGCCGGGAATACTCGTCGTGATTGCGGCCGAGCCTGACGAGCCAGAGACCCGGATCCGCGGTGACCGATCCGCTGCCGAGCAGCGCCGACCCGTCCGGTGAGAGCCGCGGATTGAACAGCGGCGTCGGCACTGCGAGCGAGCCGATGGGCTCGCCGCTTCGGTCGACCCACGTGAAGGACTGCTTCATGCTGCCGGTGCGAAAGGCGAGCAGACCAAATGCAGCGGAGACGACGTCGTCTGCGCCGAGCGTCGGCTCCGACACGCCGCGTGCGACGACGGTCGCGCGGCCGGTCAGCTCGAGCCGCTCGAGGTCGATCTCGTCGGCGATCAGCAGGTCGTTCTTGACGTGCAGCAGGTGATTGGGCGGCGCCAATGCCGCAAAAGAAGTCGTGTCGAGCAGCTTGAAGCTTTGCTTCGTTCTCAGGTCGCCGACGTAGACACCCGCCCGCTCGGCGTCGAGGCTTCTAACCTGGTAGAGAAAGCGCCGGTTATCCGGAAAGAACTGAGGCCACGCGAATGCGATGTCCTCCGCGTCGCGGTCGAGCGTCGCGATCCTTCTCGCGGGACCGTCGCCCGAGGCCGGCACGGTATAGAGCCCGCTCGCCCATTCGGCGTAAAGGATCGTGCCGTCCGATCCCCAGGTTCCGCCGGCGGCTGCGAAGACGCTCGTGATCGTCCTCGTCTCCTCGGTCGGCAAATCCGTCGCTTTCAGCTTGCCGTTCGCGAAGTACGCGATCTTCCGGGAGTCCGGAGACCAGAACGGCTTCGATGCGCCGTCGGAGCCGTCGAGGCGCCGCAGCGAGTCGGTATGCAGGGTGCGAATCCAGAGCCCCGTGCGGCCGGTCGCGTCGTCGCTCGCAACGAAAGCCAGATACCTGCCGTCCGGCGACAGCACGCCGCCCGACGCAAGGCTCGCGCCGGCGGGCGCCGGCTGGAAAAGCTGGATGCCGGAAGGAAGCGATGCCTTTGCCGGCGGGCGGGAGTCGCCGAGCCAGACGAGCGTGGCTGCGGCGGCCGCAACGCAGACGCCGGCCACCACCCAGTGTCTGCGGCCGAGCCGAGCCGCCGAGGCGGGGATCGACGGATTTTCCGCGAGCGGGTCGTAGGCCCGCGTGGAGTCTTGCGCTGCCGCTCCGTCCTCCGGTCGGAAATCTTGCGCCGGCGCGCCGGCAGGCGTCGCCCTGACCTCGGCGATGAACCGATAGCCGCGCCTTGGCACCGTCCGAATGAACTTCGGCTGATGGCGCTCGTCGCCGAGCGCGCGGCGCAGCACCGATATCGCATGAATCAGGCTGTCGTCGGTGACGACGACGTCGTGCCAGATCGCGTCGACGAGCTCGTCCTTGCGGACGCAACGATCTCGATGCTCGATCAGGTAGACGAGCGTATCGAATGCCCGTGATGGGAGCGGCACCGACTCCCCGTGCCGATAGAGCGTCCGCTGGTCGAGGTCGACCGTGAAGGCATCGAACTCGAGGCGGGCTGCGGGCGAAGCAGGCACTTTCCGCACTTTTCGGCGTTTTTCTGCACGGGTTCCGTACTTCGGACCGAGTCTAGCGTAGCTCTCAATAGTGCGCCAATTCGCGGCGGGCTGGTCCTTGGGCAGGATTTTCGGGGGAGATGGGATGGTCGCACGCAGAGCGCTAACCGGTCTTGTCGCCGGATCGCTGATCGCGGCGGGCATCGGAGGGCTCGCTTCCGCGCAGCCCGCCGGCCCACCGGCGATCGATCCCGACGATATCGGCGGAACCGTGACGAGCGCTGCCGGCGTCGAGGCGGGCGTCTGGGTCATCGCCGAGACGGACGATCTCGGCACGAAGTACCGCAAGATCGTCGTCACCGACAACCACGGACGTTACGTGCTGCCGGATCTGCCGCCTGCGACGTACAGCATCTGGGTCCGCGGCTATGGGCTCGTCGACTCGCCGCCCGTCCGCGCGGAGCCGGGCTCGATCGTCGATCTCGACGCGGTCGTCGCGCCCGACGCGCGGGCCGCGGCGGCCATCTACCCGGCGAACTACTGGTATTCGCTGATGGAGATACCGGAGCCCGGGCAGTTTCCGGGCACGGGACCGAACGGGAACAAGATCGCGCCCGGAATGCGGTCGCAGCACGACTGGATCAATCAGATCAAGACCGGCTGCAACGTGTGCCATCAGCTCGGCAACCTCGCGACGCGTGAGTTCCCGCCCGGCCTCGGCACGTTCGAGACGTCGTACGACGCGTGGGATCATCGCACGCAGGTCGGCCAGGACGGCACGTCGATGATCAGCGCGATCAACGTGCTCGGCCGCGAGGCCGCGCTCGCCGCGTTCGCCGATTGGAGCGATCGGATCGCGGCCGGCGAGCTGCCGCCGGCGCCGCCTCGGCCCGAAGGCATCGAGCGAAATCTCGTGCTGACGCTGTGGGAGTGGGGCGACGCGGCGACGTTCGCGCACGACGAGCTTTCGACGGACAAGCGCAATCCGACCGCGAACGCGTACGGCCCGATCTACGGCCCGGACTGGGGCAACGACGATTTCCTGATCGTCGATCCGGTCGCGCACACCGCGACCGCCGTCCGGATCCCGGTGCTCGACCCCGAGACGCCGCCCGGCAAGCCGCAGTCGATGCCGCGTCCTTCTCCGTACTGGGGCAACGAGCTCTACTGGTACGACCCCGCGATCACGAACCACGCGGCGATGGACAGCAAGGGCAGGGTGTGGATGTCGTCGCGGTTTCGGAAGCCCGAGGATCAGCCTGCGTTCTGCGCCGATCATCCGTCGGCCGCGCTCGCGCCGATGCCGACGAGCTTTCGGCAGATCCAGTATTACGACCCGGCGACCAAGACGTTCCATCAGGTCGACATCTGCTTCGACACGCACCACGTGCAGTTCGCCGACGACGAGGACGAGACGATCTACGCGAACGGCGTCTTCAGCGGCGGCATCGGCTGGGTCAAGACGCGCGTCCTCGACGAGACCGGCGATCTTGCGGCGGCGCAGGGCTGGTGCCTGCCGTACTTTGACGTCAACGAGGACGGCCGGATCGAGCCCGGCGTCGACCAGTACGCGTTCGAGCACCTGCGAAGCGGCGAGGGCGGCATGCTGGCCGGGCTGCGGATCCCGCCGGCGGTGTTCTACTCGGTGATTCCTCACCCGACGGACGGCAGCGTCTGGTCGGCGGTGCCGGGGCCGATGCCGGGACGGATCGTGCGGATCGACCCGACGACGTGCGCGGCGGAGGTTTACGAGCCGCCGTTCAACAATCCGGCCGTCAACGTCAACGGTTACACGCCGCGCGGCATCGACGTCGACTCGAACGGCGTGATCTGGACGGCGCTCGCGGGCAGCGGGCATCTCGCGAGCTTCGATCGGCGCAAGTGCCGGGTGCTCACCGGGCCCGAGGCGCGCACGGGCCAGCATTGCCCCGAAGGCTGGACGCTCTATCGCTCGCCCGGTCCGCATTTCAAAGGGGCAAGCGACGAGATCTCGGTCGACATGCACTACTACAACTTCGTCGACCGCTTCAACACGCTCGGGCTCGGCCCGAACGTGCCGATCGCGAACGGCACGAACTCCGACTCGCTGCTCGCGCTTCGTCCGGACGGACGCTGGCTCGTGATGCGCGTGCCGTATCCGCTCGGCTTCTTCAGCCGCGGGATGGACGGGCGCATTGACGATCCCGATGCCGGCTGGAAGGGCCGCGGGATGTACGCGGACTACGGTCCGAACGCCGTCTGGCACATCGAAGGCGGCCTGGGCACGCGCAGCAACGTCGTGAAGTTCCAGTTGCGTCCCGATCCGCTCGCCAAATAGGTGGTTGGATGATGCATTACTCGTTTCCATGGCGGCTCGCCATGCTGATCGCGACGGCCGCGCTCGGCATGAACGCGCATGCGCAGGTCGATCTCGCGGGCATGTGGGGCCAACGCTTCCACGAAGACTTGCCGGAGCGGGGCGGCGGGCCCCAGATCGGCGACTACACGGGGCTCCCGATCAACGACGCGGCACGCTTGCGCGCGGACTCGTGGACGGCGTCGAAGTGGACGATGCTCGAGCGTCAGTGCGAGCCGCATCCGGCCGATTACGGCCCGCGCGGGCCGGCAAATCTCCGCATCGAGAGCACCGTGGATCCGATCTCGCAGGACGTCGTCGCGTGGCACATCACGGTGATGTGGCAGCTGCAGCGGCGAACGATCTACATGGACGGCAGGCCGCATCCGCCGCCGCACGCGCAGCACACGTGGCAGGGCTTCTCGACCGGCGAGTGGGTCGACGGGATGTTGAAGGTCACGACGACGCATCTTAAGGAGGGCTGGGTGCGGCGCAACGGGTTGCCGCGCAGCGACAAAGCGACTTTGACCGAGTACTTCATCCGCAACGACGACTACCTGACCCTGGTGACGATCGTCGACGATCCGGTGTATCTGACGGAGCCGCTCGTTAGAACGTCCGACTGGGTGCTCGATCCGGGCGTGCAGCTGAGCCCCTTCTCGTGCATTCCGACGGTCGAGATCGAGCGCCCGCGCGGGGAGGTGCCGCACTATCTGCCGGGGACGAACCCGTATCTTTCCGAATATGCCGACGAGCATGGGCTGCCGCTCGAGGCGGCGAGGGGAGGTGCGGAGACGATGTATCCCGAATACAGGTCGCGTCTCTATCGCGCGATCGAGTCCGCGAGGTAGGCCGCGTGAAGATGCGATTCGAATGGAGCCTCGCGCCGGCCCTTCTGGTCGCGGCGGGCGCGGGCGCGCAGGGCACGGTCGACGTCCTGCCGGTGCAGGGTAACGTCCACCTGATCGTCGGCCCCGGCGGGAATACGACCGTGCAGGTCGGCGACGAGGCCGTCGTGCTCGTCGACACGCAGACGGAGGCGGTCAGCGATGCGGTCCTCGAGATCATCAAGAAGCTGAGCGCGAAGCCGATCCGGCACATCATCCTGACGAGCGGCGATCCTGACCATACCGGCGGCAACGCGCCGCTCTCGCAAGCGGGGACGTACGTCCGCTTGATCGATTCGTTCGACCCGCGCGGATCGGACACCAACGCGTCGATCATCGCGCACGTGAACGTGCTCGCGGAGATGAGCGGCCCGACAAGCGGCGAAGCCGCGGTGCCCGCGGACGCATGGCCGACCGATACGTATTTCACGGACGAGTGGGCGCTCTTCGTGAACGGCGAGGCGATCCAGCTGCGGCACGTGCCGGCCGCGCACAGCGACGGCGATACGATCGTTTTTTTCCGCCGCTCCGACGTGATCAGCGCGGGCGATATCTTCAATACGGACCGGTACCCGAGGTACGATCCCGAGCGCGGCGGCATCGACGGCATCCTCGAGGGTTTAAACCTGATCCTCGATCTCGCGATTCCGGGGGAGAACCAGCATGGCGGCACGGTCGTCGTGCCGGGGCATGGGCGACTCGGCGACGAGACCGACGTCGCGAACTATCGCGACATGGTCAAGATCGTCCGCGACCGCGTGGCGGCGTTGATCGGCGAAGGCAAGACGCTCGACGAGGTCAAGGCCGCGCGGCCGACGCTCGATTACGACGGCATTTACTCGAACGAGACGATCGGCTGGACCGGAGACGATTTCGTCGAAGCGGTGTATCACGACCTGAAGGCGGAGACACCATGAAGATCACGGAAGCGCGGATCGGCGCGCCGCGCACGGTGCGTCTCTCGGCCGCCGCGGCCGTCGCAGCGGGCGTGCTGTGGTTGCCTCACGCGCAAGCGCAGCCGCCGGCCGGCGCGGCGGCGCAGAGCCCGCGGGACGGCGCGCTGTTCGACATCACGGGTCAGTGGGTCTCGGTCGTCAACGAGGACTGGCGCTGGCGTATGATCACGCCGCCGGTCGGCGACGTCTCGAGCATCCCGGTGAATGCGCGCGGACGACAGGAGGCCGCGGCATGGGATCTCGAGCGGGACCGGGCGGAGGGTCAACTGTGCAAGGCATTCGGCGCGCCCGGCCTCATTCGTCAGCCGACGCGTATCCGCATCGAATGGGAGGACGACGACACGCTGCGGCTCGAGTTCGACGCCGGCATGCAAACGCGCCGCTTCGAGTTCGCGGAGGCGACTGCGCCTACCGAGCCTTCGCTGCAGGGCTTCTCGCGCGCGACGTGGGCAGGGCAGACGCTGCAGCGCGGCGTGTTCGGCTCGCGAACGCCGCCGGGCGGCTCGTTGAAGGTGATCACGACGCACCTTGCCCCCGGCTATCTCAGATCGAACGGCGTGCCGTACAGCGCGGAGGCGACGATGACCGAGTACTTCCGCACGTTCACGTTGCCGGGCGACGGCGGAACGTGGCTCGTCGTGACGACCGTCGTCGAGGACCCGGTCTATCTGACGACCGAGCTCCTGATGAGCACGCAGTTCAAGAAGGAGACCGACCTCGGGCGCTGGAGCCCGCGCGAGTGCGACATCCCGCCGCCGCTCGTCGAGCGCGAGCCCGAGCCGCCGGGGCCGTTCGGCTGATCGGCCGCACCAGGACAACAGGGAGACTTCAGCGATGATGAAAAAACTTCGCGCGTTCTCGGCGGGTGCGTTGCTCGTCACCGGGTATGCGCTGACCCACGTCGCGGCCGCGCATCATTCGTTCGCGGCGACCTACGATTCGAGCCGGGAGGCGACGATCGAAGGCGAGGTCGCGCAGTTCCTGTTCAGAAACCCGCACTCGATGGTGCAGGTGCTCGCACCGGATGAAACGGGCGAGGTGCGGCGCTGGGCGATCGAGTGGGCCGGTGTGAACGCGCTGACGGGAGAGGGCATCTCGCGCGAGACGCTCAGGATCGGCGATCGCGTCGTCGTCAGGGGCAATCCCGGCCGCGTTGCGACAGACTATCGGATGCGGATGCTGTCGATTCGCCGGCCGAGCGACGGCTGGGAGTGGAGAGGCACTTTCGATTAGAAAAGACTTTCCAGTAGGGAAAGGTGAAAAGCGTGTCAGACACCCTTTTCTCGGGGAAAAGGGTGTCTGACACCATTCCCTAGCGCTTGGCGAGACGGAGAGGCTGCTGCCGGTGAACGGCCGACAGCAACGGCACGTTCGCCCGCTCGACAGCGGCGTCGACGGCCGCCTGAATGCAGCTGCGCCGCCGACTTGCCTTCCGCGGATCGGCGGACGATTCCTCCGCCACGCAAAGCCTGAGCGCGGCCGAGCGGATGCGGTCGTAGAGCTCGAGGGCGTCGGCTTCGCGAGAGAGGTCGAGGTCGGCCGCCCGCACCGTGGCCGTTCGCACGTGCCCGAGGCTCCGTTCTGCGGCAGCCGTCTGGGCCGTCAGAATTCCGAAGAGGATGGCGCCGGCGACGCCGAGAGTTTTGCGAGTTTTCATGTGAGTCTCCTTCCTACTGTGGGTGTGCGATGGATCAATGGCTGCCGGTCGACGTCGCGGTGCGCTTCGAAGCCGGCGCGATGGCGGCGTGGACCGCACCGAGGCGCGGAATGAATTTCGGCACGCGCTGCTGATACTCGACGTAGTCCTTGCCGTGATAGCGAACGAGGTCGCGCTCCTCGTGCCGCACCGCGATCACGATGTAGACCGACATTCCGGCCGCGAACAGCAGGTGCCCGACGGTCATGACGGGCGTGGCCCAGAACGCGAGGAACCAACCGACGTACAGCGGGTGACGCACGACGCGATACAGGAGCCGCACCTGAAACGGCAGCGCTTCATACGGCTTGCTGCGCAGATAGAGGAACACTTGCCGGAGCCCGAACAGGTCGAAGTGATCGATGACGAAGGTCGACACGAGCACGAGTCCGAAGCCGAGCGCGAACACGGCGGTGCAGAGCGCAGCGATGGCGGGCGTTGGCGCTTGCCATACGACGGACGGCAGCGGCTGCCACCAGACGTAAAGTGCGATCAACGCCAGGCTCGAGAAGAGCACGTAGACGCTGCGTTCGATCGGCCGCGGCACGATCTTCGTCCATACGGCCTTGAACCCGGGCCGCGCCATGATGCTGTGCTGCAGGCCGAACATCGCGATGAGGCCCGCATTCACGGCCAGCGCGACCATCGCGTCGCCGGGCACACCCGTGTCGATGCCCTTCGGCACGAAGGCATTCGCGAGGAAGCCGATCAGGTACAGAAACGTGGCGAAGAAGATGCCGTAGCTCGAAACGCCGAACAGAAAGGCCAGGTAACGTTTCATGGGGGTCTCCTCGATGCTGGTGGACGCGTAAAGCGTCCGTCTTCCGAGGCCCCACGTTGAGCACGTGCCGGTTAGTAACGACGCAACGCTCTGTCCGGTCGAAGAATTGCGACGGGTATGCGGGCTGATATACCTTCCGCAGACTGGCTACCGCCGGGGCGAGCGTCGGCATGTCGGAATGGAATGCGGAGGAGGAACGGCTGATCCGTGCGCAGATCGAGCGCATGTCGGCGGCACCGATCTTCGCTCAAGCCGGCCGTATGGTGGCGCTGCTGCGCTATCTCGTCGAAGCGGAGCTTGCTGGCCAAGGCCGGGAGCTCAATCAATCGCGGATCGCGATCGATGTGCTCGGCCGTGACGCCAGCTTCGACCCGACGCTCGACTCGATCGTGCGCACCGAGATGGGCCGCTTGCGCAGCAAGCTCGTGGAGTTCTACGCAACGGAGGGCACGGCCGACGCGGTGCGAGTCGTTCTGCCGAAGGGACGCTATCGCCCGAGCATCGAGCTGCGAAAGGCGCACGAGACGTACCCGGCCTCCGCGCCGAAACGGGAGATTCGCTACTGCCAGGCGGACGACGGGACGAGCATCGCGTACGCGTTGTCAGGCCGGGGCTATCCGCTCGTCAAAGCCGCCAATTGGCTGAGTCATCTCGAGTTCGACCATCAGAGTCCGGTTTGGCGGCATTGGTGGCGCGAGCTCGCGAGCCGCTATCGCCTCATCCGGTACGATACGCGCGGCGGCGGGCTCTCGGATTGGCAGCCGCGCTCGGTCACGTTCGACGCATGGGTAGACGATCTGCACCGTGTCGTCGACTCCGCGGGGCTCGACCGGTTCGCGCTGTTCGGCATGTCGCAAGGTGTTTCCGTCGCCGTGGCCTATGCAGCGAGGTTCCCGGAGCGCGTGAGCCACCTGATCCTTTACGGCGGTTTCGTGCGCGGGCTGGCCAAGCGCGGCGATGCGCTATCGCTCGAGCGGCTCGAGCTCATGGACCACCTGATTCGCGTCGGCTGGGGGTACCCGCAGCCTGCGTTTCGCCAGGCGTTCGGCGCGATGTTCATCCCGGACGGCACGAACGAGCAGTTCAAGTGGTTCGACGAGCTGCAACGTGCCTCGATGAGCCCCGAGAATGCGAGAAAGTTTCTGCGAGTAGCGCACGAGGTCGATCTCCGGCCGCTGCTGCGGCACATCAAAGCGCCGACGCTCGTGATGCACGCCAATCGCGACAACGCCGTGCCGTTCGAGGAAGCAAAGGTGATCGCCGGCGGCATCAAGGGCGCGAAGCTCAAAGTGCTCGACAGCAACAACCACATTCTCTTCGAGAACGAGCCGGCATGGCCCGAGTTCCTGGCGGAGCTCGAGGACTTCCTCCCGCCTGCGTAAGGCCGCTGCTCGGCGGGGGAAGGGACGGGGACGCCGAGCAGATGACCGGGCCGCCGCACGGACCAGCGGAATGTCACACTCGGCGGCCTCCCGGCTTGAAGCTCCCAGGGGGCTGTTCCCCCGCAGAGGAGGTCATCGCAATGCGTGTCACCGAGCTCATGAAAGAGGGGCTGCAAATCGCCCGAAAGCATCGGTCCTTGTGGCTGTTCGGTTTCTTCGTCGGACTTGCCGCGGCCAACCAGGGCGGAAGCGGAGGGGGCGGAGGAGCGCCGGTCGGCGCACCGGAGACGGGCGGCGATCCGGGTCTCGCCGTGCTGCTCTTGGTCGTCGTGCTCGTGATCCTGCTCGTTGCAGGCGTGGTCATGTACTTCATCGGTGAGGGTGCGCTGATCGAAGGCGTCTCTCGCGTGCGCGGCGGCGAGAAGCTGTCCGTGCGCGAAGGTGTTCGACACGGCTGGGCGCACGCTGGGGCCATCTTCAAGATCACGCTCATGTATTACGCGGCGAGCATCGCCAGCTTCCTGGTGCTCGCCGCACCGGCGCTCCTTGCCTTGCGGCTCGAATCGACGGTGGCGGCGGCCGTGCTCGCGATTCCGGCCGTCATTGTCGCCGTGCCCTGGCTCGTAACCCTCTATGTTTGGCGCGCGTTCGCACTGCGCATTGCGGTGCTCGAGAACCGCAGCGCACTCGATGCGATCTCGAAGGCCCGACTCTTTCTGCACGGCCGGCTGGGCGAGGGCCTGCGCGCGCTCGTTGCCGCGTTTCTTGGCATGCTGCTGATCGCATTGGTCGGTGCGCTCTTGCTCGTTCCGATCGCATTGCTGCTGGTATTTGCGCTCGAGCCGGCAATTGGGCCGCTCGCCTTCCTCGTGGTTGCCGTCGTGCTGCTGCCGGCAGTCGTCGTGGTCGTCTCCGTGCTCGGCACGTATCAGTCGTCCGTCTGGACGCTGGGCTATCTCGCGCAGGTGGCGCGATGACGGGGTATGCCACTTGTGAGCTCCGCGCGCCGCGGGCAACGGAAAGCGGCCTTGCCGGGCTCTTCAAGGCATTGTCGGCGCTTCTCGGGCTCGGCTCCGAGCCCGAGACGGTCGACGAGGCGGCCCTTCAGCGCCTCATCGACCGAGCGCGCGCCGGCGACCGCAACGCCGGGCAGCGGCTCTATCGACAGCACGTGGCTCGCGTATACCGAACGATGCGTGGGATGCTGCGGTCGGATGCGGATGCCGAGGACGTGACGCAGGATGCGATGTTGACGGTGCTGACATCGCTCGACCGCTACTCGCCGCGTCCGGACATTCGCTTCTCTGCCTGGGTCATGACGATCGCAATGAACACGCTCCGCCGTCGCTTTCGCCGCTTACGTCCGGAGCCGACGGCGACGGGCGAGCTGCCGGAGGTCGCCGACGAGACGGAGGACCTCGGGCACGAGATGGATGCCGCGGAACGCCGCAGAGCTCTCCTCGAGGCGCTCGCCGAGCTCGACGAACGGGAGCGCATGTTGGTGAGCCTGCGCTACGGCGCCGAGCTGAACGCGAAGGAAATCGCTGCCCTGACGGGCATCGGCGCCGCGAACGTTCGCAAGATACTGGAACGCACGCGTGAGCGTCTCGGCGCCCGCCTCGAAGCGCTCCGGGAAGACACGGGGAACTGCGATGAACGACGATGAGTTGACACGTGCCTTCAACATGCTCGAGCCGAGCGCGCGCCAGCGACGCAGGATGGAAGCCCGCGTCGAGGAGTGGATCGATGCGAAGCGAACGTCGCTGCTCGCAGAATGGCTCGGCCTGTTGCGCATCGAACCCGCAAGGGCCGTCGGTTTTTGCACCGTCGGAGCGATGTCGGTGCTCGCTTCACCGCTCGGCTGGATCGTCTTCGCTGTGCTGTAACGACGGCGAGTGAACGTCGGCCACGGCGCGACCTACAATACGAGTTGACCGATGAGACTTGCAATCTCGCGAGCCCATTCATTCGACGCGGGGGAGAAAACCATGAGAACGGCGCCGTATAGTCGCCTGCTTGTCTCGAGTATCGTCGCCGCCCTCGGTTTCTGCATGACGCCGGGTACCGCCGATGCAGGGCCGGGTAACGGGCCGAAGGCGTGCGTGAAGGGCAAGGCTCAGCTCGAGCGGAACACCGAGACGGCCATCGCTTTCTACACAACCGCGTTCAACGATGGCGAGCCAGAGCTCGCGGTGGAGCTCTACGTCGGCATCGACGAGAACGGAGAAAACGAGACCGGCCGGATCGTCGAGCACTGGGACGTCGTCCAGGCCGTCCCCGAGACTTCGCAGAACGACAACGGGATGTTCTGAGCGACGCTCGTTAAGGGCGCTCCGTAAGCGGGAGCGCCCGCGCGTCCCGTGTGTCGGCGCCGAAGTTCCTAACGGGATATGCAGCCGCGCTGGGCTTCGTCGAATCCGTCGAACAGCCGAGCGGCATTCTCGCCGGCCAATGTCTCGAGGCGATGCCCCTGACCCTGCTCGAGCGTGAATCGCGCGATCGTCCCCCGCGCAGCGAGGTAATCCGCTTCCCGTTTCATCTCGTCGTGCCAGCGGTACTCGTCGTGCTCGCCGACGTAAAGGAACACGCAAACGTTGGCGAGCTTTTGCAGTTTCTCTTCCGTTGGCTGCCACAGGTAACCGGGAAAGGCGGTCGCCGATAGAAAGTACTCCGGGTGCTGCGCCGCGACATGCATCGCGGCGATTCCGCCATTCGACGGACCGGCAACGTGGAACTTGCCGCCGGCGATCTTGTGCTCGGCAAGGAGCTTGTCGAGGAAATCGGGGAAGATGCGGTCGCCGCGTTGGAAGAACAGCTCGTCGTTCGGCGCCGCGGGCGCGAACACGAGGTAGCCGCGCCGCTCCGCCTCCGGGCGGAAGTTGCGCTCGAGCGTGCCTTCGACCGTGCGCATCGTCTGCGGACCGCCGCCGAACACGAGCACTGCGGGATACTCCTCGGCAGGGTCATAGCCGTCCGGCAGCACGAGCTTGTAGCGGACGGTCGTGCCCGCGACGCGCATGCTGCGCTCATCGACCTCGGCGGCACTCGTTCCCGCGATGAGCAGCGCCAGCAGCGCGAGCACGATGCGCAACGATATGGTCATGGTGATCCTTGTTCGCGGATTCGGTTCCGAGCCTCCTCGCGGGCCCGCTCATGCTCGAGCCACATCCCCTCGGTGCACTCGTACTCGAGCATCCGCGTGCCGGACGGTGCCCTCGTGTAGTACTGACGGAGCACGATCGGCTCGGCGTACATCACGGGATCGGTGATCGTCAGCTCGTTGACGAGCGAGTCGCCGTCGTCGATGACATTCCAGCGCTCCATGACCTGCACCTGGTCGCTGTGCGGCACGGACCCGAAAGTGATCGCACGGATCGCGCGGGTTTCGACGATCAGGGTGTCGCCGTCCCAGCGTCCGGTCGAGTAGCCGTTGCGCTGCGGGAAGATGCGCTCCGGAAGCTCGTCGACGTCCATGAAGATGCGGCGATTCTGCTGATGCAATTCCATCAGCAGCGTCACTTGCTCAGGCGTCACGATGATCTCGACGGGATAGTCGGCGCCGCCGAGCGCGAGCGACGGCATTCCCGGCGCCTGACAGAACGCGCCTGGGTCGTCTTCTATCGGGTCGTGGCTCGCGCGCCAGTCGTCGACGATCCGTCGGCCTTCCGGCGTGAATGGGGGATTGGCCGGCATCCGCTGACTACGGCTGGCGTCGGGCAGCCAGATACCTGCCAGGCGGCTGTCTGCGCCGAATGCCGCGGAGCTCACAGTGGCGGCGACAGCGAGCGCGCTCAGCAGGTTCGCGACGACCTTGATCGGGCTCATCGGCCGAACTCCGTGCCGTCCTCGAGCCTGATCGTCCACATGTACATCTCGGGATCGCCGCTGCGACTCGGATTGCCGACGCAGGTGACCGTGTCGCCGGCCTTGATGCGGTCCAGATCCCATCCTCTCCGCAGCAGCAAGTTCACGCTGCTGAATTCGACGTACCACTCGGTCACCACGCCATCCGGCGATTCGACCTGCAGCTCGATGACCGAATGCGGATTGCGGAAGCTGACGTTCGAGATCGTGCCGGTGACCGCAAAGTCGGTTACGCCGAGATCGAAATTCACCGGCGAGTGATGTGCCGTGCTCGCGCCGGCCGCGAGGATTAGGCAAGCCGCGATCATGGCTCGTCTCATCGTGTGTCCCCCGAAGTGCCAAAATCCTTTTCGGGTCGAAGTTTAGCATCAGGACGCGGCGAACCCGCCGGTGCCAGCGCGCCGGGAGAAGCGGCTCGCGGCCCGGCGCCCTGCTTCTTGCGTTTCCCGCATCGACCCGCCAGATTCCCGCCTTGAAACTGTTTCAGCCGGGGCGACTACCGTCCTCGTCCTCCCAACTAAAGAATCAACGTGAGGAAGCAACAGTGACATATGCGATCAAACTAGTGGCCGGCGGTGTACTGCTGACGCTCGCCCTCGCGGCTCCGGCATTCGCGGGCGGAGAGGCGGGCCCACTCGTGTTGCGGGATCTGGGCGCGCGGTTCGTCGGCTACACGTCCGAGGCCAGGGACGATGGTTCGCTCGACGTGCGCAACGCGATGTTCGTGCAGTATGTGCTGCCGGCCGAGCGGCGCCACGCGCATCCGATCGTCATGGTTCACGGCGGCGGCGGGCAGGGCACCGACTGGCTCGAGACTCCGGACGGCCGTGACGGGTGGGTCGACTATTTCGTCGCGGACGGTTGGGACGTCTACGTCGTAGACCGGCCGGGCCACGGACGTTCGCAGAGCAACGCGAGCTGCGGTGACGGCAGGGTTGGCGTGGCCAACTCGGCGATCATCTCGCGCCTGGCCACCGCGGATGCCGACGTGTGGCCTGGAGGCGAGCCGACCCCGACCAACGACGCCGTCGTCGGCTGGACGGCCAGCAGCACGACCGCGCCGTACTGCGGGGATGCTCTAGCCGCGCAGACTTTGTCGGCGCTCCTCGACGACATCGGCCCGGCCATCCTGCTCGCACATTCGGCCGGCGGCGGCAGTACCTTCCGCGTGCCGGAGCTGAACCCGGACCGAGTCGTCGGCATCATTGCCTTCGAGGCGGCGGGCGCAAATCCGGTAGCCCCCGGGTTCGGAGGAAGCCCAGGGCTGATCGTGAATCTCACTGCCGAGCCGCCGCTGCCGGCGGATTTTGCCCCGGTCAATCGCGACGGCTGTGCGATGCAAGGCGACAACCCGAGCCAGCTCGTGCATTACGCCGGATTGCCGATCGTGCTGGTCGGCTCGGAGCGCGGCCTGGCGAGCGAGGACGCGTTGAAGTGCCAGGAAGCCGTTTGGGATCAGGCCGGCGCGGACGCTTCGTATGTCTGGCTGCCGGACCGGGGATTGAGGGGCGGCGGCCACTTCGCGATGGCGCAGCTCGATAACGCGGAGTACGCCAAAGTATTCATGGATATTGCCGCAGCCATCGACGCGAGCGTGGCCGCCCGAGCGACGACGTCTGCGGCCCCGGCCGGAGCACGCTAGCCGTCGATACCCGCCCGCAGCACCGCTTTCGCCGCGGATCTCAATCGTCGGCTGCGCTGCTGCGGGCGCTCACTTCAGCTCGAATACCCAAACGGCGGAGCTCCGCGTCGCCGGCAGCGGAATCTCCGGTGTGAGCCGCGGAAAAGACGAGACCTGCGCGCCGCCGTAGCCGACGACGATCGCGATGTACTGCTTGCCGTCGACCTCGTAGCTGATCGGATTCGAGTTCGGCACGTCGTTCAGGCGGATCCGCCAGAGCGGGGTGCCGGTCGCGTCATCATAGGCCGTCAGCCAGCGATCGAGCGCACCGGCGAACACCAGCCCGCCCGCCGTCGCGAGCACGCCGGTGCTCTGCGGCGCGCGCTGCCGCTCGGTCCACAGCGTCTCGCCGGTCGTGACGTCGATCGCCTGTATTCGACCATAGCGGCCGTCGCTGTCCGGGCGCGGACGCAACCGCCACTGATAGCCGGACGACAGCGATCCGCTCTCGCCGTCCGCGACCGGCACGAGATCCATGCAGGTTTCGACGGCCGGTACGTAGAGGATGCGCGTTTGCGGATTCAGCGCGCTCGGAATCCAGCTGCGGCCGCCGCCGGCATGCGGGCAGATCATTTTCGTCTGCCTGTTCTCGCCGGTATCGGGGAGCAGCGACTCGTCGATTCGCTTCTCCCCGGTCTCTCGGTCCGCGCCGAGAATGAAGTTCTGCAGGCCCATGTCGAACGAGAACAGATACTCGCCGGTCGACGCGTCGAGCGCGTCATGGAAGCCGCCTTTGCCCGCGGTCACGAGCATGCGCCGCGGCACGCCGTCGATCTCGAGATCGAAGATCGTTCTCTCGAATGCCCAGTCGAGATCGAACTGATCGTTCGCAAGATGCTGGAAATGCCAGGCGATCCGCCCGGTCGCGGGCTCGAGCGCGACGGTCGAGTTCGTGTAGAGCGCGTCGTTCGTGATCCCGGCCTGGCCGATCGGCGTCAGCAGCGGGCCGGTATCGTACGTCGGCGCCGGGCCGATGTACGCGAGCCCCGTTCGCGGGTCGAAGCTGCCGGACGTCCAGATCGAGCCGCCGGTGCGCTCCTCCCATGGCACGCCGTTCCATGAATCGCCGCCAGGCTCGCCGGGACGAGGGATCGCGTTGAAGCGCCAGAGGGGCGCGCCGGTGTCGGCGGCGAAAGCCTGCAAGAACCCGCCGCCGGGCCGGCGGCCGTCCGTGCCCTGCATGACGACGCCGCGGGCGACGAGGGGGCCGCCGGTGAGTCGGGCGTTACCGTCGATGCGCTGGTTCCAGACGACATTGCCGGTCCTCGCATCGAGCGCGACGACGGTACCGTCGGAGGTCGCTGCATAGATGCGGTCGCCGTAAATCGAAATGTTGCGCTTGACGCTCGGCGTGACGCCTTCCGGAAGCTCGCGCGCGTAATGCCATAGCTCGTCACCGGTCGCTGCGTTCAACGCGAGGATGTGGTCGCCGTAGGCGTGCACGAACATCACCCCGTCGTGGACCAGCGGGGTCGATTCGTTCGGGCCCGGCGGCAAGCTCAATGTCCATGCGACGCTCAAGCGCGAGACATTGTCCTTGTTGATCCGGTCGAGCCGGCTGAACCCGTGCGACTCGTAGTTGCCGCGCCAATGCAGCCACGATTCGGCCGGTGGGTTCTCGAGCATTGCGTCCGTGACTCCCTCGAAATCGTCGAGCGGATCGTCGGGCGCCGGCCACTCCGGCAGCTCGACGCCGTCGGCAAAGAAGCCGCCGGGACCGGAGCTGCGCATGCGTGCCTGCATCGAGCTGCGACTGCCCACGGGCACGAACAACGCCGCGAGCGCCTCGGACTCGGCCGGCAACGCTTGATCGGACGCCGGCGCGCCGTTGACCTCGAGGATATAGGCGAGCAGATCCGCGTAGGTCTGTCTCGACAGCTGGCCGGCGCGGTCGGGCGGCATCGTCGTTCGAACCTGCGTGAACAGCCGGTCCAGCGAGTGTCCGGCCCAGCGATCGCGAAAACGGCTGCCCGTCAGAGGCTGCGCGAACGGCCCGCCGGAAAGATTCTCGCCGTGACAGACGATACAGCTGCGCTCGTACTCGGCACGACCGCGCGCGGCCTGCTCGGCGGTGAACGAGGCGGGAGTCGGTTCGGGTGCTTGCGCGTACGCGCCGAGCGGCGAGGTCAGCATCGTCAGCGCGGCAATCGTCTGCTTGCAGGTCATCACTCGGAGTCGAATCCGGTTGCTCATGTCGCTCTCCCCTTGGCGGCTGACAGATATTAGCAGGAGCTGGAGAAGGGCCCTCCCGCCCGCCATCGGGATGCTGGCCTTAGCGTTACCGGCCTGTGCCCAGGAGAGCACGTCCGGCGCGCAGCGGCTCGCGCCGTTCGGCGAGATCGAGCTCGAGGTCTGGCGACCGCGTCGGCTTCCGTCCGACTACTCGCTAATCATGGCGTGTTTGCGCCGGCGAGCCCGGATCACTCGACGTCACGCACTACCTTGATGAGCGCGTTCAGTGCATCGGTCGCGGTGAAGATGCCGTAGAGGCCGCCGCGCTCATCGAGCACGATGACACTGCCGATCTTCAGGTTCGACATCCGGTAGGCGACCTGGTCGAGCGTATCGTTCGTGCTTACGGTGACCGGGTCGGGGGACATCAAATCACTCGCGCGCACCTGCAGTTGCTTGTCGAGGTCCAACCCCTTGAGGACAGCAAGGTCGCGTTGGCTCACGACGCCGACGACCTGGCCGTCGCGCATGATCGGCAGATGCCGGATGCCGTGCTCGCGCATCAGGAGCTCCATCTCTTCGACTCCGCTGTCCTCGCCAGCAGTAACGGGATGTGGCGTGGTAAATTCCTCGACGGTCAGATTGATTCGACGGGCAGGCATGAGTGTGCTCCTCGGTTACTCCAAATCCGAAGTGTAGACACTCGGCCGCGGCAATACCTGCAATCTGCGCATCTGCATTCGGCAGAGGCGTCCAGCGCGGTGGCGCCACACGCCGCGTCGCGAATAAACTGCGTCGGCTTCGGGGGGAGAAAAGCAAATGGAAGACGCGGATGCTCGGTCGCGCATGCGGCAGACCCGCGTGCTGCTCGGCGCGATTGCCGGCTGCAGCACCGGCGTGTCGGCGCTGCTGCTCTACACGAACGGCCTGTTCGTCGACGGTCTGAGCCGCGAGTTCGGGCTCACGCGCACGGAGTTCGGGTTCGGGGTGCTGCTCGCGACGATAGCGCTCGGCGTTGGCAATCCGCTTGCTGGGTGGGCCGTCGATCGCTTCGGTGTGAAGCCGCCCGCGGTGCTCGGTCTGCTGCTGCTGGCTGCAGGCTTCGCCGGGATGGGGCTGTTCGTGTCGTCCACCTCTACGTATCTCCTGCTGCAGGCGCTGCTCGCCTTCTTGGCCGTCGCCTCCGGGCCGGTCGCGTTCGCCAAGCTCATCGGCGGATCCTTCACTCGGCACCGCGGCATCGCGCTTGGAATCACGATGGCAGGAATCGGGCTCGCGGCAGCGATCGTTCCGCCGCTGCTTTCGTCGCTGATCGACGAGCGCGGCTGGCGCGCAGGCTACTTCGCGTTGGCGGTTGTCCCGCTCTTGGGCGCCATGGCAGTCGCTTTGCTCGTTCCGAACGGCAGTCTCGCGGCCGCACGCCCGACGCCTGCGCAAGGGGCCGGCTCTGCGCCCGCTGCCGACGACAGCTGGCTGCGCTCCCGCGCCTTTTGGATCATGGCCGCGGCATCGGCCACGATGTCGCTGGCCTTCATGGGCTTGCTACCGCATTTCGTCCCGATGCTCATGGACGGGGGGCTCGACGCCGTGGCGGCCGGCGGTGTCGCGGGAACCATCGGCCTCGCGGTGATCTCGAGCCGCCTGTTGATCGGCTACTTGCTTGATCGGCTGTTTGCGCCGCGAGTGGCGATCGGTGTCTGCCTCATGGCTGCCGCGGGGTGCGTGCTGTTTCTGACGCAAGGCACCTCGGCAGCGACGCTTACGGCCATCGCGCTGGGCTTCGCCGTCGGCGCGGAGCTCGACTTGCTGGGTTTCCTCGTTGCTCGCTACTTCGGGCTCGCGCAGTTCGGGCGTGTCTACGGCTGGCAATACGCGGTGTTCGTCTTGTCGTCCGGAATTGGCCCGCTGTGGGTCGGTGCAGCACGCGATGCAACTGGCAACTACGACCTCACGCTGATGCTGAGCTCGGCGGGGTTGCTCGCAGCCTGCATGATGTTCCTGCTGCTGCCGCGCTACCCCGAAACGATCGCCGGCGCGAGTTCTCTCTCATCGCGCGCCGAGGCGGAGGGCGTGACCGCGTAAACGGAAGCTAGATTTCAGCTTCGATCTGTACCGCGGTCTTATGCGGCCGCCGGTGATCCGCATCGATCGGATCGGCTCTCTCGTCAACCAGGTGGTGCAGCATCATGGTTAGTCGAACGAATCTTCTCGCGGGTATCCGCGCTGGTGCGCGGTTCGCGGTCTGTGCTTGGATCGCGCTCGCGGCGCCGAACGCTGCGGCGCAGCCGGCCGAGACCTTGAAGGGTGCTTACGCCGGCGCGTTCAAGATTGGCGTCGCCGTCGGCGGCGGCGTGCTGTCGGGGCGCGATCCGGCGTCGCTCGCGATCCTCGAGCGGCACTTCAACTCGATCACGCCCGAGAACGCGATGAAGCCGCAGCCGATCAACCCTCGGCCGGGCGTCTACAACTTCGAGCAAGCCGACGCGATCGTCGAGTTTGCCGAGGCGCGCGGCATGTTCATCGTTGGCCATACGCTCGTCTGGCACAACCAGACGCCGCAGTGGTTCTTCGTCGACGAGAACGGCAATCCGAACACGCCCGAGCAGCAGCTCGAGCGAATGCGCAGCCACATCGAGGCGGTCGCGGGACGTTATGCCGGCCGCGTCCATGCCTGGGACGTCGTCAACGAGATCATCGGCGACGACGGCGACTATCGGCATGACACGGCTTGGGTGCGCACGGTCGGCGACGGCGATCTCGTCGTGAGAAAAGCGTTCGAGTACGCGGCGCAGTACGCGCCCGACGCCGAGCTCTATTACAACGATTTCAACGCATGGCGCCCGTCGAAGGTCCAGGGCATCGTCCGCATGGTCAAGATGCTCCAAGAGGCCGGCGTGCGCATCGACGGCATCGGCATGCAGGGCCATTGGGGCCTCAACTACCCCAAGAACGAGTACATCGAGGCTGCGATCGAGGCCTACGCTGCGCTCGGTCTCAAGGTCATGATCACGGAGCTCGACATCGACGTGCTGCCGATATCGCGCGAAGGTCAGGTCATCGGCCGCGTGCTGCAAGATCCGCTGTTCCAGCTCGAGGAGTTCGCCACTTGGCTCGATCCCTACAAAGACGGGTTGCCGCCCGACGTCGAGCAAGCGCTCGCCGATCGCTATGCCGAGCTCTTCGAAATCTTCTACCGGCATCGCGACAAGATCGACCGCGTCACGTTCTGGGGCATCCACGACGGGGCGTCGTGGAAGAACGGTTTCCCTGTGCCGGGCCGCACGAACTATCCGCTGCTGTTCGATCGCGCCCGCAATCCGAAGCCCGCGCTCGAGCGCGTGCTCGCGATTCCGCGCTGACGGCCGCAGTGCGCGGCGGAAGCGGGCAAGGGGGTGGCGGAGCGAGCCTCCAGGTCAGCCGCTGAGCCGCATCAGGTTCAGCGTGCCGAAAAGGCGAACACCGTTCGGCTCTTGAAAACGTCACCCGGAACGAGCGTCGTCGTCGGGAAATGCGGCTGATTCGGGGAATCGGGAAAGTGTCCGGTCTCGAGAGCGACGCCTGCACGCAGCAGGTGACGCCGCCTTTCATCGGGCGGCTGGTGTCGAGAAAGTTCGCTGTATACAGGAACAAACCGGGCTCCGTCGTCCACACGGTCAGCGTGCGGCCGGACGCCGGGTCGTGCAGCACGGCCGCTTGGGTGAGGTGGCGTGGCATGTCGGCCCGGCGTGCTCAGCGAGGTCGCGATCGCGATCGACGCGAGCGAAGCGTAGCACGAGCTCGAACGATCCACGGCCGGTTCCCTTTGCTTCGGCATCTAGTGAGCGAAAGGCACTACGCGGTGGGCGCCCTTGGAGTGTACATCGAGCCGAACGTCGCGTGCACGCTGCCGCGCAAGGCCGTGCCCGGCACGTTCTTCGAGTACAAGACGATCGACTCGGCCGGGAACTAGCCGCCGCGGGCCTCGAGGAACGCCTCGACCTCGTCGTGCGACGGCGGCGAGCAGCCGGCGCGCGAGACGTTGATGGCCGCGGCCGCGCAGGCGAAGTCGAGGGCTGCCTCGAGCGCACCTCGCTCGATACGGTCGAGCGGCCTCGGCAAAGCGCCGGTGCCGAGCAGCTTCGCGACGAAGGCCGCGTGGAAAACGTCTCCGGCGCCGATCGTGTCCGCGATCACGGCGACGGGATAGGCCGGACGCGCGATCGTCCCCTCCGCCGTGTGCAGCACGGCCCCGTCGCCGCCGCGTGTCTCGACGAGCAGCCCACGGCCCATTCGCTCGTAGGCTTCCTCGGCACCGAGGCCCAACGCGGCGAGATCGTCGTCGCTCGCCTTCACGACGTCGGCGAGAGGCAAGAGCGAGCGAACGCCCTCGACGTATGCCTCCGTGTCGAGCACGGCCGCGAGGCGAACGTTGAGGTCGATGCTGATGAGCGTGCCGCGCCCGCGCAGCCATGCGACGAGCCGCGTCACCTTCTCGATCTGCTCCGGCGCGAGCGCGAGCGAGCCCGTGTGGAACAGCGTGAGCCCGCTCGGAACATGCGCCGCGAGCTCGTCGAAGTCCACGTCGGTGTCGGCCACGGCCTGCCGATAGAGCCGATAGCTCGGCACGCCGCCCGCGCCGACCGTCACGAGCGCGATCGAGGTCGGGAGCCGCGAGCGGCGCGCGATCGGCGTCGCGACGCCTTCGCGCTCGAGCGACGCGCGCAGGCGCTCGCCGAAGCTGTCGTCCGAGAACGGTGCAAGGAAGCTCACGTCGACGCCCTGGCGCGCGAGACCGATCGCGAAGTTGTACGGCGATCCGCCGAGATGGGCGCGATAGCCGCCGTCGTCGCCGCCGACGAGGTCGATCAGCGCCTCGCCGAAGACCGCGACCGTCATCCGACACGCGTCTCGCCGGCCGTCTCGGCGAGGACGAGCTGCTCCGCGCGGCCGTCGCGGGTGAACGTCAGCCGATGCTCGCGCGTGCGCAGGTCGACGTAGAGGCGCGCGTAGGCGTCGCCCCGCCGCCACTCGAGGTCGAGCACGTGGTCCAGCGACTCCGCGAGCTCGAACGTCCCGTCGAACGCCTCGTGCGAGCTCCGCAGGCGAATGAGATCGAGCAGCCGCGCGACGACGGGCCGCGCGAGCGCGGCCTCGATCTCGTTAGGCGTGTAGTAGTGCCGATTGATGTCGCGGCCGACGCCCGTGCGCTCGAGCAGCGCGACATCGTTGCTGCCCGCGAGCAGGCCGACGTAGTAGACCTGCGGAATGCCGGGCACGAAGAATTGGATCGCGCGGCAGAGCAAGTAGTCGAGGTCGTTGCGCCCGAGCGCGTCGTAGACCGTGCAGTTGACCTGATAGAGATCGAGGTTCGACGCCGCGGCGCCCGTCGCGCGTAAGCTATCGCCGCGGCTATTCGCGTGAATTCGCTGCACGAGCCGCTCCATCTCGTCGTCCGAGAGCAGCCCGGGGCGTCCTTTCTTGTCGTCCGGATCGGCGCCGACGTCGATGACGCCGATGCCGTCGTGCGTGTCGAAGACCGTCAGCGTGTTGACGGGCCGCACGGCGATCCAATCCTTCAGCGCACGCGCCGATCCGCTGAACATCGCATGCAAGAGCAGCGGCGGCAGCGCGAAGTCGTACACCCAATCGACGTGCCGCGCGATCTCGACCTGCCGCTCGTAGTACGAGTGAATCTCGACGAGCACCTCGAGACCGAGCGCTTTCGCACGCTGCGAGAAGCGCCGGATGAAGTCGAACGTCTCGGGGATCATGAAGCAGCTCGTGCCGGGCTTCTTGATCGCGTAGCCGACGGCGTCGAGCCGGACCATGCGCACGCCGTTCTCGGCAAGCGTCGTCAGTATCCCGTCCAGGTATTCGCTGCCGCGCGGATGCGTGACGTCGATGTCGATCTGCTCGGACGTGAACGTCGTCCAGAGGAGCCGACGCGAGCCGTCGGCCAAGGTCACGGCCGTGAACGGCAGCCCGGGACGCGGCCGATAGATCGCGAGCAGGTCACTTTCGGACGCGCCGTGCGGGAACGCGCCGTCGAGCGTCAGGAACATCCCGGCGTAGCGGCTCTCGGCGCCTTTAGCCAAGAAATCGAGAAACTGCGGAGACCGGCTCGAGATGTGATTCACGATCACGTCGGCCATGACGTCGACCTCGCGCGCGAGCGCGCGGACGTCGTCCCACGAGCCCAAGCGCGCGTCGACCTGGGTGTGATCGATCGGGTCGAAGCCCGCGTCGGCGCCGTCGATGGGATGAAAGAACGGCAGCACGTGCACGCCGCCGAAAAGCCCCGCGAACGGACCGCGCAGCAGCGCACGCAGCCCTTGCAGCGTGCCGCCGAGCCGATCGGCGTAGGTGATGAGCTGGACCTGATTCCTCACTCCGCGCGCGCTCCGTCGGCGCCTCCGGCGACAGCGGCGATCGCATACTCGCTTTCGTCACGCCGCTGCAAACGTTGCCCGGCGGGGTCGGCGAGCCAGTTGTAGACGAGCCCCGCGAACAAGAGGAACGCGAACAAAGTCGCGAGCGCGAAGCCCGCGTCGGTGCTGCCGTATGCGTCGCTGACGGCCGCCATGGCCAAGGGCCCCACGGCCGCCGCGGTGGCCGTGAAGAACAGGATCACGCCGGCCGCGGCGCCGTGCTGCGAGCGCGGGAAGCAGCTGATGCCCTTCGAGTTCAGCGTCGGGTAGACGATGGACATGAAGAGCCCGGAGAGCGGCAGCAGCCACGCGGCGACTTCCTTGCTGAGCCACAGCGAGCCGCCGAGGCAGAGCAGGATCGCCAGGCTGAAAAAGGCGAGCGCGGAGGTCCAGGCCATGCGGCCGAGAAACCAGGCGCCCAAGAAACGCCCGACCGCGCGCAGCACGAAGAAGAGCGTCAGCGCATAGACGGGAAGCCAGGGGATCGCGCCGGCATAGTCCTGCAGATACGTCGGCATCCAGACGTAGATCGCGACCTCGACGGCGACATAGAGCGTGATGAGACACGAGAAGCCGAGCGCGGCGCGGTCGCGCAGCACGTCGACCATCTCGCGCAGCGTCGCGCGCTCCGCGGCGCGCTCGAAGGCCGGATAGCGGACGCGGCTCGCCATCGCGACGAGCACGACGCAGATCACGGCCGCGATCAGATACAGCCACTTCCAGGACATGCCGGCCGAGATCAGCGTCGCGACGATGGCCGGCCCGACGATCGCGCCGACCGCGAAGAAGCCTTCGACGGTGTTCATGAAGCGCGTGTGCGACGTCGTCGACTGCGAAATGTCGCCGATCAACGCCAGCGCACCGATCTTGAAGACGCTGATGCCGAGCCCCGACAGCGCGAGCAGGAGGACGAAAGCGCCGAAAGCGTCGCTCGCCATGAACGCGAGAGAGCTCGCGCCGTAGAGGACGAGGCCGATGATGATCGTAGGCTTGCGCCCGAGGCGGTCGGCGAGGAAGCCGAGCAGCAAGGCGCCGGCCGCAATGCCGGCCATCGTGGCGTATTGGAACGCGCTCGCGGCCGTCAGGCTCAGCGAGAACTCCCGAATGACCTCGGGGATGACGCTGCCGACGGCGTCCGTCGTCATCGCGAACGTGAAGAACATGAGCGCGGTGAGCCAGCGAATCAGGGCGTCGCTGTGCTGCGGCTCGGCGTGACTGCTCGGCATCGTCTTCTTTTCCCGCGGTTTCGGCCGTCAAAGTGTACGGAACCGCGCGTCCTTGCGCAGCGGGCGCAGATGGAGCCGGGAATTTCGAAGATTTCAGAGGGGATCGTGCAAGGGCCGAAGAACGGGGGTAGAGTCCAAGCCGTCACCCGAAACCGGCAGTCGAGCCGGTGGGACTGCACCAAGGAGCTCCGAGCATGAAGGCGATCATCGCCGCGACGATGGTTGTCGTCGCGATAGCATGGCCGGCCACGGGGATCACACAGCCCGGCGCCTTGCGCGCCGGCGCGGCGAAGGTCGACGTGACGCCGGAGACGCTGCCCCCGAATTACGAGGGCATTCTCGACCCGCTCCACGCGCGTGCGATCGTCGTCGCCAACGACACGACGAGCGCAGCGCTGATCTCGATCGATGCCGGCGGCGTGCCGGATGCGCTCTGGCGCGCCGTCGTCGATGCGCTCGAGGGCGAGCTCGGCATTCCGCGCGACAATGTCTTCTTGACCGCGACACATACGCACAGCGCCCCCGGTCAGGCGCCGGGTCCCTACGCGGAGAAGATCGTCGCGGCCGTGAGGCTCGCGCAGGAGCGGCTCGTGCCGGCGACGGTCGGCTACGGGACGGGCGTCTCGTACATCAATGTGAACCGCAACATCATCGACCCCGAGACGCGGCGCTGGTGGGAGGGCGCGAATTACGACGGTCCGTCCGACAAGACCGTCGCGGTCGTCTCGTTCTGGACGGTCGACGGCGCGCCGATCGCCGTCTACTACAACTATGCGATGCATGCCGTCGTGACGGGACAGCTCGATCTCGTGAGCGCCGACGTGCCGGGAGCCGCGTCGAATTACATCGAGGACTCGCTCGACGGGACGGCCGTCGCGCTATGGTCGACCGGCGCCGCGGGCGACCAGAACCCGCTCTACTACCAGCAGACCTACGACCTGCGCGAGATTCGCATTCGCGAGTTTGCCGCGCGCGGCATCGACATCAGCAACTCGATGCCTCCGGGCGGCCAGGGCCTGAACAAGCAGGATCCGAAAGTCGCAAAGCTCATGCAGCAGCAGAAGCAGATGACGCTCTCGATGGGTCAGTTCCTCGGCGAGGAGGTCCTGCGCGTGCTGCGCGAGACGAAGCGCCGGTCGGCGAGCGTGCGCATCGACGGCAGCTCGAAGATCGTGACGTGCCCCGGGCGCGAGCGCACGAACACGGGCCGCGCCGGCTTCGCCGGCGAGTACCGCGAGGCCGATCCCGTGGACATCCGCCTCGGCCTGCTGCGGCTCGGCGACATCATGATCGGCGCCGTCAACGCGGAAGTCTTCAATCCGATCGCCGTGCGCTTGAAGCGCGAATCGCCCTACGCCAGGACGATGCTCGCAACGCTGACGAACGGCACCGCACGCTCGGGCTATATCCCGCACGATGCCGCGTATGGAATGTATACGTTCGAGGTGCTGTCGTCGCGCCTGCAACCTGGGTGCGCCGAGTCCGCGATCGTCGAGGGCATTCTCGACCTCATCGCGGCCAGCGACGCCCGCTGAGGCGCGCCGGGGGCACTGTGAATCCGGAAGAGAACCCGTACGGGGAGATGGCGGGTGCCGGCGGTGGAGTCGTTTTCAGAGAGACGGCGAGTGAGGCCATGTCCAGGAGCGTTTTTTGACTTCTCCTGGCGCTATCACTCCGGTTGGCAAGTACTGCTGGCCTCGAAGACAAGGCAACTGGCAGCGAGCGGCTGTTATCCAACGGAGACCGGGAATGTGCGCTCCCCGCGGGGAAGCTTTGTGCGGCAACTGGACTACTCCGCCGAGTCCAGAGAGTTAGCTCGCCTGTTGGAATGCGCGTACGTGTCTAGCGGGCTCACGGTACCGGTTGCGCCCCGCCCGATGACGTGCGTGTAGATCATCGTCGTGCTCACGTCTTTGTGCCCGAGAAGCTGCTGAATTGTGCGGATGTCTTGACCGTTTTGAAGTAAATGGGTCGCGAAGCTGTGGCGGAGCGTGTGGCAGGTGGCGGGCTTGCCGAGCTTCGCCCGAAGGGCAGCGCGCCGCACCGCTCGTTGCACCGACTTCTCGTGCAAATGCCATCTGAGTCGCTGGCCGCGTCCCGGAAAGTGAGTATCCTCTTTTGCTGCGAACACGAACTGCCAGCCCCACTCCTTCGAAGCGTTTGGATACTTTCGATGAAGCGCATCGGGAAGATAGCTCGCACCGCTTCCGCGCTCGAGGTCCGCTTGGTGCTGCGCAAAGCGGCGCGCTAAGTGAGCTCGAAGGGCGGGCCGCACCACGTCCGGCATGATCGTAATCCGGTCCTTATTGCCCTTGCCCGCCCGAACGACGATTTGTCCGCGTACAAGATCAACGTCCTTCACTCTGAGCCGGAGGCATTCGAGTAGCCGTAGACCCGAACCATAGAGTAGGGACGCGATGAGCCAATAGACGCCGTCGAGTTCGGTCAGCAGACACTGCACTTCGTCCGGCGTGAGCACTGTCGGCAGCCGAACCGGCTTCTTTGCTCGTACGACGTCTTGAAGCCACGGCAGATCGATATCCAACACCCTTCTATAGAGAAAGAGAAGCGCCTGGAGTGCCTGATTCTGAGTCGAGGGTGCCACTCGGTTGTCGACAGCCAGATGCGTGAGGAATGCGGTGATCTCCGCGGATCCCATCATTTTTGGATGCCTGCGACCGTGAAAGACGATGTAGCGCCGGATCCAGCTTATGTAAGCTTTCTCAGTGCGATAACTGTAGTGGCTGGCACGGAGCGCGGCACGCACCGAATCCATCAGCCGGGGAGGGTGCCGGTGGGCTTCGAGCTTCCCTCTTTCTTTACTCTTATCCAAGAATATCCGACACTTTGTAGCGAGGCTTGCAGCGAGTACGCACGGATGATCGACGAAAGAGTACTGATTCGTCCAAGGACAAAAGGACGTTATTGGCGCAGAAATAAAAGTTCGGCGTAGAAACGGAGATGTCGTCGCATGAATCTGAAGAGCACGGTGCCATCGAATAGAGAGCCCATCGCCACCGTGGAGGAATACCAGCGGGCCCTTCTGCGCCTGCGCGACGAGAAACTGCAGTCGCTGGATCTTCCGATATTTAAGGCCTTCTGCGAAGCTCCTGATTGCACACTGACAGCGACGAGGCTGGCTGAACTATGCGAGCTAAGTGCTTGGAATGAGTCGAATCTGCGGTTTGGGCTACTTGCGCAGAGGATTGCACGAGCGCTTGGCTATAAGCCCACGAAACGCAGAGACGGCACACCGCGCTGGTGGGAAGCTGCTGCGCTCGGCTCATCAGACGAGAGCGCAGATGCGAATTTTAGATGGACTCTCCGTCCAGAGTTGGTTGAATGCCTAAAGAAGATGCGATGGGTATGACGGCGATCGGCTCTGGAGTAGCGAATGAATCGTAAAGCCGCCATTCATAGCTTGCTCGGCGTTATCGCGTTCGAGTTGCTCGAATTTATCAGAGAGTCGGAATCGGCGCACGAAGATCGCTGGGTAGCAGCGGCTGATATCAAGAACAAGCTCGAACTCAACTTCGTGGCAGTTCCAAAGGAGGGGGAACAGTATGGGGAAAAAGGTTGGCTGTTCGCTATCCTCGCCCGGATGTTAGAGGACCAGGAGTTGGTCGAGTACAGGAAAGACGGAAACCGTGCTTACTATCGCTCCAAAGTCCAGTCGGAGCGATAGCCAGTCGGTGCGGTCCGGTGGCAAAGTTTTGCGTCGCGCGCCGAACAAGTCGTTGCACCGGACGGCGATCTAGCTGGGCGCGAGCGTGGTATGTGGTCTCAGGAATCGTCTATAAAGTGCCCGCTGGTTCGGTCACCGCGCCGCCGGTGAACTTGGCGTTAGGCCGCCACGGATCGATGTAATCGCAGGTGGAGAAGTAGTTGAAAAGCGTCTATTTCCGCCCTTGGGTTGGTGCAAACTATGAAGCGGGGTTTCGTGGGCAACGCGTGCTTGTGCTCGGCGAATCTCACTACCAGTGGGACGAACAGATTGAAGCTTACGCAGGCCTTACCATTGACTGTGTCAAAAAGCAGCTCAGCGGCGAGCGAAGCAAGTTTTGGACGAACATCCCGATAGCCTTTCTCGGTGCATATCCGAGTCTCGCCCAGAAGCAAGAGTTCTGGAGTTCCGTGGCGTTTTACAACTATGTCCAACAGTTTGCTGGTTTTGGTCCGCGCGTCAGTCCGTCAAAGGAATCATGGGAGAATAGCGAGGCGGCCTTTTGGGAAGTGTTGGAGGCACTGAGGCCGAACTGCATCGTTGTTCTCGGCTACCGCCTTTGGGACAACTTGCCAAGCGAGGGGGAGCGAGGGCCAGACGTTTCGGACGCGCCGAAGAACGGGCGATGGACATGGTGGTATCCGATACCTAAATCGGAATCTCGTGCGCTTGCATATGCCATAAGACATCCGTCTGCTGGATTCAGCGGCACAGCATGGCACCCCCATGTAATGACCGCACTGAGTTTGTCACGCGAGGCCTAACAATGCGTTGCAACGGACGTGTCAAGAGCGTCACGACTTTTGCATGCGCAAAAGCCGCGCCGCTCTTGACACGCCGCTGAACGCACCGTTAGGCGCCTTTTCCAGCGACAGCGTGAGCGGACATGTCCGAGGAAGATAACCCGCACTTCTTGAAGGGCCATGCGTTGGATCTTAAGCAGATCCGGCTCGATCTCTATCGGCTGGCGTGCTACTTCGAGGCGAGTCGTCATCTCGTGGGCCGGGAGACAAACGGGAACGCGTCTGAAGACGAATATATTCCGGATCTCCCGAAGGAATTTTTCAAAGACGAAGTAAGCCGTGTGCTACTGCAGTCTGCGATCGTGTTACGCATTCTGGATGACGAGTCAGAAGCGGATCGCGATGAGCGAAATCCATTTATCTGCGGAACGCTGGAACTAGACGGCGGTTCGGAACCGCTTGGACTCCGAGAAGCCTGCAATAAGATTCTTCACGCCCGACGCATGAACTATGACAAATGTTCGTCGGAGCAGAGAACGCCAAGAGATGGGCGGCATGATTGGTATCGGCCATACTTGTACCTCTATGGAGTCCAGGCTCGTAAACACTGGCGAGCGGCATTGGATGTCAGGGCGTTTATCAATCATGGAGCGCGACTGTTAAGAGCGCGGACACTCTCAGAATTCATCGAATGGAATGAAAAATACGACGGCGCCTAACAAGCAGTTGCAGCGGACGGTCATACAGCATCGCGGCGACGACACGCGGCAGCGCGCCGCCGCTGAACTGCGGCGTTAGGCGACGAGGAAACGGTCGTGCCGATAGAACCTGCAAAGCTATTTCGTGAAGTCGGTCTCGAGGTCGCGGGAACGGTCGCGTGGGGTACGCCAGTACCTTCCCAAGCTGAGGAAGCTACAATCTGATCTGACATTTGCGTAATCTACTCCAGTGTCGGTCGTTTGACCACCGGAGAGGAGAACCGACAATGACGCAGATGGAGAAGATCATTCGACCGAAGCTGGGCCT
>Ga0182741_1001319_pt1 | contig 32891 bp, 25 predicted proteins | sample eDN5th37CBELigOP_FD_128874 | JGI IMG/M metagenome (GOLD analysis project Ga0182741, IMG submission 128874) | Enriched Organic Plus compost microbial communities from Emeryville, California, USA - eDNA 5th pass 37_C BE-Lig OP (version 2) (version 2) ... | reverse complement strand
GCGTGGGACCCCGCGGCGCGCGCGCTGCACATCCACCGCCACACGCTGCGGGCCCGCATCGATGAGCTCGGCGCGCTGCTCGATCTCGACCTGTCGACGTTCGGCGGCCGCGCTCAGCTGTGGGCCGCGCTCGAACTCGCCGGGGACGACTGACCTCGCTTGTCGGCCGTTCCGCGAGCGCAGCGAGACGGACCGCGGTGCCCCTCCGGTCGTTGAGCGAGCCCAGCGAGGCGAAACGCAGGTGATCACTCCAGCCGTTCGATGAGCGCGACCGCAGCCTGCGCGTACTCGCTGATCCAGCGGTCGTGGATGCGCTTGATGGGCAGCGGCGCAAGGGCGAGCACGCGCTCGCGTCCGACCTTGCGACCCGTGACGAGCTCGGCCTTCTCCAGCACGCGGAGGTGCTGGAGCGCGGTCGTGCGGTCGATCTCGGGGAACAGGGCGCACAGCGCTCCCGTCGTGCGCGGCTCCTCCTTGAGCGCGTCGAGCATCCGGCGGCGGAGGGGCGACGCGAGCGCCTTGAAGACGAGATCGTCGTCGGATTCCTTGACCGGCGAGGGTGACATGTTGTAAACCTACAACATGTCTGAGGAACTCACGGAGCTTTCGTTCACCGTGTCGGGATACATCTCCCGACCGCCCGCCGAGGTCTACGAGGCGGTCGCCGATCCCGAGCAGCTGTCGCAGTACTTCACGACCGGCGGCGCGCGAGGGCGCCTGGAACCGGGGGCGGAGGTCACGTGGGACTTCGCGGACTTCCCCGGGCGCTTTCCGGTCACCGTCGTCGAGGCCGATCCCCCGCTCCGCCTCGTGATCCGATGGGAAGGCGCAGAGTCGCTCGAGCCCGACACCACGACGACGTTCGAGTTCGAGCCGGTCGACGACGGCGCCCGCACGCTCGTCACGATCACCGAGGCCTCCTGGAAGGTCAGCCCCGCCGGCGCCAAGAGCGCGTTCGGCAACGCGTCGGGCTGGACGGGCATGCTCGCTGCCATGAAGGCCTGGCTCGAGCACGGTATCAACCTGCGCGACGGCTTCTACAAGTGATCGCGCTCAGCGGGCGGTGCTCTCCCGCGGGACCACGCGGTGCGGGGCCAGCACCTGCTGCGCGGGCGCATCCGGATTCTCGATGCGCGCGGTGATGCGGCGGATCGCCTCGCGGGCGATGAACGCGGTGTCCAGTGACACCGAGCTGAGCGTCGGGCGCGAATAGCGCCCCTCCTCGATGTCGTCGATGCCGATGACGGCGATCTCCTCGGGAACGGACAGCCCCGCGTCGAAGATCGCGCGCATCGCGCCCATCGCGAGCAGGTCCGAGAAGCAGAAGACCGCGTCGACCTCCGCACCCGCGGCCAGCAGCGACCGCATGGCCTCGTATCCGTCGGACCGGCTGTAGCGCGACGACGGCAGCTCGATCGCGGCATCCAGCTCGAGACCCGCATCGCGCAGGGCCGCCCCGTATCCCGCACCGCGCTGGCGAGGCGTCGCGTACTCCTCGTCGGGCTGCGTCCCGATCGCGGCGATCCGGCGACGGCCGCTCTCCACCAGGTGCGTCACGGCGTCGTACGCGGCGCGCTCGTTGTCGATCGCGACGTGGTCGAAGCGCCCGTCGAACTCGTGCTCCCCGAGGAGGACAAGGGGCATCTGCGTCGCGCCCTCCATCTCCAGCAGCTCCGCTCTCGTGACGAGGGGGCTGAAGAGCACGCCGTCGAAGAGCATCGTGCGGCCCTCCCCGAGCAGCAGCTCGCGCTCGCGCTCATGGTCGTGCCCCGTCTGGTCGATCATGACGCGGAACCCCACCTCGTCCGCGGCGGTGATCACGTCCCGAGCGAGCTTGCTGAAGTAGGGGACGTCGATCTCCGGCACGACGAGCGCCAGCATCCCCGTCCGCCCCGTGCGGAGGGTGCGCGCGACCGGGTTCGGCCGATAGTCGAGCTGTGCGATCGCCTTGCGCACCCGTTCGCGCGTGCGCTCGCTGACGTGCTCGTATCCGCTCACGACGTTGGAGACGGTGCGCACAGAGACCTGGGCGAGGTCCGCGACGTCGCGAAGGGTGGCCGGCATGGTGCCGATATTAGTGCTTGCAACGTGTGCAAATTACATCTAGCCTCTTTGCATACGTTGCAAACGGCGTGTCAGTGCCAGAACGCCCACCTCGCGCACCTGCCGCGACCACTCGCGAAGTTCCACCACACCCGAAGCACCGCACAATGAGCACACACGAAGGAGTGTCCATGCGTCACCACACCAGCCGCGCCGCTCGCGCCCTCGCGGGCCTCGGCGCCCTCGCGGCGGCGACTCTCGTCGTCACCGGCTGCGGCCCCGACATCACCGGCGGCGGCTCGACCCCCGACGCCGACCGCCTCCAGGCGCCTACCGAGAAGAACCCGAGCGGCGAGATCACGATCTGGGACCGCTCGGGCGACCTCTTCGAGGTCTTCGAGGCGGCGATCGACGACTTCAACGAGGTCTACCCCGACATCACGGTCAACCACGTCGCGATCGACATCGACGCGCGCCTGCAGAACACCCTCATCACCGGCACGGACGTACCTGACGGCGTGTTCCTCGACGACGCCAAGGTCGGCGGGTTCGCCGAGTTCCTGTGGGACCTCAGCGACGTGCTCGCCCCGTACACCGACGAGATCGCCCCGCAGAAGCTCGACGTGAACACCGTCGACGGCGGCATCTACGGCGTCCCCTTCGACCTGGATCCGGGGCTTCTCTTCTACAACGCGACCGCGCTCGAGGCGGCGGGTGTCGACGCGACGACCATCGAGACCTACGACGACCTCATCGAGGCCGCGCGCGCCTACAAGAAGGCCGTCCCCTCGTCCGGCCCGATCCACATCGAGCAGTCGCCGTTCCTCGGGCAGCTGCAGCTCGACATGTACGCCAACCAACTCGGCACGTCGATCGCGGATGCCGATGGTCAGGTCCGACTCGAGAGCCCCGAGTTCGAGCAGATCCTCACGTGGCTCGACAACGTGCAGAAGGACGGTCTCGGCACCCGCGCCGAGTACCTCTCCCCCACCGACATCGGCGAGCTGGAGAACGGCAACGAGGTCTTCTACCCGTGGGCGATCTGGTTCGATTTCGCCCCGCAGCAGCTGCTCGCCGAGACGTCCGGCGACTGGCGCGCCATGGAGCTTCCCTCCTGGGAGGACGGTGGAGCACGCAGCGGCGCGATGGGCGGAGCGTCCTTCGTCCTGCCTCGGGAGGGCGAGAACTCCGGCCTGGCGTGGCTGTTCTACCAGTTCCTCATGTTCGACGAGGCGGGCTACACGCCCGTGTGGGGACCGAACGACGTCTACCCCGACGGCCTCAACACGTCCATCCCGAGTTACATCCCGGCGGCCGACCCGGCCAAGCCGCTGTTCGCGCCGCTGAAGGCGCTCGGCGGGCAGGACCTCTGGGCCGTCGCGACCGAGGCGGGCGCGGAGATCCCCGGCACGGCGCCGATCCCGACGTGGTGGGCCGGTGCCGTGGACTACCTCGGCAACAACCTCCAGCGCATGTACGACGGCGACATGACCCCCGACGAGGTCCTCACGCAGTCCACCGCCGACATCCAGAAGAACCTCATCGACCGTCGATGACCGCTCTCCCAGCCACCCGCTCCGCAGTCCCGGCGCCCCGGCGCCGCTGGGGCTCGACGGGCATCCGTCGCCGCCTCGCCCCCTACGTGTTCGTGCTGCCGTTCGTCGCGGTGTTCCTGGCGTTCAGCGTCTACCCGCTGATCTTCACGGCGCGACTGAGCTTCACGAATTGGCGGGGGACGGGCGCTGCGGAGTGGGTCGGCTGGGGCAACTACACGTACCTGCTCACCAGCCCGGGGTTCTGGCAGTCGCTCGGGAACTCCGCGGTCCTGTGGCTGCTGATCGTCCCGATCCAGCTCGCGGTCGGCGTCGTCATCGCGGTGCTGCTCAACTCGGCGAAGCTGCGCATGCGGGGCGTGTACCGGGTGGCGTTCATCGTCCCTTTCGTCACGCCGCTCGTCGCCGTCGCCCAGATCTGGGTGGTGCTGTTCGACCAGAAGTACGGGGCGGTGAACGCGTTCCTCGGCCTGTTCGGGCTTCCCGACATCGGCTGGCTCACCACGAGCGAATGGGCCAAGCCGACCCTTGCGCTGCTGTTCCTGTGGAAGACGACGGGGTTCATCGTCATCATCCTGCTGTCGGGTCTGCAGTCGATCGACGGGAACCTGTACGAGGCGGCGGCGCTCGACGGAGCGTCGCGCACGCGGCAGCTGTGGAGCATCACGGTGCCGCTCCTGCGCCGCACCATCCTGTTCGCGGTGGTGCTGCAGACGCTCGCGGTGTTCCAGATGTTCGCGGAGCCCTTTGTGGTCACCCAGGGCGGCCCATACAACTCCACGACCACCGCGGGCTATTACCTGTACAACCACATCACGCGGGCGGACCTCGGCACCGGCGCGGCGAACTCGTTCCTGCTCGTCATCCTCGTGATGGCCCTGTCGCTCCTGTTCGTCCGACTCCTCCGAGCGAAGGACTGAGACATGTCCGCGACCATCACCCCCACCCCGCCTGACGAGCTCGTCGAACGAGCGGATACCGGCTCCGAGGGCGAGCCGCGCCGACGTCGCGGCCGCGGCGCCGGCCTCCACATCGGCTCGCACGCGTTCCTGGGCGTTCTGCTGGTGGCGTTCCTGGCCCCCGTGGTGTGGGCCGTTCTGTCGGCGTTCAAGCCTGCGAACGACATCATCCGCTCACCGCTCGCATTCGACGTCGGCGCGTTCACGCTCGACAACTACATCTCGATGTTCGAGGACGTGCCGATCGCGCACGGATTCCTCAACACCGGCATCGTGCTCGTGTTCAAGGGCGCGATCACTCTGTTCTTCGCTCCGCTCGCGGCGTACGCGTTCGCGAAGTACTCGTTCCCCGGCAAGAACCTCATCTTCGGCACGGTGCTGCTCACGCTCATGCTGCCGACGATCGTGCTCATCATCCCGCTCCTGCTGGAGATGAAGACGCTCGGCTGGGTGAACACGTATCAGGCGCTCATCCTCCCCGGATCCGTGGATGCGTTCGCGATCTTCTGGATGCGGCAGGTGATCGCGGCCGTCCCCGATGAACTGCTGGATGCCGCGCGCATGGACGGCTGCGGCGAGTTCGGCATCTTCTGGCGCGTGATCGTGCCCGTCATCCGACCTGGGCTGGCCGGGCTCGCGGTGCTCACGATCATGAACATCTACAACGATTTCGTGTGGCCGGTGGTGATCGCCAGCTCGGAGCGGATGGCGACGCTCCAGGTGGTGCTGTCCACCTTGGCGCAGAACATCACGGGAAACCGGATCGGCGCGGACTACGCGACCGTGACCGGCGAACTCCTCGCGGCGAGCTCCGTCGCACTCATTCCGCTGCTGGTGCTCTTCATCGTGCTGCAGCGACATTTCATCAACGGCATCCTTGCCGGCAGCGTGAAGGGCTGATCGACGACATGACATCCACCACCACCGACACCGTGACATCCGCGCCTACCGCGCTCGAGGACGTGCCGCGCCCGGAGTACCCGCGGCCCGACCTCGACCGCTCGGCGCGGTGGCTCACCCTGAACGGCGTGTGGGACTTCGACGCCGAGGGCAGGTCGCGGTCGATCGTCGTGCCGTTCGCGTGGGAGACCGAGGCATCCGGCGTCCACCGCACGTGGCTCGAGCACGGAATGTACCGGCGGACGGTGTCCGTGCCGACCGATTGGAGCGGGTCGCGGGTGGTGCTGTGCTTCGGCGCGGTACACCACCGAGCCGTGGTGCGCGTCGATGGCGACGTCGTCGCGGAGCATGTCGGCGGTTACGAGTACTTCGAGGTCGACCTCGAGGACGCGGTCGCGGCGGGCGAGACGTTCGCGCTCGAGGTCGAGGTGTTCGCGCCCGCCGACAAGCGCGCGATCCCGCACGGCAAGCAGCGGTCGATCCCGCGGGACGACTACGACGGCGTCTCGTTCACGCCCACGTCGGGGATCTGGCAGAGCGTGTGGCTCGAGGCGCGGGGGCGCACGTACGCGCGTACGGTGTCGCTGCGCGGCGACAGCCTCACGGGTTTCGACGCCGTCGTGACGCTGGCGGGTGACGCAGCTGCGGGCGCCGAAGTCGTGCTGCGGGTGTCGGGCTCGGGGTCGACTGTCGCGGCGATCGCCGGGGCGGATGGTGTCGCGCGGGCACGCGTGGGTGTCGCGGAGCCGAACGTGTGGTCGCCGGAGGCACCGCACCTGTACGAGGTCGAGGTGGAGGTGGGCGGCGACGTGGTCGTCGCGACGGCGGGTCTGCGTCGCATCGAGACCCGTGATGGTCAGCTGTGGCTCAACGGCGAGCGCCTGTACGTCCGGGGCGTGCTGGACCAGGGCTACTGGCCGGGTACGGGGCTCACCGCGCCCACCGCCGACGCCCTCAAGCGCGACCTCGTGCTGGCTCGGGTGCTCGGCTACAACCTCGTGCGCAAGCACCTCAAGTTCGAGGAGCCGATCTGGCTGCACGAGGCCGACCGCATGGGCATGCTCGTGTGGGCGGAACCGGCGTGCACGAGCCGCTTCTCCCCCGTCGGCGCCGAGGCGTTCGAGGCGCAGCTCGCGGGCATGGTGGAGCGCGACGGGAATCATCCGAGCATCGTCATCTGGGGCCTCTACAACGAGGAGTGGGGGCTGGACTGGGACATCCCCGGTAGTCCGCGCCGCGCGGAGGCCGCGGTGCACGCGTACGACGCGCTCAAGGCGCTGGACGCGACGCGGCCGATCGTGGAGAACTCCGGCTGGTCGCACGTGAAGTCCGACCTCGTCGACTGGCATTACTACGAGCCGTCGATCGGCGAGTGGGGTCGTGCGGTCGCCGATCTGGCAAGCGGGGCGCGCGAGACGTTCCCGGTGCGGCTGGGCCCCGATTTCGTCGTGGACAAGTCGCTCTACGGGTCGGAGTCGTTCCCGCGCGCGGGCGTGCCGCTTCTCAACAGCGAGTACGGCGAGGGGTTCACGAGCCTCGAGCGCGCGTGGCATCTGCGCTGGGAGACACAGGAGCTGCGTCGTCACGACCGGTTCGCCGGGTACGTCTACACCGAGTTCGCGGATGTCGAGCACGAGGCCGCGGGCCTGCTCACCACCGATCGTCGGGCGAAAGACTGGGGCGGATGCGTCCCCGCTGACGTGAACGCTGAGACTGCGCTCGTGCTGGACCTCATGCCGCTGGCGGCGGGGGTCGACATCGAGCCGCCTTCGGAGCCGTTCGAGCTCGCGGTGCGGGTGTCGCATCACGGGCGTTCAGCGGTCTCGGGGACGGTGACCGCGACGTGGGTCCCCTTCGGAGCGGAGCTGGATGCCGTACCGGACATCGCCGACGCGGAGTCCGGTGCGGTGACCGCGACGCCGTTCGTGCTCTCGGACGCCGTGACGCTGCGCGTGCCTGCGGTGGACGGACCGGCGCGGCTCGTGCTGCGGTTCGTGGATGCGGACGGGGTTGTGCGGGCGCGCGCGTATCTTGATGCCGGAGAGGTGGAGCCGGTGAACCGGCGCGGTGCGCGGGCCGGCGAGTTCGAGGGGTGGGCTAGGCCTGGGGAGGACTAGCCGTGCATGCGCACGCGCTCGTGCCCGCGGACCGGCACTGGTACCTGCCGTGCTGGGCCCTCGACAGGGACGGCTGGCGCACGTTCCGCGTCGACCGGCTGGCGGATGTCGCGCAGACGCGCGTCCTGTTCACTCCGCGGACGCTCACGCCCAAACCCGAGGCCGTAATTCCAGCCGACCGCGCCCAGCGCTCCGCCCGACGCGGCGCGACCCGCCGACATGTATACAGCCAATTACGTTCTAGAGGTTCGACTTCATCCCCCGCGGCAGCGGCCGATGATGCACAACCGTGAGTAGGCGATTCGCTCTAGTGAGCGCTGTATAGAGCACACCCTGCCGGCCAACATTCTCCGGAAAATCGGCCGGTTCGACGACGACGACGCCGTCGAACTCGAGTCCTCGAGCTCGCTCAGGCGGCAACAGCTTCAGGACACGCTCACCCTCACGCCACGTATAGGGATCACCGAAGTCAGCCTTCCAACCACGTCGCACCATGACCGAGCGGATCATGTCTGCCGAGACCGTAATGATCGCGACCGTGCCTGCGCCAACACGACCCAACAACTGCTCGGCTTGCTGAATCGTCATCTCCGGGACCTCCCTGGCGGAGACGCTCCGAACGACCCTCGGCACCTCACCGTCGTTCTGAAGCGAGTACAGCCGTCGATCGCGCGACGGGAGCAGTTGATTCGCGAACCGCATGATCTGGGCGGTCGAACGGTAGCCACGTTCGAGCTGCTGAATCGGCGCCCGGCCGTCTTCGTCCTCGATCGCGAGGAGCCTTGCGACCTCGTCCCATGAGCCGAATGTGTGGTCTGTTCGACGCTGGTTCAAGTCTCCGAGGATGGTCCACCCACCGCGATTGCCGAGGCGGCCGAGCACCTCCCATTCGATAGGGTGGATATCCTGCGCCTCGTCGACGATGACATGCCCGGGGTTCGGCAGGCGAGTCGTGCGCGCTCCTATGTATGCCATGAGACCCCGATAGGAGCTGACCCGCCTCCGACACAGCTCCTGGAATGTGCTGGGCAGCTCACGGAGATAGTGGACCCACTCCGCCTCGAGTCCGTCCGGCGGAGGGTCGTTCAAGAGCCAAAGGAGCTCCGCGTACACATCGCTTTGCGTCGGCCTCTCCCCAGCGCCGTCCAGAGCAGCACGCGCGTTCGAGAAGGCCAGATCGATGAGGCGTGCGAGATCGGGGCTGACGTCCTCCCACACAAAGGACTCCGTCGGCACGTCGCTGCGAGGAAGCTGCGCCAGTTCCTCCAGCAGACTGGGGATCGCCTTGACCTCATACTTGCTGTCATCGTCGATCAGCTTTCGAAGGGCACCCTGCACATGCTCCACGTACTCTGTAGTCGGACCGAGGATCAGCACGTGGCCATTTGGACTGGCGCCGCTTGGTGCCTCCGGGCTGAGCAGAAACGCCGCGCGGTGGGCAGCGATGATGGTCTTCCCCGTGCCGGGGTGCCCTTGCAACACCTGACTCTCGAAAGCGGGCCTGGTAATCGCATCGTACTGGTCGGATTGCAACGTGGCCAGCACGGCTGACATCGCGGCGGTCTTGGGTGCAGAGAGCTGACGCCGCAGCAAGTCAGGCGTACGGAGAGCGGGTCCGGGAACCTCCTCCGGAGGGGACGGAGTGACAGGAGCGGGCGGCCGCGAAGGCACCAGTCTTGGGCGCGAAGACTCTAGTCGTTCGCTTTCGTGTGCGCTGTGTACGCTGATATCAGGCGAGCGGGATTCGGGCGACGGCGTCGGAACAGCTCGCGGTCGCGCCACTGGGGCGCGCGGAACAGCAAGGTTCCTTTTCGGGAAGAGGTCAGATCGCGGCACATCCCCGACGAGCTCATCCTCGACCCCGACGATGCGCCCGTTACGGCGCTCGAGCACCCGCACGCCGACCACGTCGTCGCACAACTTGTGGTGTGACGACGACTTGCGGTAGTACGTGCAGGCGATCTCAGCAGTCCAGCTGAATACCTTGTAATCGCCGCCGTCGTGATACGCAGTTCCGATATAGAAGTCGCTCGCGCCGTCGAGATCTTGGCTGGGACCGCTCAGCGCCACACGCCCAACCAGCTCCCCCCCGCGTGGCATACTCAGCGATGACCTCGTAGTCCAGGTGTTGGCGGTCTGCTCGGCGATGCGCCGCTGAGTCTCACCGGCGCTGCTGCGCAATGCCTCGTTATATCGCCTCTCGAGGGCGTCTTCGTCGGCAGCGCTCCCCGACCGGTTGTGACTCACGGGACCACCTCGAGAGTGCAGACGGCAAGGTACTTGAGCGACACGGCATTCGACTTCTTCGCTTCCAGCTCAGCAACCAATGCGTCGTATCGTTCCTGCTGCCGTCGAAGCTGCCCCTCCACCATGCGGAGAACGTTGCGACCGCGATCGCGCTCGATCATCGTCTGCATCCGGCGCCGAATGCCGTTCATCCGGCGGTCGTGCTGGTCGGCGAGGATTGCCCTCCGAGCTTCGGTCAGCGCCCCTTCTTCTATGTCCCGCCGCGCCTGCGCCTCGCGGTGGCGACGCTCGAGTTCCCGTTTCGCACGGCTTGCAAGCCGAGGCAGCATACCGGGCTCGAACCTCTTTCCTTCCTTGAGTGTTCCCCGCGCCAAGGCCGCAAGAACCGCATCAGCCACCGCGTCTCCCCTCGATGTGCCCGTGAAGTCCACAGCTGCCCCCCAGATCTCATCGCCGCCGCGACTCGCATGCTCGGCGTGCGCTAGCACGACAAGGTAGTCACCAGGGCCGACATTCTCGGTCGCTCGGATTCGAAGCGATGCAAATCGCGCGTGTCGGTGTCCCGGAACCTCGGCTGCAGCCATGACCAGGGGATGGTTGGCCGACAGCAGCTCGATCTCGCTCGTTCGTGCAAGTTCCTGGTCCAGCGCAAGGTGGATCGGCACGTTGTTCTGGAGATCGGAGACTAGGGTCCCCGTTTCGGCACGGGTTCGGCGCCCCGTCTGCGCGAGATCTACGACGCGATTCGCCATCGCGGGATTCCCACGCAGCTCGACAGTCCTCCCGTCGGGACTCCACGTCAACCCGTCGGCTTCATCCGTCCGCGCCCAGTCGTCGAGAAGATGCGCCAACTCGACCTGTCCCAGGTATCGGCCGGTCTCGATCAGCTCCTCCTCGAGCCCAGCGACCTCGACGTCGTTGGAGATGATGAGTCCCGCAGCCGAGTCGGCAACCTGGCGAAGGCCCTGTCGCTGAGCTTCGATCGCAGTCAGGAACTGTTGCGCTTTCTCCTCTTGCTGCGCTGGCGTCAAGCGGAAGTCCATCGCCGCCTGAAGCACATCCATGTGTTGACCGATGATCGGTTCGAGTTCCCCGATCGACTGCTCGAAGATCGAGATCCTCTCGAGGACACGGAACATGATCCGCGAGTCGATTGCTTCATCGTTGTAGAAGTTGCGGATCAGGATCTTCTCGGACTTCTGGCCGATCCGGTCGATACGGCCGATCCGTTGCTCGATCTCCATGGGGTTCCAAGGAAGGTCGTAGTTGATCACCGCGGAGCAGAACTCGAAGTCGAGGCCTTCCGAAGCAACTCTGTTCGCGAAGAGGAAGTCGTACTCTCCTACACGGAAATCCCGCATGATCCGTCGACGCTGGTCGTGCCTCACGTCGCCATTCAAGACGGCGATGCGGAATTTGTCCTTGAGGGCAGCGTGCAGGTACTTCAGGGTTGCCTTGGACCACGTGAAGAGCAGCGCCTGGCGACCGAGGCTGTGAAGTTCAGCTAGGACCTCCCCCAGGCGGTCTAGCTTGGAGTCGGGCACGGTTTGCACCTGTTTCGCCGCGGCGATGAGCTCCGGGTGCGGATCGACCCATTTCACCCCGCGGCCATGCGTCGAGTCACCTGACCATACTTCGGGGTCGGACCGGAGCACCTCGCGAGCCGCCAGGTGGACGCTCGTGCTGGCGAGCCTGATAGGCATCTGCATCGAGAAGTACATCGGGGTGTTCGCGAGATCGGCTCGCCGCGCGCACCACTTGAGGTACTCGTTGTAAAAGGCCGACTCTGCTGGACTCCACACGACCTGGATTCCCGGCTCCGCGTCCCGCAGCGCCTTCTTCTCGTCCACCTCGGTTCGTCGAGTGCGTGTCACAGTCGTCGAGAGAGCGTTCAGCTCGCTGATGAGTCGGCGAGCTTCGGCAACATCTTTCGGGGTGAGCGGGGCGCGTCCGAGGATGTCTCTCAGCTCTCGGTATTCCGGACGGAGCGTAATGGCCTTCTCGAACACAAGGCCCGCCAGACGACGAAGGACGTCCTCGAAGTCGCGATTCGTCACGTCGCGCCGCGCGAGCATCCTGCCCACCTCGTTCAGCACGGCGTTGGGCTCGAGCCGAGCCTCGAGGTCCTCGAGCGAATCGAAGTCGGCGGGCTCGAGCAGCCCGAGGAGATGAAGGAGGTCGGTCTCGCGCAGGTTGATCGGGGTTGCCGTGAGGAAGACCATGTTGGAGCCGATCGTCCACTCCGACAGTTGCGTCCCGAGTTGGTAGCTCTTCGTCTCGCTGTTTCGCATCGAATGCGCTTCGTCGACAATCACGAGGTCGAACTCCGGAGGGTTGTCCTGCAGCTCATCGAGAGCCTCCCAGGAGCGCAGCGTCTCGAGGGACACCACGTAGGACTTGCGCCGAGGCGTTCGACCTTCCCGGTGCTGCTCGAGAAACCGCTTGAGCTCGTCGCGATCGAGCAGAGTGAGGTCGAACCCAAATCTCTCTTCCATCTCATCGCGCCACTTGTCGACTAGACCGGAAGGACAGACGATGAGCACTCTGTCGGCCTCGTGGCGCGCTTCGAGCTCAGTCCAAATGAGCCCTGCCTCGATGGTCTTTCCGAGGCCGACTTCGTCCGCGATGAGAATCCGCGCCTGGCCCGTCTGAAGTAGCTTCAGGACAGGCTTGAATTGATAGGGACGAAACACGGTGCGCGTCGCTCGAAACGAGTACAGGGTGTCAGCGAACCGCCCCTTGAGCTTCGTACGGGTGAGCGTCGCACCGAACCGCGCGGCGGAGGCACGCTCGCCGAGCACCCACTCTTCAGGCTGATCCGCCGCCTCGACCGGAGCCAGCTTCTGTTCGAGGACGGCGCGAAGCCCGCCGTCGCCGCGCACCCGGTACGACCACGTGCCGTGATCGAACACGCGAGTTCGCACCTCTACGTCCGCGCCTCCTGGCACGGTCAGGGCACGATCGCCGATCTGAAACTTCGGCTCCGGAACGTCGGTTCCTGTGTCCCAGAGGTGTTCAGCCCACCTGTACGCCTCGGCAAGGGGATGTTCCAGTGCTTCATCCCAGGCGTCGATCCGAAGCTCATCGGAAGCCCCAGCAGGGCCGGCTCCAACCTGCATGAGTAGGGGACGATGGAACCCGGAGAACCAGTAGAGTCCCGCCGGCAGACCGGTTTCCAGAATCGAGGCGGTGCGCACTCTGCGAACAGCGTCAAAAAGACCATCAACGGCTTCGTCGACGACGACCGCCCGGGAGAAATCGCCCCTCTCGAGTACCACCTCGAGATCGTCGGGGATGGGGTGGTAACCGATCCAGATCCCACCGCTCGGCCGGTGAGCTTGCGAACTCGCCCTCTGATCTGCTTCGACCATCAGCCCCTCCCCAAAGACATCGGTTGCAGACTAGCTGGGAACCTGCCTTGCGTCACTCCAATCGGAACGGGTCGCGAGTTGGAGCGGGAACGAACGAGCGCCGGTAGCAGGACCCGCCCGGAGAGCCCGACCGGCGGATCGATGGCGGCGGCGTTTCGTTCGGATTGCACGGGACCGGTTGTTCTGAGAGCATAGAAGGATGCCCCGCTCGAGCCAGGAACTCTCCGGGAGCGGCCCCTCTTCGCGCACCGGGGACATTGCACTCGGCCGTCGGATCGCCGCCCGCCGCGAAGAGCTCGGGATGACTCGCAAGGATCTCGCGGAAGCCACAGAGCTCTCCTACCCCTTCATCGCGCAAATCGAGACGGGGTACAGGCTGCCTTCTACCAAACATCAGGTGACACTGTCGAATGTGCTCGGGTTATCCCTCGATGAGCTGTTCGGGACATCCGAGACCCTTCCGCCACTGCGCACGGCAGATCCCGCACCACGCGGCTCTCGGCCTTCTATCGAAGAGGCCATCGAGCGCGCCGCCCACGAGCTCGAGACGCTGCCGGTGTCGGTCCGCATGGAAGCGCTGTCACGCGTGCAGATGCGGGTGATGGCCGGCGTCGTGGAGGATCGAAGTAGATCCCAGCGGTGAGCCGCTCGTTCGGCCGGTCAGCTCGGTGAGGATGTTGCTGTCACCGCCATCCACGCGACGAGCCGGATGTCGTCCTTCTCGATAGCCGACAGCGGCTCGACCTTGGCGGCCGGCTGGATTCCGAACTCATCCAGCACCTCGATGATTCGCTCGATCTGCTCGGCGGGAGTTCCGCCCTCCTGAAGCGCGGCGCGTACACGCCGTGTCGCCTTCGTGCTCGGCACCGAGTTGAGCCGCTGCAGCACCTCACCCTGTTTCGCTCCTCCGAGGTGCTGGCCGTGCCGCAGTACGAGGCTCGAGGCGTCGCGGAATGCGCGCGGAACCGCGCCGGCCATCTCATTGGGGTCGGTGCTCAGCATCCATTCGGCGTACGCGTCGTCGCGCGCAACGGCCCATGCTTCATAAGCACCTCGGAATGCGACGTCGTCGAGTCGTCGAGGTGTGTCCGGCGTTCCCGGGTCAGCGAACACCAACGAGTCCAGCGTGTCGTCCTTCACCCGCGGTTTGCCCCTGTCGTCGACGGCCACGTTCCATGACTCATCGGCATAGACGTTGCGGAACCAGACCCGAGCGTGCTCACCCTCGCCCATGCGCATACAGAACACATAGACGTTCTCGTTCGCCTTGCTGTTGACGAAGCCGCTGCCCGCGCCATGCGGAAGCTCCTCGAGCTGGCTGCGAAGACCGCTGTCCGCCGCGAGCGCATTCGAGAGGCGTCGCCGGTACTCCTCGCCCGACCCGGCCGCGGATCCGCCCCCTTCGTTGACCAGCACCTCGATCTCATGGGCGATGAGGTCGGGGTCGTAATGATCCTGAGGCGGAAATGCCGAGACTCCCGGCAGCACCGTCCCCGTGCCGACCGCCGCGTCAGCCTGCTTCAGCTTTCGCGTGAGCGTGTCTTCGAGGTGGAGGAACTCGTCGAGGTGAGCCGCCGGGAAGAACACTCCGAGGTGGATCTCCGGATGCTGGCTGCCGATGCGGTCGACGCGGCCGTGGCGTTGCACGATGCGCATCGGGTTCCACGGCAGGTCGTAGTTGATGATCTCAGCCGCCTGCTGGAGGTTCACGCCCTCGGCGAGCACGTCCGTGGTCATGAGGATGTCGTACTTGTCAGCGACCGTCGGGTTGCCGTCCTTGTCGAGCTTGCCCGCGGTGCGCGGCGCAAATCCTGCGATGGCCGCCGCTCGTGTGGTCTGGCTCACTCCCCCGGTCTTGCCTGACGCGTACTCGCCGATGATCGCCGGAGCCAGCCGCCCCCGATACGGGGCCAGCGGATGGTCATCGTCCACTTCATCGAGTGCCGCGGTGAGACGTTCGTGCAGATCGCGGATCGTGTCGGCGTACGTCGAGAAGACGATCACCTTGCGTCGGTCCTGCGATGAGATGCCCTTCGGGCTGATCGGGGTTGCCGCCGTGGCGATCTTGCCGAGCTCTTCGAACAGCTGCGTTGCCTTCGGCTCATCCACGTGGGCGGCGGTGAGAGCGAGGGTGCGGAGAACCCGGATCAGCGCCAGATCATGTTCCACATCCGCGCGAAGCAGATCGGCGTGATAGTCAGCTACGGGCGAAGCCTGATGCTCCGATTCCGCGTCGAGGTTCTCGACGATCTCGTCAAGATCCTCGGACTCCGAATTGACGTAGTCCCGCAGCGCCCCGCCGATGAGCACGAACCCCTGTTCGAGCCCCTTGAGGAACGCTTCGTGCGTGCTGATCAGCACACCGAGTGTGCTCGCGAGCGCGCGCGGTGACGACTCCAGGCGTTTCAGCAGGGCCGACCGCAGCAGGCCCATGTTGGTGACCTGCGTGGCATCGAGGCGCTCATTCTTGAGATAGGCGCTGGGTGCGTAGCGAGAGAGCAGCAGCCGCCGCTCATCCGACCGTCGCACGGCGAATGCCGCCGCGTGCGCTTCAGCGTCCGGGATGTCAAGCGCATAGGTCACAGCATCGACAAGCTGCTCGCCTTCTGGATCGAGCGAATAGTCGACGCGGCGCACCACAGCGTCGGGAAACTCGACGGGGATCTTCTTGCCCCCGGGACCGGCGATGGTCTCACCGCGATAGTTGTCCTTGACGAAGCGGCGCGTGCGACGCACCGCGACCTGGTCCATGAGGTCGAACAGATGACCGGGCGTCAGCGCGTCCGGGTCGACTTTCTGAGCCTCGCGGATGTACCGGCGAATGGACGGGATGCCGATGGAGGCGAATCGTGCGTCGTCACGGATGAAGTACTTGACGAGCGTCTCGAGGTCGATGAGCGAGTTGTTCACCGGGGTGGCCGTGAGCAGCACGACCTTCTTCGGATGCTTGCCCGCGAGGATGACCCTGTCGAGCGCCTCGGAGCGGGCCGCACCCGCGTTGCGCAGGTTGTGCGCTTCGTCGACGATGACCAGCGCGGCATCCTCTGCATCGGCGAGGAACTCCTCGTGGCGATCGTCGTCGGGGTTCATCCGGTTGCGGATCTCCTCGTAGGAGTACGCCTTGACGCGGCGGCTGAGGTCGTACTGCTCGAGAATCGGATCCCACACGCTGGACTTGAGCGCGGCGGGCGCGGCGATCAGCACGCGCTGGCGCCGTTCTTCGGATGCCGCGGCGATCACCTCGAGCGCGAGATAGGTCTTCCCGAGGCCGACCTCGTCGGCGACCAGCACCCCGCCGATCTCGTCGAGCAGACGCGTCATCCGCTTGACGCCGTCCGCCTGAAAGCGAGTCAGTTCAAACCAGGTGGGGCCAGCGTGTTCCTCATCCAGGTGGTCTCCGTACCGTTCCCACAGCATCCGCAGGAAGACCGTCCACGGCGCGTGCGGGGCCCACAGCGCTGCGTAGAGCGCCGCAAGGTCGTACTCTTCACCGCCCGCCCAGCACTCTTCGAACCAGTCCATGACCTGGGGCGTTGAACCGTGCATGCCGGACGACCCGACGTTGAGCTCCATGTTCCGCGTGAGGCCGGCGAGCGTGAGGTTGCTCGAGCCTGCGAGATAGGCCGGGTGTGTGGGGTGCTCGCTGATGAACACCTTTCCGTGCAGGAACCCGGCTGTGTAGCGGCGGATCTCAACAACCGGATTCCCCTTCTCGTCAGCCGCTCGCAGCCAGTCGACGAGGCGACGAGCGGATTCTGTCGACCTCATATCGAATCCGAGGGAGTCGCGCTCCGCCTTCAGCCAGCTGTCGTGATCGTCGAGGGCAGCGCGCAGGCGCTGAGTGGCGGCCCGGTCTGCCTCGAGACGGATCTGCGGGTCGGGGATCGGCTCGGCACCCAGCAGAATCCGGATCCGAGGCATGCGCTCCAGCTCATCTGCGACGAGCAGGAAGCCCGCCGGGTTCAGATATGCCGTCGCGATCGCCGCCGCGGGCGGCACCGAGAGTGCGGTGCGATTCACTCGGAACAGGCGATTCACCTCGTCTGCCACCGTCATCGGCGGGGCGATGCGGTTTGTGGCGAATACGGGAAGCAGCTCCGTCATGCACGGTCCTTCCATTCGGCGTAGTGCGCGAGAACGGCCTCCAGCCGCGGTCGATAGTCCCACCCGCGGTGGAACGTCTTGAAGATGTGCTCCACCTGGTCCTCGGTGAGGCCGTAGAGAAGCGAGACAAGCGCGTCGAGCTCGGCGATCAGGTCAGACTTGGTCGGCTCATCGTTCGCAGTGCCGACCTCGACGCCAACCTCATTCGCCCACTCTTGATAGCGGTCATCGACCGCCGCAAGACGGGCCGCGACGTGCACCGTCCGCTTAGCGAGAAGGCCCTCACGCTGATATGCGGGCACGGGCAACGCGTTGAGGATGTTGTACTTCAGATGCATCTCGACCCAACGTCGAGCCGCCCAGTCAAATGGGATGCTTGCCATCACCGCAAGAAGGAACGCTTCCGCGTCCGCTCCTCCGCGCCGACGCACAATCAGCGGCGCCATCTCCGTGAATGCCACGCCGGGCGGCATCAACGCAACTAGCGTGGTACGCGTATCCGTAGCACGAGCAATGTCACGGAATGCAATCCGCGCTCGGTCCAGCGGGAGCTCCCCGTCAGCAAACGACATGCCGGAGTAGGCTGACCGGCTTGATCTGATCGCCTTCGAAAGCTTTTCAGCCAAGTACGCGCGCAGTGTGTCGCGGTCAGCTAGGGCGTAAGGGTGGGTCGCGAAGTCTGGCTCCCAGATGCTGAACGCTGCGCCTGCAAGTACCTTGACCTGGCCGGGCCGCGGGGTCGAAACATTGAAGTCGTAATACTTCTTGTCAGCAGTCGAATGGAGCTCAGTGGTCGGTCGAAACTCCCATTCATCGCGGACGGCATCGAAGCGTGGTGAGTTTTTCATCTGCGCGAACACGGAAGCCGACTTCGGGTCCGGGATCAGGGGAAAGGCCGCCGTCGACGACCACGACTGGAACTCCTCCGCTTCAACCTCGGATAGGTTCCGTGCGCCGCGAACAAACTCTTCCTCGCTCGAAAACGGACCGCAGAACCGTACTACTCGCGTGTCGCCGCGTGACAGTACCGTCAGCCCAACTGTGTATTGGGGATGCACGTTCGGAAACACCCATCGCTGGTTGTTCTGGAGGAATGTCACGCTCTCGAACGCGCCCTCGGCGAGCACTTCTAGACGCCACGAAGCAAGCGCCGCACCAGACAGCGCTCCCCTAGGCAAAACGTTGGCCGCGTAGCCGCCGACTCGGGTAAGTCGCCAGAACCTCCATGCAAACGCTTGGTATAGGTCGGGATCGCCGCCGGAACCAAGCCCCGGAAACGGCCCCCGGACGAGGACCGAACGGAATGCGTCAGTCGCATTAACCTCAGAGCGGTATTGGTCTCCGAGGTCGGGACGCGCCTCTTGAAACTCCTTCAGCTTCGCATTTCTCTGAGCCTGCGGCATAGAGCGAAGTCCGGGGATGCGAAGGCCCCACCACTGGTGCTCCTCGATCTTCACCTTCTCCCACGGCGGGTTGCCAACCAGCACATCAAACCCGGGATTACCGCGGAGGAAGACTTCCGGGAAGAGGTATGGCATGTGCGCAGAGATCAAACGTCCCGCGGCATCTGCCACGGCTGGGTTTGAAATTAGCTCGTTGAGGTCTTCGACGGTGAGGATCGCGCGAGCCGGCACATCACCGATACGGACGGCCACGGCGGCATCGAAGATGCGGCGCGCCGTCTTGCTCGCCTCTCTTGCCTCCTCGAGCAGCTTCGCGCCGGCTTCGACCTCCGCTCTGTCCGCCTCGCTCGCCGCGGCGAAGTCGGCGAGCCGGGTCTTGGCACGAGCGAGTTCGTCGAGAATCACGTCGTCGAAGAAGGTGGCCTGCCCCGGCGTGCGCTTGGGGTCGAGCGCGTCCAGCGCCTCTTCGATAGTGCCGATGCCTGTCAGCGAATTGCCGAGCATGAGCCCGTGGTCAAGGCTCGACATCGGCAGACCGGGCACGAACGTGTGGATCCAGATCGCGAGGCGCGAGAGCTCGACGGCAAGCGGGTTGATGTCCAAGCCGTAGATGCACCGTCGAGCGACCTGGCGGCGCAGCAGCTGGGCCTCGGTGATCGCGTCGGCTGCTTCGGTATCCGAGCCGAGGGCTTGACGGGCCTTGTCGGCAAGACGCGCCAGCTCCGCGCGAACGCGTGGCATGTCCGTCACTGTGAGGAAGTCGCGCATACCGCGCTCGATCTTGTCCACCGCGGCCACGAGGAAGTGTGCGGAGCCCATCGCGAGGTCCGCGACCCTGAAGTCCCAGAAGAGATCCGCGGCCTCACGCTCCTTCCCCGATTCGACCAGTGCACGTACCTTCTCGAGATGCGCGGCGAGCGCCGGCTCCACCGAACGCTCGATGAGGTGATCGACGACGATCTTGGGCGTAAAGTACGAGCCGGTCGCCTTGCGCTCGCCCGAGGCCGAGTGAAAGTACGGCGTGCCAGCGGGGGCGACGACCTGGTCGCCTTCCTTGGCCGGGACGAAAGCGCCCTTCGCGTCAACAGTGAGGTCGACCTCTGCAAGCGACAGCGAGGACTCGAGCAGGCCCTCGTAGATCGTCCCGAACTCGCGCACCTGCAAAGAGCGGAAGTCGACGGCTCCGCGTGCTCCGTCCTCGGTGAACTCTGTCAGCATTGCCTGCAACGCCGGGCCCATCACCGAATCGGGCAGAGAGAGCTTCGCGAGGAGCGCGCCCTCCTCTGTCTCGGGGTCGAACAGGCTGCCGCCGTATGCAGGAACGTCCCACAGTTTGTTGCCGTTGAAGATCGCGTCCCACACCTGCACCAGGTCGAGCCAGACCGACGAGGAGGCGCCGAAGCTCGCAGCATCCGTCGCCAGGTTCTCCTTCACGAACTTCTGGAGCGAGTTCGCGTCGTAATTCGCGTTGCGCCCTGCAGGCAGCAGACCGCTGTCTTCCCCGTACGCCTGGAACAGGATCCGGAAGAGGATGCGGAGGGTGAGCGCATACGCAGTGTTGAGTCCATCGGCGTCGAGTCGGAGCCCCAGCTGCGGCAGGCGCTCGGCGATCGCGATCGAGAGTGCGGGCACAACGCCCTCGTAAACGCGATCGCGCAGGTTTGCGCCGAGCTCTGCCGCGTACCGCCCTGAATCGTCGAGGATCTGCTCCGCCGACCCGCCCTTCTCCAGCGCATCCGCCGAGAAGATGAGCGGAAGGAGCGCCGCGTACGCCGGATCGAGCATGGCGAGATCCAGCTCGAAGTACGTCTCTGACTGACCGCGCTGGCCGACGCCTACGCCGTCGCGCCCCGGATACAGCCGGAGCGTGCCCTGGCGGAGGACCACGAGCCACGGCACATCCTCGCGGCCGGCGAGCTCAAGACCATGCGCAACGGGCGAGAGCTGGTAGGCGGGGCTCTTCTGGTCGAAGTGCTCGCTCTCATCCAGCAGCACGGCGATCGCGCGACGCGACCCCGACGCTGCCCGAAGGACGAGGGCGCTTCCCGTCGCGCTCACCGGCTCGACGGTGAAACCGAGGGCCGTGATGAGCTCCTTGCCCTGCATTCTCAGCATCGGCTCCGCCGCCGCCTGCGCGGCCGCCCAGTCGGCGCGACGGGGGACGTTGACGCGCAGATGGTAGCTCGCGAACAGGAAGTGGTTGGTGAAGCCCACCGCCTCGCCCGAGCTCAGCGCGCGTTCCATCGCCGTCAGGCGCACCTGGGCCGCCATCACATTCGGCTCATCGAGCACCGACTGCAACTGACGCGCCACCGCGCCGACCGGCGCCGGGCCGAGGACGTCGCCGGACCCGCTGTACACCCATGCCGACTCGCCGTGAAGGGCGACCACGATCACAGGCATGGCGGTATTCGCCCCACGCGTCTTCCACGCCGCATCCATGACCGATTTCGTCGGCCGCGTTCTCGCGGCCGCAACGGCGACCTGAACCTCTCCGACGACGCCCGTGTCGTCCTGTCCGAACACCACCTCGACAGGCGCGAGGCCGTCGGAGAGCTTCGCCGTCCACGGAATCGTGCGGGCACCACTGATCTGAAGCACTGCTCCCCCGGTCATCTCTGCTCTCTCCTCATCCCAGGTGGCCCGGGAACCAAGCCTTCGGTGCGGCGACGGCGATGCGGGACATCCCCGCTTCGTCGATGTACAGCACATCGCCGTAGTTGGTGATGCGAATCGTGCCCCCAGGTTCCATCGCCTCCGCCGCAGCGGCCTCGATCTGGCGCGCCTCATCGATGCCGCTCTCCGGAACGGTGTCGGTCAGCGCAGCTCCGGTGTCGATGTCGATGACTCGACCGTCGCGAAGGTCGTAGAAGCGGCGGATGAGGAAGCCGCGGGCCGTCTCGCCCTCAGGGTCCTCGCCGGTGTAGCCCAGAAGCCGCTCCTGCCCTTCGACGAAGCCGCCAACGGCCCCGTCCATGTCGACCCAGAGGTCGCCGAGCGGGCGGGCCGAAGTCCACTGTCGCACCTTCTCGGCGACATCGCCGGCGATCTCGCCGCGCAGCGAAGCCCCGGTCGCGACATCCACGACGTCGCGCGTCTTCGTCACGCGAACTCGGCGCTTTGGGATCGGACCGCGCCACAGCGAGCCGATCGGCGGGCGCGGCTCCTCCGCAACTGGCGCCAGGGGAATGTCGTCGGCCGGAGGCTCGCCGCTGTCGGCGGCAGCAGACGGCGCCTCTGAATCCTTCTGCGCCGGCGGCTGAGGCGGATACTGGCCGTTGCGGATGCGGTCGATTCGCTTGATCATCCGCGCGGCGGGCCCCTCGACCTTCATCGCGGACTTGACCCCGAACCCGCGGATGAGATCGGCGGCATCGCGCAGCTGGACCACGGACGGCTCGTCGCTGAAATGCAGCCACGTGTTGCGCGTGTCGACGATCTTCTTCGACAGCACCCTCAGGTCCTGACTGTCCGGCACGACCTCGCGATACGGCGACCACTCGGTGTAGATGAGCTCCTTGAGGAAGAAGCTCGGATCGGACGGGGACTGCCGGCGCCGAACCCGCGTCGGGTCCTCCTCGTTCCGCTCCGCGACGTAGTCGTCGAACCAGCGCGGGCCTCGCTTGGGCGCGAGAAGCCGATCGCAGCGGTTCGCGAACTCGAGCCCGAACCCGCGCATGAGAGAGAAGTATCCCTTCATCACCTCGCCGTAGCTGTTGCGCTCGGGGTACTCCACAACGAATGCTTCGCCCATCAGTACAGTGCCTCCACTCCGCCGTCACGGCCGAAGCCCTTCATGATCGGCAGTACGCGCGTGATCGCGAATGCGGCGAACACCGCCTCCGAGCCGTCAGCTGTGACGACGAACGCCGGGTGCTCGCGATAGCGCCTCGCATCTTCCTTGAGCTGCCCGTACTCGCCGGTGCGAGCGCCGTGCGATGCGAGGAGATCCGCGGCATCCGTTCCCGCGAGCTCGCTCAGCTCATCCCACGTCACGGACGCCAGCGAAGGGTAGCCGCGGTCGCCGTACTTGAGCGTGCGCAGCAGCGCCACTCGCTCCCCCTCTCCCGCCGAGTTCAGCGTCATGCGCCCCGCGGCCTCCAACCGTCGATAGGCGTCCGGCCCGGCAAGGAAATCCAGAGGCTGCACGTCGGCGGATCCGTCGACCCAGAACGTGCAGCCGATCGTCATGCGCAAGCCATCGCTGGACTCGAGCACGGCCTCACGGAGCCGACCGTCCTGCTCCTCGCCATCGCGGCCGGCAGATACCGGCACGCCGCGGAAGCCGACGTCGTCCGACCGCATCGTGATGGCGACGAGGCTCACGTTGAACTCAGTCTCATTGGTCACGCCGTGACCTCATCCGCGTTGGCCGCCAAGAGGAGGGCTGTGTAAGTGTCACGGACCATCGTGTATGCGGGTCCAGACTTACCGACCTTCTGCGGATCGAAGTCGCCCATTTGCATAATGCCCTTGAACCGCTTCGCGATCTCGTCCAGGTTCTCATTGAGAAACCTGGTCGGGTCGGTCTTCCACGCGATCGTCCCATCGTCGCGCCGCTCGAGCAGAGCCGACAGCCCGTAGACGAGCGGGATAATGAAGCCTTCCGGGCTGGCGTACTTGGCGTCGCGATTCGTGAAGCGCGTCTTGTGGGGAGATTTCGCGTTGGCAGGATTCATCTTGCTCACCGCCGTAATGCGACCGTACTTGCCATCGTTCCTGTTGTAGGACTCAGGAAACTTCATGTAGATGAGCTCATACAGCTCCGGGATCTGTCCAGCGATCGTGAGGGCGCTAAATACGGGAACGTCGTGAAGCTCTGCAATGGCTCCGTGTTCCTTCGTCACGACGGGAGAACTCATGAGCCGTTCGAAACGAACTACGCAATCACCCTTGTTGCGATACAGGTTTTGGGGAAGCGGAGCGACGACAGGCTTGCCGTCGTCTGCTGCCGGCATAGGCTCCACCATCCCGAGCGGAATCCATGCCAGCGCGACGATATCAGCTACTTTCACCGGTTTCGGGTCTCCTTGCTGCCACTCCACCCGCTCACTGATGTACGCAGGCAAGGTCTGCTTGAGGTCGTCGAAGTAGCCCCGCTTGTTTGCCTTCGCCTCAATCTTGAGCTGCACGTTGTTGTTCCGCGCTGCACAGATATCGAGGAGGGATGCCTCGAACTCCTCCGTAGCAACCTGGTCATCCGGGTCAACAGGAACAATGAGTTCTACCGGGATCAGGAAGTCGAGATCGGTCGACTCGCCGGCCCGCACACGCTCCCGAAGAATGTCAACGAGTTCCGCCTTCCGGTGCCACAAAGCACGAAAGTCGTCCCAGACCTTCACCTTCTTGATGTCAGCATCTGGGACGCCAGCCCGAGCCAGAATGTGAAGTCCGATTGCGAGAGTGTTGTGGCCACCATCCAGAATTCCTTCGATCTTGCGCTTCGCAAAGTTCACTCCGATCCGGTCGCGATCGAGTCGGCGGAAGCTGGACGCACCGAGGAGGACACCCTTCGTCTTGAACGGGAAGTCATTCGGCGTGTTCTCGATCGACTCTCGGATCGCCGCTGTCACCTGCCCAACCTTTGACGACCGTGGATTCGCTTCGAGGTCGATCACGTCGATCACATGGACGAAGTGACGCGCTGGCACGAACCCTGAGAAGCGGGTGATCCGCTCAACGGTTTGCTCGACCAATCTGTCGAACTTTATGACGGCGTGGAACTGGGGAAGAGTCACCTTGTCGGTGGTGTTCATGCTCTACCTCTTTTCGTCGAGGCGAGCCTCCGGACAAAGCAGAACACCGACAACCATGCCGGCCATTCCGCCGCGGGTCCTTCCGACCCTCCAGAAGCCCTCTCGGGTTTCTTCTTCATGACGTGGCTCCTCCGGAGCCTCCATTTAGCGAGCATCGCCGCTCGCTCGTTCGAGAATGGCACATTGCGTGCGTTCGGCACAAGTCTTTCTTTGCTTAGCGCATACTCGACGTCGATCATCGAGGCGGTCCCTTCCGACCACCCCCGTAGAGGGGCTGCCGAGGGCGATGACGGCCCAGCGGACCGTCGCTCAACTACCTCCGCGACCCCCCCAACTGAGCCGGTGCAGTCGCAGCCTCACATGATCCCGTGAGACAACGAGCCCGCGAGTTCGCGGACGGCACGGTCCAGCCACGCAACAGAGCCCGCGAGCGGCAGCGCGTGAACATACACGCGGACACCGACGAACGGAACATCGATCACCCTCGCGTCGACGTCGTCGGCGGTGTAGATGAGGTGCGCGCTCGAGACGCCGATCGCCATCGCGTACGCCACCGCCTGGTACACATCCCCATTGGGGGGTGCCCCGCCGCCCGACCCGAGGACCTTGTACTTCGTGTCTGCAACAGCGACCGGCGCACCGCGACGGGAGATCACGATGTCCGGCCGAAGCGACACCGATCGACCGGTGTCCAGCCACCACTCCTGCGCCTGCGCGGCGACCTCCAGCCCATCGCCCGCAAGCGCTACCGCAAGACGATTCGCGACATAGCGCTCGAAGACAGCCGCCATGTCCACAAGGAAGGTGGCGCCGACCACCGTGCCCTCGCGGTGAGTCCACGAGACAGCATCCAGGATCGCCTTCGCCAGCCGCAAAGCCACCGTGTAGTGCGCGTTCAGTCGATCGGGCCGCACCTCGGGCAGAGCCTGGCCACGCGGCAGCGAGCTGACCTCGGCGAAGACCACCTGCAGTGCGCGAAGGGCGTGGCGGGCGTTGTCGCTCAGTCCGGGTAGTCGCCTCACGACTCCAAGGGCGGTCACCAGAATGCGGTTCTCGGCGATGTCTTCCGTGAACTCGTCGTAGTCAACCTCGACGGGAAGCGGTATCCCCGGTCTCGCGGCGAGCTGACGGGCGATATTCCACCGGCCCCGGACGACGGGACTGGACTCCTCCGCGCTGCGATACCCCTTGAGAAGGCCGCTGCGCGTCGCAGAACCCACCGCCGACAGGAACGCATCGACGATCGCCTCGGGAACCGAGGCTTCTCGCCCGAAGAGGACATCCGCTGTCCCCAGCCTCAGCTGCATACCACCGAGTGACGACATGTAGACGATGTTCTCAATCGGTGTCTTCGGGATGACCCGTACCTCGCATCCCGCGATTGCGGCAACGCCCACCTTCCTGACATCCGCGATCCGCCACCGCCCACTCACCGGCGTGGGACTGACACGGCAGAAGCGAAGCTCCTGCAGCTCCGTCGCCTGCGCGAACGTGAGGTCGAGATAGCTCTCGCCCTTCTCGGTGACGAACACCACACTCACAGAGCCTGATGGCCCTCGTGCTCGGCCACCACCGTTTCCGCCACGCTGGATGTCAGGTTGTCCTTTCGCAAGAGGTAGCTCGGCCCAATACGGTCCTCGCGGTCCCGAATCCGTCTGTTCAACTCTGCAAAGAGCGCCGGCAGCGGGTGGCGCTGCGGATGCGACTGGACCCATCGTTCGAGGATGCCCGCGACGGGCGCCACGTCGGGATGCAGCTCGAAGAAGGAGAAGCGTCGGCGCATCGCCGAGTCGAGAAGCGCGATCGACCGATCGGCCGTGTTCATCGTTCCGATGATCAACAGATTCGGCGGGAGCGAGAACTTGTCTCCCCCATCGACACCGGAACCGGCGTAGAGCAGATCGATCTCCTCATTGCGATACTCGAGCAGGTAGTACAGCTCCCCGAACACCTTTGAGAGGTTCGCGCGGTTGATCTCATCGATGAGCAGTACGTGGGCGACTTCAGGATCCCGCCGGGCATCGTCAGCGATGCGACGCAACGGGCCCTTTGCGAGCTCGAAGATGAGTTGCCCGTTCTTCTCACGCGGGCGGTATCCCGCGAAGAAGTCCTCATAGGTATATGAGGGATGGAACTGGATAAGGCGTGCCGCGTCCGCTCGTCCCGTGATTGCCTCGGTGAGGGCTTTGGCGACGTACGTCTTCCCCGTTCCAGGAGGACCGTAGAAGATGACCTGGCCACGCCGGTGGAGGGCGTCCGTGACGCGGGCGAGCCACGCGGCGTCGAGATCAAGTTTCTGCGCCAGGCCGTCGATGTCGACATCCGCCGGGACGAAGCCTCGGGGATCGAGAACCGGAGAGGTCTCAGCAGAGCTTTCGTCTGTCTCTCCCGTGGTGCCCGGGTATCCGTCGTCGAAGGCGGGCTTCATGTCAGGATGCCAGCGGTCTTTGAGCGGACTCGCGTAAAAATTGACCGGCTTCCCTGTCTTCACTTGGAGAGCGATCACGACACGACGGAGGTCCTCATCCTCGTCGTCACTGAACGCGCCGCCGATCTCCCCGATGAATGCTTCCCGGATGCGTCGCCTGTGCTCGAGAGAAACGATGGGACCGAAGTAACCGGGATGCACGAGGTACATAAGCGCGTATCGCTGGGTGGGAAACGCGTCGCCCTCGATTGAGCGGACAAAGTCGCGCCAGGCAAGGGGGTCACCCAGGACCCGCTCTTGCGCCACATCATTCAGGTCGACCCAGGCCTTGGCAAGGTTGATGATGATGGTGACCGCGTGGTTGACGCGTGAAAGCATGCCCGTGCCGGGATTGAACGCCCCGCCCCCGAAGGCGTCATCGAAGACGGTGGGGATCGATACAGGGTGCTCCATCAACTGAAGCACGCTCTGGACCTTCTCGGCCTTCTTGGCGTGGCCCATCACCGACGCGATGGGCAACACCTGAAGCGCGACGACCTCGGCCATCAAGAGCTTCACCGCGTCTGACTCGCCGGCGAGCTGGATCGCGAGGTTCTCCGTGAAGTTCTTGCCCTCGACCTTAGATGGCGCCCCCCCACTTCGCGTGAAGCGCCGAGACCGTGGCCGCATTCCAGACCGATAGGCCAGGGCTGAACATCGATCCGCCCTCCTGCAGAGCGTTCTCCACCCAGGAGCGTCCTGCCAGCAGCAGCTTCCGCTGCGCGTTGTCAGCCGACACCCACACCTTCGGGAGAGCCTCGTCGATGCTCGCCTGGAGCTCGAGACGTCCCGCGGCGTACCGCCGCTGCGCCTCGGCGAAAAGCTCATCGCCCGGGAACTCCTCAAGCGCGCGTACTCCGGCGTCTGTGATCGACCATCGCCCTGAGCCGTCGGGATGCTTCCGCAACCAGCCCGCGGCCACCAGATCAGCGCTCGCCCACCGCCAGTCTGTCTCACCGCGCCGCAACCCTCTGGTGTTGATCTCGGACTCATGGTCGGTCAGGGGCACGGCGCGTTCCGCGTGCTCCCAGATGTCACCGATCGACGCATACTCGCCGTCCGCCACCGTCCGCGCCAGATACTCCAGCCCCGCTCTCGCCCGCGCCGCGCGGCGCACATTGCCATCTGCCACCGACTCTCCTCACTCCGCTGTGAAATCCGAGTCTAGGGAGGCTTGTCGACCTCCCCTGGATTCCCCCGCCTTCCCGCACCGCCCCGCATCGGCCCCTGACCCAGCGCGGCGTGGATGGTGCGGCAATCCCGACGATTGACCTGCGGCCTCCGCGGGGAGGCGACGGATAACATCATGTCGCGAGATCGAGGAGGATTCCGATGCCGATAAGCCCCGAACGAGAGCGAGCTATCCGCGAGGACGTGTTCCGATGGCTTGACGAGGTGTTCATCGGTCAAGGCGGGTATGAGATCCACAGTTCGGTCTTGCGCGACTATCACTACGGCAATGAGCGCATCCCGCTCCTCGACCGCGGCAAGGGCATTCGCAACCCCGCTAACTTCTCATCCACGCTCTCGATCATGTCGGGCTGGAAGGCGAACAAGTACTCCGACTATGAGAGCGACGACGGGTGGGTGACATACCACTACCGCGAGGGCGAAGGCGGTGACAACACCAAGCTCGTCCGCGCTTGGGCCAACGGCGACCCCATCGTCTACTTCCGAGCGGTGCGCGAGGGGTACTACATCCCCTACTACCCCATCGTCATCGCAGAGAATGACCCGATCGCTCGAGTCGTTCGATTCCCCCTCGACCAGGCACTCTCGTTTCTGGGCGATCCGAGCTCATACGACGAACAGAAACGCCGTTATGCGGAGTCCATTGTGCGCACGCGCCTCCACCAACCTGTCTTTCGGGCGAGGGTGCTCCACGCCTACTCCGGTACGTGCACGGTCTGCGACCTCCGGCACACCGAGCTCCTTGACGCCGCACACATCATCCCGGACGCCGATGAACTGGGTGTCGCGCACGTCACCAACGGCCTCGCCATGTGCAAGATCCACCACGCCGCCTACGACAGGTCACTCATGGGTATCACGCCGGACTACGAGGTGCGCATCGATAGGGACCTTCTCGACGAGGTCGATGGGCCGATGCTTCGGCACGGACTGCAGGATATGCACGGACGCAAGATCCGCCTTCCCGCATCCCGTGCCGCGCGTCCGGATCGCGACAAGCTGGCGGCAAGGTTCGAGCTCTTTGCCGCGAGGTAGCCGACTGCGTGTGTAGGGTGCGCGCTCCGAGTCCGTCTGCGCCCCTAACCCCGGCAAACCTCAAGGGAGGACACACAGTCCCTGGACTCCCCCGCCCCACGCGACCAGACTCGTCCCCATGACAACGCTCCCCTCGCCCATCGCGGCCTTCATCGACGCCACCAACGCCGGAGACTCCGACGCCTTCGTCGCCGCCTTCACGGAAGACGGCACGCTCGACGACTGGGGTCACGTCGCCCGCGGACACGACGGCATCCGTGCGTGGGACCGCAGCGACAACATCGGCAAGCAGTCCCACTTCGAGCTCGTCGACATCGCTGAGGAGACCGAGCCCGACACCTACCTCGTGCACCTCAAGGTCACGGGCAACGGCTTCAACGGCACGAGCCCGTTCCGCTTCACCCTGCGCGGCGATCTCATCGAGAGCGTCGTCATCGTCCCCGACTGACCGCCCAAGTCCCCCAGAACCTTACCCCGGCCCGCCCGGATGCGCCGCGTCGTACGCGTCGGACACCTTTCGCGGCACGACCATCCGCCATGCATCCACGACGAGCTCTCGAGCCTCGGCCGGCTCGAGCGCCGCCATCCGCGCGTGCACCCAGGGGAACCGCATGTCCGACTCGGACGGCAGCTCGAACTTCTCCGGCATCCCGCCCACGAGCGCGTCGCGCTCCTCCTTCGGTAACGCGAAGCCCATCACCGCCTCATCGAGCGAGAACGCGACATAGACGAGCGACCCGACCCGGAACTTCAGCCGGCCGCGCACCCGCACGGGGTATGACCGCTCGAGCTCCGACCCCAGCGCCCGCACATCGTCGACCGTCGCCATGCGCGGAGCCTCTAGACGAACCCCTCGTCGATGAGCGTGGTCCGATCCGCCGTGATCACCCACGCACGCCCGGATCCCCCGACGACGCGGCTCCAGCTCTCCACGTGCAGCCGCCCCTTGTGGAGCTCCACCGAGAACCCGCCGTACATCCCGGGGATCGGGAACCACACGGCGTCCCCGCGCTCCGCCAGGCACCTCACGTCGAGATGCCGGATCGGCGTCCCCGGCTCGACCACGCGCGCCGCCGCCTCCGCGACCAGCTCGGCCAGGCGCGCTCCCATCGCCTCCGCGTCCTCCGCACGCAACGGCACCGTGTACACGGGGGTCAGGGCCTCGACGAGTGCGCCATGACCCCGCTCGCGGGCGATGTCAACGGGTCGGCGGCCCTCGGCATCCCGCAGCGACCGCCACGCGCCACGCTCGATGAGCGCCTGCACGACCTCCGCGGGTGCACCGAGCCACGCCGCCTGATGCAGCGGACCGAACCAGCTCGTACCCTCCACGCGCCCGTCGTTCGCGCCCGGCCGCAGCAGTCCCTCATCGAGCACGCGGAGCACCGCCGCCCAGTCCCCCGCCCGCGCGCTGTCGGCGAGGCGGTCACGCGCCGCGACGAGCTCGGTGTTGTAGGCGTCGCACGACACCAGCACGCCGAGCCACTCGATCGACATCCGCTCCGGCATCCGGCCTCCCTCGCGGCCCGCGCGCCGCCAGGTCCACTATGCCCGCATCCTGCGTGCCGGGGACGCCCCGCAACCCGAACCCCGGTTACGCGGTCGTCGAGAACCCGTCATCCCATCCGGCGGCCGCCGCAGGCGCCTCGTCATCCGCGAGCGCGGCCACGGGTCGCGTCGCGCGCGTGAGCACCCGCAGCCGCTCCACCGTCTCCGCGTCGACGAGCTCCTCGCCGTCCCAGTCCGCAACCTCGGTGACGATCTGGCTCGCCGGCCCGACGAGGAACGACGAGGTGATCCGCGCACCGTCCGGCCCCACGACGGGGATCTCGACCGGCTCCGCGAGCGAGGCCTCGGCGAGCGCCGCCGCGACGTCCATGAGCGCGTCCGCGATCTCGTCGCCGGTGAGGAACGCGCCGCCCGCATACATGATGTGCTTCACGCTCCCCTGTCTACCCGTGGGCACGCGATATCCCGAAAGGGTTGCCCTTCCCGCCGACGCGAGGTATGAGCGCCACCTCGCACACCTGAATTCCACTTACCGGACTTGCGATTCAACAAACGGTACGACTCGCTAGCATCTGTCTCGGAGGCAACCCGAATGTCGACCACAGACGCTTCGCCGACCCCGGAGAACCGGGTCGTCGGCTCGGATCGCGTGCTCGCGATCCTCAGCCTGCTCGCCGCGCAGCCCGCCGGCGCGTCCCTCGACGAGCTCGTGCGGAAGTCGGGGCACCCCAAGGCCACCGTGCACCGGGGCCTGGCCGCCCTGCACCGCGCCGGCTTCGCCCGCAAGCTCGACCGCGGCCGCTACATCCTCGGCGACGAGTTCCTGCGCCTCGCGTTCACGCATCACGCCGCGCGCCCCGAGCACGTGCGCGTCCTGCCGCTCCTGCAGCAGCTCGCCGCCCGCTTCGGCGAGACGGCGCACTACGCGGTCCTCGAGGACGACGACGTCATCTACCGCGCGAAGGTCGACCCGCCCACGGGCGCCGCGCGCCTCACCTCGACGGTCGGCGGCCGCAACCCCGCGCACAGCACCGCGGTGGGCAAGATGCTCCTCGCCTACCGCCTCTACGACATCCACGACGTGCACGAGTGGATCGGCGGGCGCACCCTCGAGAAGAAGACCGCCACCACACCGACGACCGCCGCCGAGATCGACCGGCGCCTGCGCGAGGCCCGCGAGCTCGGCTACTGCCTCGACGACCAGGAGACCGACCCCGGCGTCAACTGCATCGCGTTCCCCGTCTTCCTCACCTCGCCCGAAGTGCCCTCCGGTGCCGTGAGCGTGAGCGCGCTCGCCTACCGCACGCCGCTGGCCGACCTCGTCGCCGCCGCGGAGGAGATCCGCAGCATCGTCGAGACGACCACCGGCGCCACCGCTCCCGACGCGCCCTGACGGCGACCGACTCAGCCCGACGCTCCCGCGTCACCTCCCGCACCCCGCCCACCCGCAACACGAATCGGAACCTCTCATGAGACTCCTCCGCATCGGCGCCCCCGGCTCCGAGCTCCCCGCCGCCCTCGCCGACGACGACCACTACGTCGACCTCTCCGACGTCGTCTCCGACTTCGACGAGGCGTTCTTCGCCCGCGAGGACATCGAGCGCATCCGCCCGATCGTGGCCGAGCGCATCGCCGCCGGCGACATCCGCCCCGTCGGCGACCAGCGCATCGGCGCGCCCATCGCGCGCCCGCACCAGATCATCTGCGTCGGCCTCAACTACACCGACCACGCCGCGGAGACCGGCCAGCAGGTCCCCGAGGAGCCGATCCTCTTCACGAAGTCGCCGAACACGATCGTCGGCCCCTACGACGACGTGCGCATCCCCCGCCGCTCGACCAAGACCGACTGGGAGGTCGAGCTCGGCATCGTCATCGGCAAGCGCGCCTCGTACCTCGAGTCCGGCGACGCCGCCCGCGATGCCATCGCCGGCTGGGTGCTCGTCAACGACGTGAGCGAGCGCGAGTTCCAGCTCGAGCGCGGCGGCCAGTGGCTCAAGGGCAAGTCGGCCGAGACCTTCAACCCCACCGGCCCGTGGCTGGTCCCGAAGGACGAGATCCCGGATGTCCTCGAGCTCGGCATGACGCTCGACGTCAACGGTGTGCGCCGCCAGAGCGGCTCGACCTCGACGATGGTGTTCGACCCGTACTTCATCGTCCAGTACATCTCGCAGTTCCTCGTGCTCGAGCCCGGCGACCTCATCAACACCGGCACGCCTCCGGGGGTCGGGATGGGCCT
>Ga0182741_1001318_pt1 | contig 32900 bp, 28 predicted proteins | sample eDN5th37CBELigOP_FD_128874 | JGI IMG/M metagenome (GOLD analysis project Ga0182741, IMG submission 128874) | Enriched Organic Plus compost microbial communities from Emeryville, California, USA - eDNA 5th pass 37_C BE-Lig OP (version 2) (version 2) ... | reverse complement strand
GGCCGCCGCATCCTGCCCAAGGCCGAGACGCCGGAGCAGGTCGCCCAATGCCTGGCGCTGCTGTCGGGCCGCCGCCACCAGGTGCTGACGGCGGTGGCGGTGGCCGCGCCCGGCGGCAAGGTGACGGCCAAAGTGGCGCTGACGCGGGTCTCGTTCCGCCGTCTTGGCGCGGCCGAGATCGCGTCTTATGTGGCGTGCGGCGAGGGGCTGGGCAAGGCGGGCGGCTATGCCATCCAGGGCCGGGCGGAGGTCTTTGTGAAGGAGATCAGCGGCAGCTATTCCAATGTGGTGGGCCTGCCGCTGGCGGTGACGGCGGGGCTGCTGGAAGGGCTGGGGTGGCGCCATGGCTGACGGCAAGTGTCCCGAATGCGGCAAGCCGCGCCAGGCGCGCTTCGCCCCCTTCTGCTCCAAGCGCTGCCAGCAGATCGACCTGGGCCGCTGGCTGAAGGGCAGCTACGTCATCCCCGGCAACCCGGACGAGGCCCCGGCCGACCCCGGTGCGCCAACCCCCGCCCGGCCGGATGGCGAGGATGAGGAATAGGCTTTTGGGTTGAAGGGCTTGGACCGCTCTGGACAGGCCGGGAGCCATCCCCTAAGAAGCCGGTCCCCGCGCGTCCGCCAATTCCGACTGGCCGCGCATGGGCCCAGGTAGCTCAGTCGGTAGAGCAGCGGATTGAAAATCCGCGTGTCGGCAGTTCGATTCTGTCCCTGGGCACCATTTCCGGATTTCCTTGAGCTTGGTCCCTGCCGGTCGAAGCGCGTTTGCGCTGTCGCGCCATGGCAGCCATCCCGGCGTCGTCCCAGGAAGTCATCAAAATCCCATGGCGCGCTTCGGAATCGCCGAACGGGCCGCCCCGGCCGCACCCGCGGCTGTGCCTGCCGTGGGAGCGCTGGTAATGATAGTCGCGGCTGCGCGACTGGTAGCGGCGCCGCCTGACGAGCGGTCCCGTCCCGCCCTGTTGCTGCAATCGCGAAATGCAGGTGGCACTTTGTGCCCAAAGACGTTGTATCGCGCAAAATCCTCCACCCCGGCGCGCGAAATTTTCCTAGCGGTCCCGGCAGGGAAACGGCCTACCATATTTCTGACGGGGAAACGATTGTGCAGATAAGAGAAGTATCGCCCAACCAAGGCACTCTCAAACAGGAACTCGATGCGCGGTTCCGGGCGCCTCTGATGGCGTATTTCCTCAGACGGTTGGGCAACCGCAGTGAAGCTGAGGATCTGACGCAGGAAACATTCGCGCGCCTGATCGGGTCGCAATCGTTTGAGAGCGCGGAAGTGGCGCGCGCCTATGTCTTCCGGGTTGCGAGCAACCTGCTGCGCGACCGAATGCGGGCCGCCGCGCGCAAGCGCAATGTGACGGTTTTGCCGCTGGAAGCCTTGAGCGGGTCCGATCCCGGCATGGTGGAGGAAATCGGACCGGAGCGCGTTCTAGTAGGAAGGGAAAGGCTGGGCGAGGTTCTGGCCTGTCTTGACGAATTGGGCGGACGAACCAAAAGCATCTTCATTCTTTTCCGCCTGGAGGGCATGAAGCAAAAGGATATCGCGGCATTGTACGGTATCGGGCAGTCCACGGTGGAAAAGTATGTGATGGCTGCGGTACTGCATCTGGCCAAGCGGTTCGGGAAGGGAAGATGAGCGGCAAGGTGCTTCCCCTGCCGTCCGATCCGCGCCTGATCCAGGCGGCGCAGTGGCGCGTCCGCTTGTCGGAGGAGGGTGTCCAATCCAGCCCCGCCTTCGAGCTGTGGCTGCGCGACCCGCAGAACCGCACGGCCTTCGAGCAGGTCAGCGTCGCCTGGGATTTCTTCGGCGAGGTGGCGATGGAGCCCGACCTGCTGGCTGCCCGGCAGGCCGCGCTGGGCGATGCGTTCCGCCGCGCCGAGACTGTGCGACCGTTGCGGCGGCTGGCCGGTGCCGCCGCGCTGCTGCTGGCGATCGGCCTGGCACTGGGCGGCGGTGCCTGGTGGGTGAACCAGCCGGACCGATACGAGACGGCCCATGGTGAGCGGCGCGTCATCACACTCAAGGACGGCTCGCGCATCTCGCTGGACGCCGACAGCCTGGTGACGGTGCGCTATCGCCGTGACGCGCGCCTTCTGGAGCTGCGACGCGGCCAGGCCCGCTTCGACGTGGCCAAGGACGGCGCGCGTCCGTTTTCGGTGGTCGCGGGCACCCATACCGTGGTGGCGACGGGCACTGCCTTCAACATTGACATGGCCGGTCCGGCGGTACTGGTGACGCTGATAGAAGGCCATGTGATGGTCTATGACCGCCAGGGCGCGGCCATCGAGCGTTCAGGGCCTCGCCCGCGGCGCGAGATCGCGCTGGCGGAAGGCCAGCAACTCGCGGTCGTTCCTGCCCGAGAGCCGGTCGTCGCCTCCGTCAATCTTCAGCGCGTCACCGCCTGGACCAGCGGCCAGATCATATTCGAGGGTGAGCCGTTGGGGTCGGTAGTTCAGCGGATCAACCGCTATGGCGCAACGCAGATCGAGATCGCGGACCCCAGGGTTGCGGCCATGCGGATCAGCGGCGTCTTCAATGCCGGCGATGTCGAGGGCGCGGTGAGAACGGTGAGCCAGTATCTCCCCGTCCATGCGCGGCAGCTGGAGGACGGGCGGCTGCTGCTGGAGGCGCGCGAGCCGGTCCCCGATGCGCCGTGAAAATTTTTGCGGCGGCGTATGGAGGGTTTTCACCCGCCCATCGTTCTCCTGAGTAAAGGGACCGGCTGGAGCCGGCTCGGACAAGAAAAGGGGAGACGATCCGGTGAAAAACTCGTATCGCTGGCTTTTGCGCACGGTTTCGGCAGGCAGCCTGTGCCTTGTGCTGGGGACAGCCGCCCTGGCCCAGGCGCCGCAGACCTATGCCTTCAACTTGCCGCAGCAGTCGCTGTCGGCGGCCCTGAGGGACTATGCCAGGATTTCCGGCCGTCAGATCATCTTCACAGAGGATCTGGTCGCGGGTCTCTCCAGCCGCCCCCTTCAGGGGCAGTTTTCCGCCGAGGAAGCGTTGCGGCAGCTGCTGGCCGGCACCGGGCTGGTGATCGAATATTCCTCCTCGGGAGCGGTAATGATCCGCCGCGAGCAACGGGCCGAAGCGCCGCAGCCTGCTCCCGGCGTGCCCGCGGGCAGTGCCGCTGGTCTGGTCGGCGGCCCGGTCGAGACGGTGGCAGTCACCGGTAGCCGCATCATCGCGGATGCGGCCAACTCGCCGACGCCCCTGACCGTGGTTTCAACCCTGCAGCTGCTGGAAACTACCCCGACCAACATTCCGGACGGGCTCAACAAGCTTCCTGTCTTCCAGGGCAGCGTTCGGCCCGGTTGGGCGGGCAACGGAGGCAGCTCCGCCGGCATCAATGTCCTGGCGCTGCGCAATTTCGGCGCCCAGCGCACCCTGGTGCTGCTTGACGGCCGCCGTCTGGCACCGACCAACGCCAACGGCACGGTCGCGATTGATACCCTGCCGCAGATGCTGGTCAGCCGGGTCGATGTGGTTACCGGCGGCGCTTCGGCGGTTTACGGCTCCGATGCCGTTACCGGCGTCGTCAACTTCGTGCTCGACAAGCGCTACGAGGGCCTGAAGTTCAACGTCAATTCCGGCATCTCCAATTACGGCGACGCCGCCAGCTACAAGGCCGAGATGGCCTTTGGCACCCCTTTGTTCGGCGGAAAGGGGCATTTTCTGGCCTCGGCGGAATATCTGCACAGGGACGGCATCCCCCAGTCCGCGCGCCCCTATGGTAACGAATACTGGTCGCTGACCGGCGCCGGTACCCAGGCCAATCCGCGTGTATTCACCAAGAATATACGCAACGCCACCGCCTCCGATGGCGGCGTCATCCGGTGCACCGGCTGCTCGGTGAACGAGTATCACTTCATCGGCAATGGCGTCATCGCGCCCTTTGTGCATGGCACGCCCACCGGAACCAGCGGTGTCGAATCAGGCGGCGATGGCGCCTATGGTCCCTTTGGCACGGCGATGACCCCTTACCGCAGCGCCGCCGCCTTCGGCCGCTTCAGCTATATGCTGAATGATACGACCGAGTTCTATGCCCAGGCCACGGGCGCCGAGTCCTGGGCCACCGGCACCTGGTACCCGACCAATATGATCATCGGCGCCAACAGGGTGAACACATTCTACGCCGATAATCCCTTCCTGTCGCCGGAGCTGCAGGCGCGCATCAACCCCACCAACACGCCGGGCAAGACCTTTCAGCTGACCAAGTTCATCAATCAGTTCGGCCGCGAAGGCTCGCCCGGTACCCGCAACGTCAACCGCTATCTGAGCGGGGCGACGGGGCTCACAGGCGTGTTGCTCGATCGCTTCGCATGGGATCTCTACTACACCCATGGTGAAAGCCGTCAGAGCGTCACCAATTATCGCAATCCCAACAATCAGCGCTGGTATGCGGCGGTGGACGCCGTCCGCGATCCCGCCACGGGCAATATCGTCTGCTATGTCTCCACCACGGTCTATGCCAGCCGCTATCCGGGCTGCAAGCCGATGAATCCCTTCGGCACGAGCTCGATCAGCCAGGAAAGCTACGATTACATCAGCGGCGATACGCAATACATCATGACCAACATCATGGATGATGTGGCCGCCAGCATCTCCGGCGATCTGTTCGAACTCCCGGCCGGCATGCTCAAGGGCGCGCTTTCTGCGGAAATGCGCTGGCTCGAATATGGCGTGAGGAGCAATGCCTCGCCGCTGGACAAGGTGGATTGCACCGGTCTGCGTCTGTGCAGCACCAGCAATGCACTGTGGCAGCAGGATACCGTGAACGGTCTGGCGCCCGTGGGCAACAGTGTGTGGGAAGTGGCATTGGAGTTGGGTGCGCCGCTGCTGCGCGACCTGCCGATGATCCGAAACCTGGACATCAATGCCGGGGTGCGTCACACCGATTATTCCACCTCGGGCGCGGTGCAGACCTGGAAAGTCGGCCTCGACTATCACGTCAATGACGATCTGCGCTTCCGCGCCACGACATCGGTGGATATTCGTGCGCCCACGCTGAACGATCTCTTTTCGCCGGTGCAGAGCTCCATCACCTCCTTCACCGATCTTCTCACCGGCGCCTATGGCATCATTCCCGTCACCCGCCAGGGCAATCCCAATCTGAAGCCCGAGGTGGCGCGCACCTATACGGCCGGTGTCGTGCTGACGCCCAGTTGGCTGGACGGGCTGACCTTCTCCTATGACTATTACCGCATCACCATCAAGAACGGCATTGGCGCGCTGACCGCCGCCAATAACGAGATCCAGAGCCTTTGCGTCGCTTCCGGCGGCACATCGCCTTATTGTACGCTCTATGCTCGGCCGTTCCCCTACAGCAATACGTCACCTGCCAACTATCCGACCGAGATATTCAATAAGAGCCTGAACACGGCCTATCAGGGGATCGAGGGGTCGGATATCGAAGTGAATTACCGGCTCGACCTGGCAAATGTCTCCCAGAGCCTGCCGGGCAGCGTGGACTTCCGCCTGATGGCGAATCTCCAGCCTGTGGACAAGTCGCAGCAATTTACCGGCGCGTCCTTCACCTATGCCACCACACCCCGCGGGAACGTCACCGCCACGCTGAGCTACAATCTGGATGATTGGCGCTTCAGCCTGCAAAATAACTGGATTTCCAGCTACCGTCTCTCTAATCGCGATGGTTATATCGTGATCCCGGCCCGGGTGGGTGCCCAGAACTATATCGACTTCAGCATGCAGCGCCGCTTCACGGCGGAGGGCGGGAGCTATACCGCCTATCTGACGGTGCAGAACCTGCTCAATACGCATACACCGCTGCATCCGGGCGGTTCGGGGTCTCCGGGTTTGTCCTATCCCCTGGCCCAAAGGGGCGATCTGGTGGGCCGCTATTTCACAATCGGCCTGCGCGGCAATCTGTGATCTGATCCCCGGCATGAGGAGTCATGGCGGGCTTGGCGCCCGCCATGACTCCTCCGGCGGCGGGAAGGGCTGGCAGGTACCATGGAAGCCTTGGGCGGTTTGGCGCTTCCGGCATGGCACGGGTCCGATGGGGAGGGGAAATGACGAGATGGCTGGCCGGAGCGGTTCTGCTCCTTATGGCGCAGGGGGCTCAGGCCCAGGCCCCTACCCGCATCAGCGAGGAGCCCTGGGGCGCGCTGGCCGATGGCCGCAAGATCACCCGCTTCACCCTCACCAACGCGGCCGGCGCGAAGGTGAGTTTCATGCCTCTGGGCGCTGCCATCCTGTCGCTGGAAGCACCCGACCGCGACGGCAGGCTCGCCGATGTGGTGCTGGGGTTCGACAGCGCTGCCGATTACAATACGGGTAATTCCCCCCAGTTCGGTCTTACCATCGGCCGATACGCCAACCGCATCGCCAGCACGCGCATCACGATCGGGGACGAGACGTTCCAACTGTCTGCGCCCGCCGGGCGCGGCGGGCAACCGGCGCGCGCGGTGATGCATGGGGGGCCGGACGGTTTCGGCGGACGGATCTGGGCGGCCTCGCGCGTTCGCACCGAGGACGGGCCGGGACTGCGTTTCACCCTGGTCAGCCCGGACGGGGACCAGGGCTTTCCGGGCACACTCACGGCTTCGGTTACCTATCACTGGACCGCCGATTACCGGCTGATCGTGGACTATGCCGCCACCACGACCAAGCCGACCGTCTTCAATCCCACCCAGCACAGCTATTTCAACCTGGCCGGCGCGGGAAAGGGCGACATTCTCGGCCATCTCCTGCGGATCAACGCCGATTTCTTCACCTTTGCGCTGCCGGACAACACTCCTACCGGGGAAATTCGAAGCGTGAACGCCACCCCCTTCGATTTCACCACAGCCAAGCCCATCGGGCGCGACATCGAGGCCGACGATCCACAGATGCGGCAGAACCGGGGTTATAATCAGAATTTCGTGCTGCGCCGCTCTTCCATTCCCGGGCGGATCGTGGAGGCGGCGCAGCTGCACGATCCCCTCAGCGGACGCACATTGACGGTGCTGACCGATGCGCCGGGCCTGTTCCTTTATACCGCGAACTTCATCAGCACCGAGCGGGTGATGAAGGGCGGGGTGAGATATCCGCTCCGGGCGGGAGTGGCGCTGGAGACCGGATATTTTCCCGATTCCCCCAACCAGACGCATTTTCCCAGAACGACATTGATGCCGGGCGAGACATTCCGCAGCCGCACCGTTTTCGCCTTCACGGCGCGATAAACATGGCCGAAAGCGTGCACGGCAGGGCGAAATCGCGAATCCGGTTGCAGGAGGTCGCCCTGGAATCGGGCTACTCTATCGGCACGGTCAGTCGGGCGATCTCGCGCCCAGAACATCTGCATCCCGCCACGGTGGCCCATGTGCGCGCCGCCGCCGAGCGGCTGGGTTACCGGCCCAATATAGTCGCGCGCGCGCTGCGCATGGGGGTCAGCGAATCCATCCATGTGCTGACTCCCAGCCTGGTCTCGCTCTTTCCCGACATCATCCGCGGCATCGAGAGCGCTGCGCTGGATTTCGGTTATTCGGTCGTGATCCTTCACACTGCGGGTGATGAGGTTCGCCAGCGGCGATACCTCGCTGACGTCGCGGCCGGACGGGCCGATGGGGCGCTGCTTCTGTCCATGCCCGTGCCCGAGGGGTTGGGCGTCGGCCCCGGACGGTTTCCTCCCATGGTGTCGGTGCTGCAGGAGAGCGGCCATGCGGATGTGGCCTGCGTCCGGATGGACGATTTACAAGCCGCTTCGCTGGTGGTGGAGCATCTGCTGGGCCTCGGCCACAGGCGGATCGCCCATATCCGCGGCGAGGAAGGCCATCCGCTGGCTGCGCGGCGCGAGCAGGCCTTTGTGCGCGCCATGCGCGCGGCGGGACTGCGGCCCATCTGCGTGCCGGGAGCTTTCGCGCCGGAAGCGGGGCAGCGGGCCATGGCCGCGCTGCTGGACGCTGCCGAACCGCCCACCGCGGTCTATGCGGCCAATGACGAGATCGCGGTGGGCGCTCTGACCGCACTCAGGGATCGGGGCTTGCGCGCGCCGGAACATGTCTCGGTCGTCGGCCATGACGATCAGCGGCTGAGCCGCATCTATGAGCCGGCCATCACCACGGTTCAGGTGCCCGCCTTCGAGATGGGCCGGCAGGCGATGAGCCTGCTGCGGTCCGTAATGGGCAGCGAGGGCTTCCCCCTGGAAACCTTGCTGACAGCGCGCTTGGCCGTCCGGTCCACCACGGCCCCGCCGGGGGCGACCTGATGATTTGGCGCGCGCAAATGGCGGCGCGGAATTTTTAAATTGCGATCCCGCGGGAAGCGCCCTTATCCTCAATGGAATGAGAGCGGGAATCCGCGGCCTTTATACGCTGCGCAGGAACAAGCCGCCGACCGAAGGGGGAAAGCATGATATCGTGGAACAGGCGCAATCTGCTGCAAGGGGTGGCGGGCATCGCGGCGGCCGGGCTTGCGTCGGATCTGTGGACGCCGCCTTCCGCCGAGGCGCTCGGTCTGCCCGAGGACAAGATCAAGGCCGTCCATTATTTCCGCAATTCGGGCGACTCGGCCGGCAGGGGCGGCCAGCCCATGGTGAATCAGTCCACCAATGTCGTGATCATCGAAACCGAGCGCGGACTGCGCGGTATCGGCGAGGGAGGCGAGCCGCGCACCATGGAGGAATGCGCCGCCATGATGATCGGGCTGGACCCTTTTCGGATAGATCATCACTGGCAACGCATGATGCGCGGGATGCACTACACCGCGGGGCGCGAGAAGCTTCATTCTCTGGGCGGCTTGGACCTCGCGCTATGGGACTTGAAGGGCAAGGCGCTTGGTGTGCCGGTCTGGCAGCTTCTGGGCGGGAAATCGCGCAATTACATTGAATGCTATTCCACCGCCTTTCCGCGCGTGCCGGGCGGTACCATCGAGGATCATGCACGCGCCTGCCGCGAGGCGGGCTTCCGCGTTTATCGCCATGCCACCGATATCGGCGGGGGGCGGGAGGTTGACCGTTTTGCACTGGTACGGCGCATGTATAATGACTGCCTGCTGATGCAGAAGGGCGCCGGGGACGGTGGCTGGGCGCTGGATTTCCATACCCAGTTTGACACGCCCGATGCCATCCGCCTGTGCACCATGATCGAAGCCGCGGACCTGCATCCCTACTTCATCGAGGATTTGGTGCGCAGCGAGAATGTCGATACCTATAAAACCATCCGCGAGCGCACCCGCGTGCCGATCGCGATGGGTGAGCAGCTGGGCTATAAATGGGATATCAACCGGCTGATCGAAAATCAGTGGATTGATTATGTCCGCACTTCACTGCCCAATACCGGCGGCATCAGCGAGTATATGAAGATCATCGCCATGGCCGAGACGCATTATGTCGGCATGATTCCGCATTTCACCAGCCCGATCGCCGAGGCAGCCTTGGTGCACTGCCTCACCGCCTGCTCCATTCCGGCGCTGATGGAAATATTGGGCAATGGCACCCGCACCTGGCCCCATCTGCCGGTGGTCTATGACTTCAAGAATGGCAAGATGTGGCCCAATGAGCGGCCCGGCCTTGGGGTGGAGGTGGATGTGAGCAAGCTGACCCGGATCGGCGAATACAATGTCTATCGCGCGGGCATGTTGCTGAACCATCGCCCCGACGGCTCCTATACGCAATGGTAGCACATCGGCGCCGGGAACCGCGATGCCATCGAGCGAATTTTCTGCCGCCTGAAGGATTTCCGACGAATCGCCATCCGATAGACACGCGGGCCGACACTTTCCTGTCCCCAAGAGCATTCCGGCGGGCCAGGGCGAACCGCAAAAGCCCACCGATGCGGGTGATGCCATGGCGCCGGGGCGGTAAGCCTCAGGCGCCCAGCACCGACATAACGCCGTCGATCACATACTGCACCGCCAGCGCCGCCAGCAGCACGCCCAGCAAGCGGCTGAAGACGATCTGCCAGCGCGGGCCCATATGTTGCTCGATCCGGCTGTAGAGCAGGAACGAGGTCAGGGTCAGCAGGATGGTGGCGGTGATGACGCCCAGTAGCGCCGCCTGGGCGGGAATGTCGCCCTCGGCCTCCGCCGCCAGCAGAAGGGTGGCGGCGATGGCGCCCGGCCCGGCCATCAGCGGGATGGCGAGCGGAAAGGCCGCCAGGCTGCTCAGCGCCTGGCGGCCCAGCGCCTCCTTCCGGTCCTGGCGGTATTCGAAGATCATCTCGAAGGCGATGACGAACAGCAGCAGGCCGCCCGCGATGCGGAAGGCGGGGATGCCGATGCCCAGAAGCGCCAGCAGTCCGGTGCCGAAAGCCGCGCTGCCGATCAGGATCAGCCAGGCCAGAAGGCTGGCCTCCAGGGCGATGACGGTGCGCTCGCGAAAGGCCAGCCCCGCCGTCAGGGTGCCGAAGATGGGGGCGAGGCCCACCGGGTCCACGGTCACGAACAGGGTGGTGAAGGCCGACAGCGTATCCATGGCAAGGGGAAGGCTCCGGGGGTGTCAAAGTTCCGCTTCCGCCATGCTTATCCGATTTTGGCCTTTCCGCGTTCTGGCTGGGACCGGTTCAGGAAAGACCCATGCGCGGATTACGCCTCACCCCGGAACTTCTGGAAGGCGCGTATGAATATCTGCGTCTTTCCAATCCCTTCCGGCACTGGAACCTGCCGGAGGCCGATCAGATCGTCTTCCGCGTCATGGGCGCACGCGACCGTTTCGGCCATTTCCGCGGCCGCCATGTGCGGGCCCGGGGCAAGGACAGCTTCAGCGAGATCGCGATTTCCGCAGGGATGGTGCACACCACCGACATGCTGATGGCCACCATGGCGCATGAGATGATCCACCTCTACCAGGACGAGAACGGCGCGGCGCGCGGACATCACAATCCCGAGTTCCGGCGGCTGGCCCGGCGGGTCTGCGCCATCCATGGCTTCGACCTGGAGGCGTTCTAGGAACGCCGGGCGCGCGCGCGGCTTTACTGTTGCGAAACGCCATCGTCCGAGGTTCCGCATGGGCAACAAGGCCTATCAGGGGATCAAGAAGAACCCCGCCCGCAAGCCGGACGCGCCCGCCCTGCGCGTTCCGCCGAAGCAGCGCCCGGAAGGCTTCGATCCGTTCCAGCACGGAACCCATCAGGAAAGCCGGCACAACAAGCACAACCGCCCGGAAAGGGGCGCGAAGTCATGACCGCCCAGACCACACTGCTCACCGTCACCGAGGATGGCGGCGTGGAGCTGGAGACGGATGACGATGCCGTGATGCACAAGGCGCGCGCCGCCTTCCGCGACGGCGACAGCAAGACCTTCGTCTATGTCACGCCGACGGAGGAGCTGACCGTCACCGGCCGCGTCACCGAGGTGCAGGAGATCGGCCAGTTCCGCTTCACCGTGCTGCCGCAGCAGGCTTAGGCATGGAAGCCATCTTCGGCGTCGAAGAACATCTTCTCTGGTACCAGGGCGCGGCCCGCGCCGCTTTGATCTTCTTCTTCGGCCTGGTGATCCTGCGCCTGTCGGGGCGGCGCACCTTCGCCAACATGTCGGCGCTGGACATCGTGATCTCCGTCGTCGCCGGCTCGGGCCTGTCGGAGACCATGGCGGGCTCGGCGCCGCTGCCCAGCACGCTCACCGCCGTGGCGGTGCTGGTCGGGCTGCATCTGGTGTTGTCCCATGCCGTGGCGCGGGTGCCGCTGCTCTCCAAGCTGGTGGAAGGCGACGCCATCCCGCTGATGGACCAGGGCAAGGTGGATCACCGCGCCCGCAAGCGCCACATGATCTCGGAAGCCGATCTGGAAGAAGCGTTGCGCGATCATGGGCTGGCGGGCCTCTCCGACATCGGCCGGGTCGAGGCCATCACCCTGGAGCCGAACGGAGAGATCACGGTGCTGAAGAAGGACGAATAGTTGCCGTGTGGGGAGGGTGGCGGAACCGAAACCCGCCCCCCGCTGTTCCCGTCACAACAAGGAGGAAAAGCATGCTGCGTTGGGCTCTCATTTTCCTGGTCATCGCCCTGGTGGCGGGGCTGCTCGGCTTCACCGGCGTCGCCGGCGCCTCCATGGCGATCGCGCAGACGCTGTTCTACATCTTCCTGGTCGTGTTCCTGGTGCTGCTGGTACTGGGCCTGTTCGCGGGGCGCGGCGCGCCTTAAAGCGTCAGACGGCGCGCAGATGGAATTTCTTCCGCAGCGCCTGACGGCGCGCGCGCAGGCGCGCCTCCTGTTCCTCGATATCGGCCAGCTCGGCGGCGGCATCTTCCCTGGCCTTGCGCGCGGCTTTCGCCGCGGCGCGTTCGGCCGCCGCGGCCCGGCGCTTGCGTTCCTTTTCCCGCGCGGCTGCCATCTGTTTCTGCCGCGCGCTTTGCTTCGGGGCGACGGGCTTTTCCGGCTCGGCACGCCAGGGCGCTTTTTTTCCGTGCGGACGCTGGAGGACGATGCCGGGCTGCTGAAGAGCGGCCTCCACCGCTTCGGCCTCGTCGGTGCGCCCGGCCAGGCCCTGCGCGAACAGGCGCGGGCTGGCATGCCAGGCATCGGCGGCCGCCTTCATCGAAGGCGCAGCCACCACCATGTCATAGAACCCGATATGGGTCTTAAACACCTTCAGGGGGCGCGGCATGGCGAGAGGTCTGGCCGTGGCGGCGCAGCAATTCGCTGGCGGCGCTGGCCGCCGCGGCGGCCATCAGGGCCTGGAGCGAGAGGAAGCGGCGCCAGCCCGCAGGGCGCCCGCGGGCGATGTAACGGCTGAAGGCCAGAAGGCCGAGGCCCAGGATCAGCTTGCGCATGCGGATGCCTCTGTCACGGGTCCTTGGGGAAACTCGAGCCGCCCGCCACCCGTTCCGCCGGAGCGCAGGGCGGGTCGTGGCGATCTGGCGCACCTGCCGCCGGCGCCGCCGGAGTTCCCAGCCCCTCGCCTGCACCAAGAGGTTGCAGTATCGTTCCCGCGCTTTCACCAAGGTTTGCGCACGGGGCCGATACCTGATGACCGACCTTTCCCCGCGCAAGACCCCCTTGAGCGAAATCCCCGCCACCATCGCGGCGGTGATGGATTACGAGCCCTTCGCACGCGAGCGGATGAGCGAAGGGGCCTGGGCCTATCTGATGGGCGGGGCGGGGGACGAATCCACCCTGGCCGAAAACCGTGAAGCCTTCCGGCGCCTTCATCTGCGCACGCGCGTGCTGCAGCCGCTGGCGGGCGGCGACACGCGCCTTGAACTGTTCGGGCAGGCGCTGGACTTTCCCATCCTGCTGGCGCCCGTCGCCTTCCAGAAGCTGGTGCATCCCGATGGCGAATTGGCGACGGTGCTGGCCGCTTCGGCCATGCGGGCGGCGATGGTGGTCAGCACCCAGGCCAGCGTCGCGCTGGAGGAGATCGCTGCGGCTGCCGCGACGCCGCTCTGGTTCCAGCTCTATTTCCAGCCCGAGTGCGCCTTCACCACGGACTTGGTGCGCCGCGCCGAGCGGGCGGGCTATGGCGCGCTGGTGCTGACGGTGGATGCGCCGGTCAACGGCCTGCGCAACCGCGAGCAGCGCGCCCAATTCCGCCTGCCGCCGGGGGTGGAGGCCGTCAATCTGCGCGGCAGCCCGCCGCTCACCGTCACCAACACCGCCGATGGCCGCATCCTGCTGGGGACGAAGCTGCTGGAGGTGGCGCCGGTCTGGCAGGACCTGGAATGGCTGCGCGGCCAGACGCGCCTGCCCATCCTGCTCAAGGGGATCATGGATGCGGAGGATGCGCGCCAGGCGATGGCGATGGGCATGGACGGCCTCATCGTCTCCAACCATGGCGGCCGCCTGCTGGACTCCCAGCCCGCCGCCATCGACGTGCTGCCCGAGATCGTGGACGCCGTTGCCGGTCGCGCGCCGGTGCTGATGGATGGCGGCATCCGCAGCGGCGGCGACATCTTCAAGGCGCTGGCGCTGGGCGCCAGCGCGGTGCTGATCGGGCGGCCCTTCCTGTATGGCCTGGGTGCGGCGGGCGCGCCGGGCGTGGCGCATGTGCTGCGCATCCTGCGCGCGGAGCTGGAAGTGACCATGGCGCTGACGGGATGCCGCAACCTGGCGGCCATCGACCGTTCGCGCGTCATCCAGCGCCGGTGACGCAGGCGGGGCCATGCCCCGGGGCGGGATTGGCCGCCAGCCAGTCCATCGCCGCCACCGGCATCGGCTCGACTCGGATTGCATGGTCAATGACCAGCCGCCGCTCATTCTCCGGCGTCCAGGCGGGCACCTTCAGCCTGGCGATGGAGGGATCGCCGCTGGCGGCGAAGGCGATCAGCATGTCCGACATCTGGGCGCTCATGGCGCGATCCTCTTCGGTGATGTCGCGCTTCCTGCCCAGGCGGTTGAAAGCGTCATAAGCGCCGAACCACCAGGCCGTGTCGAAATTGTGTATGGCGCCGTCGCGCACCAGGTCCAGATTGGCATTGGTCATGCCCGGATAATCGCCCACATCATAGGTGACGCCGGGCGCGATCGGCTCCTTGTGCTGATAAAGGGCGAGGAAATGGTTCGACCGGGCGCCGATGCGGCGGAAGACGGCGGCGCAGCGGCGCTGGTCCTGCTGCAGGCCCATGTCGATCACCACACGCCGCGCGGCGGCCGGAGCCTGTGCGTCATCCGCCACTGGATAATGCTTGAGAAATTCGCCCGCCTTCTCGCCCCACGCCTTGGCGGCCGCGGCACGATAGTCCGCCGCCGTCCGCACATTGGCGAAGGGATTGCGGGTCCAGTCCACATCCTCGGCATTGGCGGTCCAGAGGATCGGCACATCGTTGAACTGCCCCGCGCGCAGCGTCTCCTGGGCGGGACGGGGGATGAACCAGCCATCCACATTCTGGGTGCCGCGCGGCGGCTGGGCCAGGATGCGGTCGGCGGGCATGTCGCGCATCGCCGCCAGGTTGGGCGCCTCCAGCGCCGCCTGCAGCGCCAGGCCGTTCTTCTCCGCATCCGCCAGCGGTGCCTGGCGGAAGCCGCAGAACAGATGCACCGGCGCGGCGGGGGCGGGGCAGATCGAATCCAGCACCGCGCGCTGGAACAGACCCTTGGCGCGCGGGCTGAGCAGCAACTCGAACACCGCGGTGGCGCCCCAGGACTGGCCCATCAGCGTCACGCGCGCGGGATCGCCGCCGAACTGGGCGATGTTGTCCTTGACCCATTGCAGCGCCGCCGCCATGTCCTGGAGCGTGTAATTGCCCGACCGGCCGCCCTGTTCGGCGCTCAGCTCGGGATGCGCCATCCAGCCCAACTGGCGCAGGCGGTAATTGATGGTGACCATCACCGCGTCGCGCCGGGCGAAATTCTCGCCATTATAGTGCAGCAGGCTGCCCGCGCCGACGGTGGTGCCGCCGCCATGCAGGAAGACCAGCACCGGCAATTGGGACGCGGCGGTGGATTTCGCCGCGGCCCAGATGTTGAGATAAAGGCAATCCTCGCTGGTGGGGACCTCGCCGAAATACTGGTTCTGGGTATGCGCCCGCAAAGGCTGGATGCATTCCGGCCCATAGCGGTCGGCATGCCACACGCCCTGCCAGCGGATCGGCTGGGGCGGACGCCAGCGCAGCGCCCCGGTTGGCGGCTGGGCATAGCGGATGCCGAGCCAGGCCTTGACGCCCGAGGGCAGCACCTGACCTGCGACCTTGCCGCTCGCCGTGTCCACCGGGGCGAGGGGTGTGGCCACCTGCGCCTTCAGGGGCAGGAAGGCCAGGGCGAGCAGGCCCACGGCCGCAAGGAAGGATGGCGCTTTCATGTCTCTTTCTTCTTATGGATGTGCCCTGGGCCGCGCGAAGCTGCGCCGGGGTCCCCGCGCCTGTCAATTCGCGGCCGATTCCGTTCCGCCCCGCGAACCCATCGCATCCACAGTCCTGGAGGAGCATCTCGCAGTTGCGAAGGCGCCCATGCTTGCGAGTGGCCCGCCGCGCCTTCTATCTTCCTGTCCTCCAATTTCATCCGCAGCACCCTTTTCCGTCAGAGGAATTTCCCATGTCCGTCGAGATCCTGGACCCATCCTTCGCCAGGCTGGTCGATGCCGATGCCGCCGTCACCCAGGTGGGCTCCGGCTTCGTCTTCACCGAAGGCCCGGTCTGGCATCCCAGGGACAAGTATCTGCTCTTTTCCGACATCCCGCCCTCCATCCGCTATCGCTGGGACGCCAACGGCACGCGGGAATCGCTCAACCCCTCCAACAAGGGCAACGGCCTCACCTATGACCGCGACCTCAACCTGATCGTCTGCGAGCACGCCACCTCCAGCGTGGCGCGCTTCGTGAACGGCCGGCGCGAGGTGATCGCCAGCCATTTCGAGGGCAAGGAATTGAACGCGCCCAATGACGTGGTGGTGGCGCGCGACGGGGCGATCTATTTCAGCGATCCCACCTATGGCCGCATGCCGCATTATGGCGTGGAGCGGAAACAGGAACTGGATTTCCAGGGCGTCTATCGCATCGCCCCCGGTGGCGGCGCGCCCGAACTGCTGGTGGAGCGCGGCCTTTTCACCCAGCCCAACGGCCTCTGCTTCTCGCCCGACGAGAAGCTGCTCTACATCAACGACACCGACCAGGCGAATATCCGCGTCTTCGACGTGGTGGACGGCCGGCTGAAGAATGGCCGCCTCTTCGCCTCGGGCATCGCCGATCCGGCCAAGCCGGGTTCGCCCGACGGCATGAAGTGCGACGCCGAAGGCAATATCTGGCTGACCGGGCCTGCCGGGCTTTGGGTCTACAACCCCGCGGGCAAACTGATCGGCAAGGTGGTGGTGCCCGAATTCGCCGCCAACCTGGCCTGGGGCGGCGAGGACTGGCGCACGCTCTTCATCACGGCCTCGACCTCGCTCTTCGCCCTGGCGGTGAAGGTGGGGCCGCGGCGCGAGCCTTTCATGGAAGCGGTCTAAAGGAAAAACGCGCATGTTCGTGCTGCATGTCGGCATCCGCATGAAGGACGGAGAAGGCCCGGCCGCCGAGCAGGTCTTCGCCGGACCTTTCTCGGCCGCGATCCGCGCCCAGGAGGGGTTCCGTGACGTGGCGCTGCTGCGCCCCGGCGATGGCGGCGATTATGTTCTTTCCATTGCCTTCGAAAGCCAGGCGCTGCAGCAGAAATGGGTCGCCACCGATCTGCACGCCGAGGTCTGGCCGCAGATGGAGCGCCATTTCGACGGCTATACCTTGCGCACCTTCACCGCCATCTAACGCCGCATCCGCCGCAACAGGAAGGCTCTGCAATGAAATCGTTTCTGAAAATCCTCGCACTGTCCCTGACGGGCGCGGCGCTGCTGGCGGGACCGGCAAGCGCCGAAACCAGCAAGAAGCGCATCGCCCTGTCCAACAATTATGCGGGCAATAGCTGGCGCCAGGCGATGCTGCGCAGCTATACGGCCGTCGGCAAGAAGGCCGTGACCGACAAGATCGTGGCCGCGGCCGATGTCTTCACCACCGCCGACCGCGCCGTGCCCACCCAGGCGGCGCAGGTGCAGAACCTGATCCTGCAGGGCTATGACGCCATCGTGATCAACGCCGCCTCGCCCAATGCGCTGAACGGCGCGATCCGGCAGGCCTGCAATGCGGGCATCGTGGTGGTGTCCTTCGACAGCATCGTGACCGAGCCCTGCGCTTATCGCATCACGGTGGATTATCAGGCGATGGGCCGCCAGCAGGTGGCGGAGATGGCCAGGCTTCATCCCAAAGGCGGCAACCTGCTCGAAGTGCGCGGGCTGGCGGGCACCTCGACCGACGCCAAGATCCATGAGGGCATCGTGCAGGGCCTCAAGGCCCATCCCCAGTTCCGCATCGTCCGCTCCGTGACGGGCGACTGGGACCAGACCACGGCGCAGAAGAATGTCGCCTCGGTGCTGCCGTCGCTGCCGCCGATCGTCGGCGTGGTGGCGCAGGGCGGCGACGGCTATGGCACGGCGCAGGCTTTCGCCGCCGCGCGGCGCCCGCGCCCCACCATCATCCTGGGCAACCGCCAGGACGAGCTGGCCTGGTGGCAGCAGCAGAAGGCCCAGGACGGCTATCGCACCTGGTCGGCCTCGATCTCGCCGGGCATCTCCTCCTTCGCCTTCTGGGTGGCGCAGCAGGTGCTGGACGGCAGGAAGGTGCCGCGCGACATCACCATTCCCTATCTGTCCTTCACCCAGGACAATTTCGAGGCCGCGCTCAAGACCATTCCCAAGGGCGGCGTCGCCAGCAAGGACTACACCCAGGCCGAAGCCATCGCGATCATCAACAGGAAGTGATGGCTCCTTCCTCCGGCAGTCCCATTGTCAGCCTGAGCGGCGTCGAAAAGCATTTCGGCGCCGTTCGCGCCCTGGCCGGCATAGACTTGCAGGTGGCGCGTGGCGAATGCGTCGGGCTGGTCGGCCATAACGGCGCGGGCAAGTCCACGCTGATGAATGTGCTGGCGGGGGTATTGGCGCCCACGCGCGGGCGCATCGCCATCGCGGGCAGCCTGGAAGAGGACTGGTCCGCCCGCCGCGCCCGGATGCGGGGCATCCGCTGCGTCTTTCAGGAATTGTCGCTCTGTCCCAACCTGACGGTGGCCGAAAATACGCGCGTGCTGCATGCCGCTCTCAAGGGCTTCGGCTGGCGCCGCCGCGCCGCCCGGCTGATCGCCGATAAGCTGGATGAAATCTTCCCCGGCCATGGCATCAGTCCCTCGGCGCCGGTGCAGGACCTCTCCATCGACCGCCGCCAGATGGTGGAGGTGGCGCGGGCCCTGACTGTCACCGATGAACCCCTGGCGCTGGTGATCCTGGACGAGCCGACCTCCTCGCTGGATGCGCATACGGCGGGCCAGTTGCTGGCCTATATGCGCCGCCAGGTGGAAGCGGGGCTGAGCGTCATCCTGATCTCGCACATGCTGGGCGAGGTGCTGGATCACAGCGACCGCATCGTGGTGATGCGCGACGGCCTCGCGGTGGCGTCGGATGCCGCCACCGCCTTCGACCGCGCCCGGCTGGTGCGGGAGATGGGGGGCGAGGACCGCGCCGCGCCGGATACCGCCGTGCCCGCATCCGCGCGCGGGCAAGCGCCGGTGCGGGTGCGCGCCCGGCCCGCGCGCCAGAGCGGCGGTCCCGCGCTTGTGGCGCACAAAGGCGAAGTCGTGGGCCTGGCGGGCCTGGCCGGTCATGGCCAGACCGCGCTCCTGCGCGCGATCCATGACGCCGCGCCGCGCGGCCGGGGCGGCATCACGGTGGACGGGCCGGTGGCCTTCGTGGCGGGCGACCGCCAGAGCGACGGCGTCTTTCCGCAATGGTCCATCGCCCGCAACATCACCCTGCGCTCGCTCAAGGCGCTGAAGCAGGGGCCGCTGATCGCGCCCGCGCGCGAGCGAGAGCTGGCCGAAGCCTGGCAGACGCGCATCGCCATCCGCACGCCCGACATCGGCAATCCCATCCTGTCGCTCTCCGGCGGCAACCAGCAGAAGGCGCTGTTCGCCCGCGCGCTCGCCTCCGACGCGGCGATCATCCTGATGGACGACCCCATGCGCGGTGTGGATGTGGGCACCAAGCTGGAAGTCTACGACATCATCCGGCAGGAGGCGGCGAACGGGCGCACCTTCCTCTGGTACACCACCGAGACGGAAGAATTGATGCATTGCGACCATATTTACGTCTTCCGCGATGGGACGATCGTGGCCGACCTGGCGCGCGGCGACCTCACGGAAGAGAAGGTGATCCAGTCCTCCTTCCAGGAGGCGGGCTGATGGAACGCGCCCTGGCCTTGAAGCCCGATCTCGCCCTGCTGGCGCGCAAGCTCCTGCCCGCTTTCTCATTGCTCCTGGTGGTGGCGGCGATCGCCTGGCTGAACCCGCGCGCCATCAGCTATCTGGGCTTCAACCTGATGCTGAACCTGGCGATCCCCATCATCCTGGCCACCCTGGCGCAGATGTTCGTGATGGCGGGCAACGATCTCGACCTTTCCATCGGCGCCTTTGTGGGATTCGTGGGCTGTGTCGCCGCCACCTGGCTCAATGAGGCGCCGCTCCTGGGCGCCGCCGTACTGTTCGGTAGCATCCTGGTCTATGCAGGCCTGGGGGCGCTGATCCATTGGCGCAATCTGCCTTCCATCGTGGTGACGTTGGGCATGAGCTTCGTCTGGCAGGGACTGGCGATATTGGTGCTGCCCGATCCGGGCGGCGCCGCGCCCGAATGGCTGATGGCGGCGATGGGCTTCGCGCCGCCTTTCGTACCTTTTCCCATCCTGGCCGCGATCCTGATCGCCGCCGCCACCCATTTCGGGCTGATGCGCACCTCCTATGGCGCCATCCTGCGCGCCTCGGGCGGCAATGCGGCGGCGGTGGCGCGGGCGGGCTGGTCGCTGCTCAGGATCCGAATGACCCTGTTCGGACTGGCGGGCCTGTTCGGCGTGCTCTCGGGCCTTTCGCTGATCGGCATCACCACCTCGGGCGACGCCAATATCGGCGCGGGCTATACGCTGCTTTCCATCGCGGGCGTGATCCTGGGCGGCGGCGAGTTCGTGGGCGGGCGCGTCTCGCCCACCGGGGCGGTGATGGGTGCGCTCACCCTGGCGCTGGCGGCGTCCTCGCTCCTGACCTTCCTGCAGGTGCCGCCCGACTGGCAGATCGCGGCCAATGGCGCCATCCTGATCCTGGTGCTGGCGGCGCGTGTCCTGATCGGCCGGGGGAAGGCGGCATGACACGCCTTTCTGACCTTCTCTCCGAGCGGCCCTGGGCGCTGTCCTTCGCGGGCGCGGGCCTGGTGTGGCTCGCCGCCATCGCCTTCACCGGCGGCTATGGCGCGGGTGGCATGATCACCTCGGCCCTGGCGCTCGCCACCTTCATGGTGATCGTGGGCGTGGGCCAGATGTTCGTCATCACCCTGGGGCCGGGCAATGTGGACCTGTCGCTGCCCGCCAATATCGGCCTTGCCAGCGCCGTCGCCATGACGGTGATGAACAATGATGACAGCCTGGTGGCGCTGGGGCTGGCCGCCGCGGCGGGCACCGGCCTCGCCATCGGCCTTGCCAACTATCTTCTGATCCGTTCCTTGCGCATCCCGCCCATCATCGCCACCCTGTCGGCCAGCTTCATCATCCAGTCCATCGCCATCGCCTATGGCCGGGGCCTTCAGATCAAGCCGCCCGACGGCTTCGCCGATTTCACCAATGCGCAGCTCTTCGGCCTGCCGGTGCTGGCGCTGGGCGCGATCCTGTTCACCGTCATCGCCGCCATCGTGCTGGAGCGCACGCTTTATGGGCGCGGCGTGCTGGCCACGGGCCAGAACATGAACGCCGCCCATCTGGCGGGCGTGAAGGTGGAGCGCGTGCGCGCCGTCACCTATGCGCTGTGCGGGCTTCTGGGCGGGCTGACCGGGGCGCTGCTGGCGGGCTATTTCCGCGGCGCCAGCAACGATCTGGGCAACGAGTATCTCCTGGCCTCCATCGCGGTGGTGGTGATCGGCGGCACCTCGGTGGCGGGCGGCCGGGCCAACCTGCCGGGCATCTGGGGCGCCTCGCTCTTCCTGGTGCTCCTGCTCACCATGCTCAACACTTTCGGCGTCAGTCCCGGCATGCGGCTGGTGCTGACGGGCCTCATCATTGTCGCCGTCATCACCCTGGCGGGCGGCCGCGACCGCACACGCGGCTAGAGCCCGCGCCGCCGCGCCTCCAGCGCCGCCTGGGCGCGGTTGGAGACATTGAGCTTGGAATAGATGGTGCGCACATAGGTGGAGACGGTCTGGGGTGACAGCTCCAGGCGCCGCGCCGTCTCCGCCACCGTGAAGCCCTTGCCCAGCAGCGACAGCACCTCGGTCTCGCGCGGCGACAGCGCCTGCTGGTGGCGCAGGGGCGGGGCGGGGGCCTGCTGCTCCGCCATGTCGCGGAAATGCGCCAGGATGCGGTGAGCGATGGAGGGCGACATGGCCGGCTCGCCCGCCGTCAGCCGCTTGAGGCAGCCCACCAGCACATCGGCCTCGTCGCCCTTCAGCAGATAGCCCTTGGCGCCCGCGGCGAAGGCCTTCATCAGATGGGCGTCGTCGTCATACATGGTCGCCACCAGCGCCAGCGTGTCGGGCCAGCAGGCATTGATTTCCGACACCAGCTCGATGCCCGAGCCGTCGGGCAGGTTGATGTCGATCACCGCCAGCCACAGCCGCGCCGCGTCGCCCCTGTCGCGCAGCGCCGCCAGTTGCGTGAAGGCGTCGGAAAGGCCGCTGCAGGCCAGCACGTCCGCCTGCGGAAAGGCCTTTTGCAGGATGGCGGCCAGCCATTGCCGGGTCTTGGTCTGGTCCTCCACCAGAAGGACCAGATTGCGCGCACCCGGATCGGCCGTTGCGGAGGTCATGGCGGGACAATGACCGCTTGCGGGTTCCCGGGCATCCCCGGTTCGGGGGTATCCGCGGGCGTCAGCGGAAACCAGAAGCGCGCCTCGGTGCCGCCGGGCGCGGAGGTGAAGTGGAAGCCGCCGCCCAGCAATTCCATGCGCGCGGTCAGGTTGCCCAGGCCGTTGCCCCGCCGCGCCCCGTCCGCAGCGGGCTGGCAGCCCTTGCCGTCGTCCCGGATGACGGCGGTGATCCGCCCCGGCTCGCAGGCGATCCGCACCGAGACGCGCGCGGCCCCGGCATGGCGCATCACATTGCTCATCAGCTCGCGCACCGCCGAGGAGAGATTCTTGTAGGCGCTGTAGCTCAAGGGAATATCGGCCTCGGCCTCATGGGGGCTGGGCCAGTCCAGTGCGATCCCCAGCGCCTCCAGCCGCCGCGCCGTCTCATGGCGCAGGTCGGCGATCACCCGGCCGAAGGGCTTCCGCTCCCCGCCCAGCCCCGCCACGATGGTGCGGATATCGTCCAGCGCCGCATGCAGCACCGGGCGCGTGCCGTCCTCGGCCATGTGCAGGGCCGACAGCAGCCGCGCCCCGACATCATCATGCAGGTCGCGCGCGATGCGCAGGCGCTCGCTGAGCACGCCCCGCTCATAGGCGTCGCGCTGGCGGTGTACCGTCTCCAGCAGGGCGACGATCTCGCCCGCCAGCCGGGCGTCGGCCTCGGTGAAGAGGCCGCTGCCGCCGCGCGGATGGCGCAGCGCAAGCGGCGGCGATCCGGCGACGGCGGGCAGTTCCAGCACCAGCCCTTCCTCCCGCAGCCGGGGCGCGGCGGGGGCGGTCTCCGGCGGGGCGATCTGAAGCGGATCGAAGAGATGGCGCAGGAGCCGCTCCCATCGCGCCCCGGCGCCGCCGCTGCCGAAGGCCGCCTGGGTGACGAGCTGGAACAGGCGGGTGCGGTCGGTCTTTGGGCGGCGCGCCAGAAGCCGCCACAGATAGTCGCGCAGCGGCAGATAGAAGAGCAGCAGCACCAGCGCCGCCAGCCACAATGACGGTCCCGCCGCGACGTTCAGCCCGAAGACCAGAAGCGCATCCAGGCTGAGAATGAAGGCGCCCGCGCCCAGAAAGGCCAGGATGCGGAAGGCCAGCACGTCCAGCATGAACAGCCGGTAGCGCGCCACGCCCAGCGCCGCCCCGCCATAGATCAGCAGGAACGTCGCCACCGCATAGGCCTGCGGAATGACGGCGGGGATGCCTAACAACAAGGGCATGTTCACCATCGCCACGAAGGCGGCGCAGCCCAGCCCGACCGAGACGCCGAACCAGCGCACGATGGCGCGCTGGCGCGGATCGTGGCGGGTGGCGCGCCATTGCAGGACGATGACGGTCAGCAGCGTCATCAGTGCGATGACCGCCGTCGCCTGCGCCAGCAGAAGCGGCGTCGGCGCCAGGCGCGAAAGGCGCAGGACCGGCACCGACAGGCAGAGCGCGAAGCAGAGGGCGACGGCGCGCGGACCGGCCAGGCGCGCCGGATAGACCAGGAACAGCCCGATCAGCGCCGCGCCCATCAGCCAGGCGCCGCTGACGCTCACCGTCAGCAGAATCTGGAACAGGCCGCCCGGCACCGCGATCTCGCGCGCCGAATAGAAGGCGATGGGGCAAAGGCAGATCGCCAGCCCCAGCCCCGCCAGCGCGAAAAGCTGCGTGGCCGGGTCGCCGGGCCGCAGCGCCCAGACCCAGCCGCCGATAACAAGGGCCACCAGCCCCACCAGAAGCTGCACCCAGAAGGGTGCGGGCAGGTCACCCAGGCTGCGGCGCGCAGGCTGGACAGGGATTTCGGCCACCGCGCCGTCCGGCCGCTGCACCTCCAGCCGCAGCGGCCCCGCCGCCAAGAGATCGGCGAGCGCGCTCTGCCGCGCATAGAAGCCGTCCAGCGCGTCATAGGTCTCGATCACGTCGGGATCGTCCAGCAGGTCGGATGGCGCCAGCGCCATGCGCCGCCCGTCCGCCGCCGCGATGGCCCGCAGCCGGGCGGGCAGTGGCAGGGCGCGCGCGGGACCGTCCGCATCCACCGCGGCCAGTTCGAGGGTGCGGCCATTGCCGCCCGCCGCAAAGCTCAGGCCCAGATAGGGCTGGCGGCAGGCGATCAGCACGGTCAGCAGGATCATCAGAAGACCGGCGGCCGCGACGGCGGTCACAATGAAGGCGGGCGATCTGCTGGCGCGCATGAAAGCAGGTTTCGCCGCCCGCCTCGGGATGGTCAAGCCGTCCGTCCTTCGCGCGGCGCAGGCGGCAAAGTGACGCCCTCGCCACCGCCGCCATCCGCCACAAGGCGATACCCCGGAACAGGGATTGGCGCTCCGGGAGGCGCGGGGCAGTTTCGGCCTCGTCGGAGCGGGAATAAAAAGTCATGAACGTGAACACCAAAACGGCCATTTCCGCCGTGCTGCTGGCTGCCGTCACGGTGGCGGCGCTGCCCTCCTGGTCGGCCGACCTGGGCGAGGCGCGCCGGCTGCTGGCGGGCGGGCAGGCGGCCTCCGCCTACGCGCTCCTGGCGCCCGAGGTGACGAAGGAGGCGGGCAATCCCGACTTCGATTATATCTTCGGCCTGGCCGCCATCGACAGCGGCCGCGCCGCCGACGCCGTCGCCGCCTTCGAGCGCGTGCTGGCGGTGCAGCCGAACCATCTGCAGGCGCGCGCCGAGCTGGGGCGCGCCTATATCGCGCTGAACGAGCCGGAGGCGGCGCGGCGCGAGCTCGACACCGTGCAGCGGCAGCCCGCGATCCCCGCCGATGTGCGCCGCACGCTCGACCGCTATGTCAGCGCCCTGGACACCAGCCTGTCGGGCGGCGGCACGCGCGTCGGCGGCCAGTTGTCGCTTTCCGGCGGCTATGACAGCAACGTCAACAACTCCACCAGCGATCCGCGCATTTTGATCCCGGCCTTCGCGGCGCTGGGCTTCGCCACCTTGTCGCCCAGCGCGGTGGCGCAGGAGGACGGCTTCGCCCAGGCGGCGGGGCGGCTCTCGGTGGTGCATGGCCTGTCGGTCAACCAGCGCCTGATCGCCGACTTCACCGGCAGCTATCGCGTCAATGCCAGCCAAAGCGCCTTCGACCAGGGGCTTCTGGGCGCCACCATCGGCTTCGCCCATGTCACGCCCGATGACGGTACCTTCACCATCTCCGGCCAGGCGCAGGCCTATTTCGTGGGCGGCGACGATTACCGCCATGCCTTCGGCGCGCTGGGGCAATGGACCGTCACGCGCGGCGAATACGACATCGGCCTCTATGCCCAGTATCTGAACCTCACCTATCCCACCAACACGCCGCAGGACGCCAACCGCTATGCGCTGGGCGTCACGCTGGGCCGTCCCGTCAGCCTGCCCTGGCAGTCCTACCTCTTCGCCAGCCTTTATGGCGGCCAGGAGATCGCGGAGAATGCCGCCTTCGACAATCTCAGCTACAGTTATGTCGGCACGCGGCTGGGGATCGAGATGAAGCCCCACCAGCGCCTGGCGGTGACGCTGGCGGCGGCGGTGGAGAGCGACCAGTATTTCGCCAACGAGCCGCTCTTCCTCAAGGCGCGCGACACCTTCCGCACCGACCTGGAGTTGGGCCTGCGCTATCTGTTGCGCGAGCGTCTCTCGCTGGGGCTGAACCTCACCTACACCAACGCCAACAGCAACATCCAGCTCTACGACTATGAGCGCGTCGCCACCATGCTGACGCTTGCCCACGATTTCTGAGGAGGACCCCATGCGCTTCAAGGCTGCCCTTCTTCTTGCCACCGGCCTGACGGCGGTTTCCGCGCCCGCGCTGGCGATCCCGGTCCTGTTCGGCGGCGCCAACGCGCCCGGCGCCAATGGCGCGCCGCTCACCGACGCGGCGCCGGGCCAGACCGTGACGGTGACGGGGCCGCTGCTACAGTTACGCCTGGCCGACGGCTCCACCGTGATCGCGCCCCAGGGTACGCAGTTCACCGTCAGCAGCGATGTTCCGGCTTCCATCGCGCTGGTGACAGGCTCGCTGCGCGTCCATTCGGCGGGGGCGCCCATCACCGTGACGCGCGGCGGCACCGCCGTCACCACCACGGGCGGCGTCTTCTTGGCCGCCGCGCAAGGGCAGGGGCTGGCGGGCCGCGTCAACCAGGGCGCGGCGCAGGTCATGGCGGGCGGGCAAAGCCGCAGCTTCGCCGCGGGCGGCGGCTATGTCGCCACGGCGGGCGGCATCTCGGGCACCTTCACCCCGCCCGTGGCCAGCGCGCCCGCGCTGGCGGCGAGCCAGGCGGCGCAATCGGGGCCGGGCGGCTTTTCCGCCGCCGATCCGCGCAGCGCGAGCGGCGCGGGTGCCACGCTGGTGGCCGCGGCGCAGAGCAGCGGCTTTCCGATCAGCAGCGGCGGCACGGTCCTTCCGCCGGACGAGAATGACGGCGATACGGATGGAAACGGCACCGGTAACAATGACACCGGAAACAACGGCACAGGCAACAACGGCACGGGCAATAACACGGGCAACAACGGCACCGGCAACAACAATACGGGCAACAACAATACCGGCGGCACGCCCACCCAGGGCGGCACGCTGGCCAGCTATGGCGGCACGCCGCCCGTGAAGGGTACGGTGGCGCTGACCGGCACCGAAAAGACGGGCCAGATCGTCACCTATGCCGGCGACTGGGTCGGCTTGGACACGCGCGCCCCGGCCAGCGTCACCATCGGCGCGAGTGGCGAGCTCAACGGCTACAAGGCCAGCGCCGACGAATATCCGGAGCGCAACACCAATGAATCGCTCGACCGCGCCACGGCGGGCGGCCTTTCGATCGAGCGCTGGTCCGGCGGCGTCACCGGCGGGCGCTATTACGCTTCGCCCAATACCGAGCGCACCTCGCAGCAGGGCCTGCACCTGGCCTATGGCGCGCCCGCGGCGGCGGTCCCGGCGCAGGGCCTGGCGACCTACAAGCTGGCGGCGGCGACCAAGCCGACGCTGGGCTTCGGCGGCACGGCGCCCGGCACCATGACCGCGGGCAGCCTGGGCATCCTCTTCTCCGCCAAGCCCAAGGTCGGGGTGGATTTCTCCGTCACCATGCCGGGCGATACCACCTACAGCGTCAAGACGGCGGGCGGCGCCGCCGCGCCGTCCCAGGCGGTCGAGGCGGCCGATCTGCAGAAACGCTATTTCCGCCTTTTCAACCTCACGGCCACCGGCACCGGCATCGCCTGTTCCGGCAATTGCGACGCCGCGCTCTATGGCATCCTGGGCGGCGCCAATTCCGAAACCGTCGGCATGTCCTATGAGATCGGCTCGATCAGCGGGACGGACGCGACCGGCCGCCGCAACACCGTCACCGGCGCGGCGATCTTCACCCAGGATGGCTTCGATGCCGGCCAGGGCGGCGTCACCACTCACCCGGCGGTGTCGTCGGGCGCGATCACCGCGCCCCTGCGCGGCGTCTCCGGCCTGTACGGCATCTTCTATGTGACGCCGAAGCAGGGCTTCACCACCTTCCTCGACCCCACCAAGATCGCGGTGAACGCGCAGGGGCTGGTGGAGAGCTTTACGGCGGGCGCCGATGTCTATGCGCGCAACGACAATGTCGTGGCCGAGCTGTTCGGCACCAAATATGTGCAGATCGGCCGCTGGAACGGCGGCACGGTGAAGAAGGGCAGCGGCGATTATTTCGCGCCCGATGGCTGGCAGGGCCTGCCCTATGTGATCGGCATCCCCATCGCCAAGAGCCAGTTGCCCACCACGGGTCTCGCCACCTATGCGCTGAAGGGCGCGACTGCCCCCATGCTCACCAGCGGCGACACCCAGCCGGGCAGCTTCACCGGCAGCCTGGGCGTGGATTTCTCCACCACCAACAGCGCCCAGGGCGCCAAGGTCGGCATCGACGGCAAGGTGACGGTGAACACCGCCGCCGGGGCGGCGGTGACCTACGACATCGGCACCCCGGGCGGCGCGGCCAATCCGTCCGGCAGTCCCGTCACTTATAACGGCGCCTCCATCACCGGCTTCTATGACGTGGCCAAGCCCGCCAGCGGCGATGTGGTCTGCGGCACCGCCTGCGCGGTTTCGGTCAACGGCATGCTGGCGGGGCCCAGCGGCCGCGATGCGGGCCTGGGCTACCGCATCGGCTCCGGCAACACGCAGATTGTGGGCGCCGCCGCCTTCGCGCGCACCGACGATCCGGCCCTGGCGAACAAGGATGTTGGAATCCGCGGCCTGTTGATGGCGCCGGGCGGCAACACGATCCCCGGCAGCTATGGCGTGCAGAACCTGGTCAACAATCCGGTCGTCACCTACACTGGCGACGGCAAGGGCGTGCAGGGGATCAAGGATACGCAGAATTTCGCGCCGGATACGGCCGAGGTGGTGGATCGCGGCACCGGCGGCAGCCTGACCTGGTCGCGCTGGTCGAACGGCACGGCGACGGCCGTCTTTGGCGGCGCGACGCCCACGCTGGGCGCCAACCAGGGCATGCACCAGATCATCGGCGAGCCCGCCACCAACCTGCCCACCAGCGGCAAGGCGGATTACACGCTGGCGGGCTATACCAAGCCCACCAGCACCGACAACAGCGTGGCGCCGGGCACGCTGACCGGCGCGATGGCGGTGCAGTTCGGCACCACCCAGGCCGGTACCGGCGTCGGCCTGGACCTGCATGTGGCGATCGGCGGACACACCTACAACATCGCCACCACCGGCGGCGCCGCCAATCCGGGCCAGAGCCAACTCAAGCTCAATGGCGATGTCTTCGGCGCGGCCTATGGCCAGGGCGCCACGATCAACGTCAATGCGGGCGGTGTCGCCTGTCCCGGCGCCAATTGCCGGGCGGAGGTCTCCGGCTTCCTGTCGGGCTTCGGCGGCGCCAGCGCGGGCCTGGGCTACACGATCTCGGAGTTCGGCTCGCCCAACAATCCGGGCGCGGTGCAAGGCACGGCGGCCTTCGTCAAGGCGCCGTAACGGACGCCGGGGCGCTTCCGGCGTTCGCCAAGCCGCCAGCCAGAGGCTATACCGGATTCACCGGGAGCCGGCGGGGCGGCAGAGCACGTTGGAGCTTTGAGAATACGCTATATATTTCAACAGGTTGCCGTATGTTCGCGCCTGTGCCTGGCGGGTGCGCTGTTGGCCCTGGCGCTGCCCGCGAAGGCCGCCGATCCGCAAGGTTATAGCGTCAGCCTCTCGGGCGTGGAGGGCGAGATCGCGGCGGTGATGCGCGAGTCCTCGCAGCTTTTCCTTCTGTCCGAAGCGGGTCCCATTCCGCCCTTCGCGCTGGTGATGCGCGCGCGCGAGGACATTCCGCGCCTGCGCACCGTGCTGGACAGTTTCGGCTATTACCAGGGCGCGGTGGCGCTGACGGTGGCGGGGCTTTCGCCCGAAGACCCCGAACTGCCCGCGCGCCTGGATGAGATGCCCGCGGGCAGCGAGGCCCCCATCGCCATCGCCATCACGTTGGGGCCGCTCTACCGGCTGAACCGCATCACCCTCGAAGGCGTCGAACCCGCGCCTTATGCCGATGTGCTGGGCATCCGGCCCGGCGATCCGGCGCGCGCCGCCCCGGTGCTGGAAGCAGGCGCGCGGCTGCAGGCGGCATTGCAGGATGAAGGCCATGCGCTGGCGCGGGTGGAGGCGCCCGAAGCCCTGGCCGACGATGAGGCCCATACGCTGGACATCACATATAAAGTGGCGCCGGGGCCGCGGGTGGCGCTGGGCGAGATCCGCGTCAGCGGCCTTTCGCGCGTGAATGCCGATTTCGTGCGCCGCGCCCTCACCGTGCATCCCGGCGAGCCCTATCGTCCCGCGCGGATCGAGGAGGCGCGCCGCGGCCTCGCCACGCTGGGCGTCTTTTCCGGCGTCAGTGTGCGCGCCGATGACAGCCTGGCGCCCGACGGCCGCCTGCCGCTGACCTTCGAGGTGACGGAGCGCCCGCGCCGCGCCGTCACGCTGGCGGGCAGCTATTCCACCGATCTGGGCATCATGCTGTCGGCGACCTGGTCGCACCGCAACCTGTTCGGCAATGCCGAGCAGCTCAACCTCACCGCCGCGGGCACCGGCCTGGGCAACGCCAGCGCCGGGCTGGGCTATAATCTCAGGGCGCAATATGTCGAGCCCTATTTCCGACGCCCCGAACAGGTGCTGGATGTCAGCCTTTCGGCGGTGAAGCAGCAGCTCGACACCTATGACCAGACGGCGCAGACGCTGGCGGCGCTGGTGCGGCGGAAATTCTCGCCGCTCTGGTCGGGCGTGGCGGGCGTCTCCTTCACCCACAATCAGGTGGGACAGCAGGGTGTCTCGCGGCTTTACGAGATGTTCGCGCTGCCCGTGTCGGCGGCCTATGACAGCACCGGCATCTCCGACGCCATCCGCGATCCCACAGATGGCCTGCGCGCCACGCTGTCGCTGACGCCGACCTATGCCTTCGGCGCCGGCGATGTGCCCTTCCTGGTGGCGCAGGTTTCAGCCTCCACCTATCTGGATATGTTTGACGATGGCCGCTCGGTGCTGGCGCTGCGGGCGCTGACCGGCAGCATCTTCGCCGCCTCGGCGCTGGCGCTGCCGCCGGACCAGCGCCTCTATGCGGGCGGCAGCGGCACGGTGCGCGGCTATGCCTATCAGTCGCTGGGACCGCAATTCGCCGACGGCACGCCGATGGGCGCCGTCGCCGTCACCGCCGCGACGGTGGAATGGCGCCAGCGCATCCTGGAGGACTGGGGCGCGGCGGTGTTCGCCGATGCGGGGCAGGCGGGCAGCGCCCCCTTCAACGGCAAGCTCCATGTCGGCGCGGGCGCGGGCGTGCGCTATTACACGCCCATCGGCGCCATCCGCGCCGATATCGCCGTGCCGCTGGTGTCGGTGCCCGGGGCGGGATCGTTCCAGGTCTATATCGGACTGGGGCAGGCTTTCTGATGCGCGCGAAACCTCTTCTTCTGGGTCTGGGCGGTGCGGCCGGTGCGCTGGTGCTGCTGGCCGCTCTCCTGCTCTTCACCCCGCCGGGCGTGGCGCTGCTGGGCCGCATGGCCGGGCCGCTGTCGGGCGGGCTGGTGCGGCTGGAAGGCGTCGGCGGTTCTTCCGTCAACAATATGCGCGCTGCGCGGGTCGAGATCGCCGATGCGCAGGGCGTCTGGCTGCGGATCGAAGACGCCAGCCTGCGCTGGAACCTGTTCGCGCTGATCGCCAACCGCGTGACGGTCGAGGATGTGCGCGCCGCCCGCGTCTTGGTGCTGCGCCGCCCGCTGCCCGAGGAGACCGAGAGCGGCCCCGGCCCCGACATTGCGGTGGCGCGGCTGGACTTGCCCGCGATCACTCTTGAAGTGCCGGTGATCGGCCAGCGCGTGACTCTCTCGGCGGCGGGATCGCTGCGCTATCGCGCGCTGGAGGATTTCGCGGCGGATTTGCGCATCGCCCGCGCGGACAATGACGACACATATCGCATCACGGGCGGCGTCAGCGGGGACGCGGCGCAAGGCCGCGCCGTCATCCGCGAAGGCGAGGACGGTATCTTGGGCCGCCTGGCGGGATTGCCGGGGCTGGGGCCGGTCAATCTCGACCTTTCCGCCGAAGGGCCGCGCGCGGCCAACCGTCTGTCGCTGCGCCTGTCGGCGGGCGCGCTGACGGCCGAAGGCGGCGGCGTGCTGCGCCTGCCGCAACAGGAAGCCGATCTGGATTTGCGCCTGTCTTCCGGCGCCATGGCGCCGCGCGAAGACATCGGCTGGGAAAGTCTTTCGGGCGAGGCGCGTGTGCGCGGCCGCTTCGACGCGCCGTCGCTGTCGGCGCGCCTGCGCCTGGCAGAGGGCCGCGCCGCGGGGCTTTCCGCGCGCGCAGTAACGCTTTCGCTCGATGGCGATATGGGGCAGGCGCGGCTGACCGGCACGGTCGAGGGGCTGATGCTGCCCGGCGCGCATCCGGCCATCTTCGCCGGTGCGCCCTGGACGGTGGAGGCCGGGGCCGATCTGCGCGCGGCGGCGCGGCCGGTGCGCTTCCGCCTGGCGCACCGCCTGGCGCGGCTGGAAGGTGAGGCGCGCACGCGCGGCGGCCTGATGCTCGATGCCGACCTGACGGTGCCTTCGCTCGCCCCCTTCGCGGCGCTGGAGCAGGTGGCGATGGATGGCAGCGCCGCGCTGCATGTGGCGCTGCGCCAGACCGGCACGCGGCTGGCGCTGGCGGCGAATGGCCGCTTCGACACGCGGGGCGAGGCGATCCCGGCGCGGCTTCTGGGCCAGGGCGCCACGCTGACGCTGACGGCGCAGATCGAAGGGGCGGACATCGTCGCCTCGCAGGTGCGCCTGGTGGGCGCGGGCCTCGGCACCGAGATCGGCGGCAGCTTGCGCAAGGGCGTGCTGGATTACCGCCTGTCGCTGCAATTGCGCGACCTGTCGCGGCTGGTGTCGCCGCTGACCGGCGCGTTGTCGCTGGAGGGCACGGTGCGAGGTGCGCTGGGCGAGGCGGCATTGGCGGCGCGCGGCTCGGCCTCGCTGGCGACGGCGGGCTTCGCGCGGCAGCAGGTGACGATCCAGCTTCAGGCGCGGGGCCTGCCGTCACTGCGCGACGGCAATCTGTCGCTCGAAGGCCGCTTCAACGATGCGCCGCTGCTGGCGCGCGCCACGCTCACCGGCCCGGCGCGGCGCGCCCAGGTGACGGCACGCTGGAAGTCGCTTTCCGCCGACGCCGACCTGACGCTGCGTGATGCGCCCGCAGGCGAGGCG
>Ga0182741_1001316_pt1 | contig 32969 bp, 29 predicted proteins | sample eDN5th37CBELigOP_FD_128874 | JGI IMG/M metagenome (GOLD analysis project Ga0182741, IMG submission 128874) | Enriched Organic Plus compost microbial communities from Emeryville, California, USA - eDNA 5th pass 37_C BE-Lig OP (version 2) (version 2) ... | reverse complement strand
GGCCTTGAATTCACCGAAATACTTGGTGATCGCAGCCGTCAGCGTCGTCTTGCCGTGGTCAACGTGACCGATCGTCCCGATGTTGACGTGCGGTTTCGTCCGTTCAAACTTTGCCTTTGCCATCATGGCCTCCTATCGGGGGGGCCACCCGCGCGACAGCCCCCGTCGTGAAACATCCGCCGCGACTTATAATCGTGCCGGGGAAAAATCAAGGGCGGCTGGGCCTTTGCCGCGGGGCCTGTGGCGGTGGAACCGGAGCCCGGCGAATACGTTGGAATTGTGCAAAGAAGGCTGCCCGGCCCGGCGGCCCCGCAACGCTTTCGGAGGAACGAGATGAGCCTGATGAAATCCCTCGCCCGCGTCGCGGCTGGCGTCATGCTGGCCAAGGGGATCGGAACCATGATGAAGAACGCCCAGAACCGGCCGCCATCGGGTGGCGGGCGCAGTTCGGGCGGGTTGCTCGACGAACTGTTCGGCAACAATACCGGGCAGGCCGGCGACCGCCGCAGCGGCTCGGGCGGGCTGGGCGACATGCTGGGCCAGGTGCTGGGCGGGCGCAGCGGCGGCGCCACCGTCGTGGGCGGCGGCGCGCCCTATGGCGGGCCGAACTCTTCCCGCCACACCGGCGCGGCCCAGGGCGGGCTGGGCGGGTTGCTCGACCAGTTGACCGGCGGGCGCGGTAGCACGGGATCGGGCGCGCTGGGCGGCGTGCTGGGCGGCGCGGCGGCGGGCGGCCTCGGCGGGGTGCTGGGCGATCTGCTGGGCGGTCGCGGCGCGCAGCCGCAGGGCCATGCCCCTCAGGCCGGCGGCCTGGCGCAAAAGGACGCCCAGCCGCAGAACGACGCCAGTTTCGGCGAGCTTTTCAACGAGGCGCTGGCCAGCGGCGACGAGCCCACGACCGCCCCCACCCCGGAACAGAACGCCCTGGCCGGGCTGATGCTGAAGGCAATGATCCAAGCCGCGAAATCCGATGGCGAGATCGACGAGAACGAAAAGGCCAAGCTGATGGCCGAGTTCGGCGAACTGGACGACGAGGAACGCGCCTTCATCCGCGAGCAGATGACTGCCCCGGTCGATGCCGAGGCCCTGGCGCGCGAGGTGCCGCAGGGTTTCGGCCCGCAGGTCTATCTGATGTCGCTGATGGCGATCGAGTTCGACAACCGCAAGGAGGCCGAATACCTGCACAGGCTGGCGCAGGGCCTCGGCCTCGACAAGGAGACGGTGAACGGCATCCACCAGAAGGTCGGGGTCATCAACCTCTACGCCTGATCGAACAGGCCCAGCTGGCGCGGCGGCTCGTCCTGCCGCGCCTCCTCCAGCCCCGACAGCGTGATGCCCAGAAGCCGCACCCCATGCGGATCGGCAAAGACCGGCGCCAGAAGGTCGCGGGCCATCTCCAGCATCTCGTCGCGGCTTTCGACGGCGCGCGGCAGCGAGCGCGCGCGGGTGATCTGGCGGAAATCGCCGTATTTCACCTTCAGCGTCACCGTCCGCCCGGCGCGGCCCGCATTCGCGGCATGGCGCCAGACCTTCTCGGCCAGAACCGCCAGCGCCTCATGCGCGGCGGCCAGGTCGCGCAGGTCCTCGAAATAGGTGTTCTCGGCGCCGATGCTCTTGCGGATGCGGTTGGGCTTGACCTCGCGCGTGTCGATGCCGCGGGCGATGTTCCAGTAATAGCTGCCCGACTTGCCAAAACGCGCGGTCAGGAACTCCAGGCTCTGCCGGGCCAGGTCGGCGCCGGTCAGGATGCCATGCGCCTGCATCCGCGCCGCCGTGGCCGGGCCGATGCCGTGAAAGCGGCCGATGGGCAGGCCTTGCACGAACGCTGCCCCGGCCTCGGGCGGGATCACGAACAGCCCGTCCGGCTTGCGCTGGTCCGAGGCCAGCTTGGCCAGGAACTTGTTGTAGCTGACCCCGGCCGAGGCGGTCAGCCCGGTCGCCTGCCGGATGCGCGCCCGGATCTCCTGCGCGATGCGGGTGGCGGTGCGGCCGGCCAGGTGATCGGTCAGGTCCAGATAGGCCTCGTCCAGCGACAGCGGCTCGACCAGCGGGGTGTATTCGGCAAAGATCGCGCGGACCTGCTGGCTGACGGCGCGATAGACGTCGAAGCGCGGCTTCACGAAGACCAGTTCGGGGCAGAGCCGCATCGCCCGCATCGAGGGCATGGCCGAGCGCACGCCATAGCGCCGCGCCTCGTAGCTGGCCGCCGCCACCACGCCGCGCTGGATGCCGCCCACCGCGACCGGCCGCCCGCGCAGCTCCGGGTTGTCGCGCTGCTCGACCGAGGCATAGAAGGCGTCCATGTCCACATGCACGATGCGGCGGACGCGCTCCCCGGCCGGCCCGGTCGTCATGGGATGATGCGGGCGTCCCCCGCCGTCAATCCCTCGCCCATGCGGTCGAAGCGCATATGGGCGATGGCGCGCCCGCCGGACTGGGTGAAAAGCGTGCCGGCCTCGCGCCCGTCCGCCATCAGGATCGGCGTGCCGACAGGGGCCGCGCCCTCGATCCCGACCGTCACCAGCCCCTTGCGCAATTCGGTCTTGTGCTTCATCCGCGCCGTGACCTCTTGCCCGACATAGCAGCCCTTGCGGAAATCGACGCCATGCAGGCGCTCGAACCCGGCTTCCAGGATGAAGGTCTCGTTCGGGATCAGCTCGACCAGGGTTTCGGGGATGCAATGTTCGACCCGGATGGCATCCCAGTCGGTGCCGTCATCCCCCTCGGCCCCGTAAAGCCGCCAGCCGAGCGCCTCATGCCGCGGGTCCATGATCGCTCCCTCGGGCGCCAGCCCGGTGCCGCGGGCGACGGCCAGATCCGTCGGCTCGATCGCGACCTTCGAGCGCAGCCGATACATCGACAGCCGCCGCATCAGGTCGTCCGCCATCCGCGCATCGACATCGACCAGCAGCCGCTCCTCCTCCGGTACGACCAGGAAATCGGCCAGGTACTTGCCCTGCGGCGTCAAGAGCGCCGCCCAAGCCGGGACCGGACCGACCTTGTTGGTCACCAGCCCTTGCAGGAAATCGACCCGATCCTCGCCCGAAACCGCCAGAATGCGCCGCATCAATCCTCTCCGAATTGCAACCGGACCAGCGCGGCATAGGCGCCGCCCCGGGCCATAAGCTGGTCATGGCTGCCCTCTTCGACAACCCGGCCGGCCTCGACCACCACGATCTTGTCGGCCTGCCGCACGGTCGAAAGCCGGTGCGCGATGACCAGCGTGGTGCGCCCGGCCGAAAGCTCGTCCAGCGCCTGCTGCACCACCCGCTCGCTTTGCGCGTCCAATGCGCTGGTCGCCTCGTCCAGAAGCAGGATCGGCGCGTTGCGCAGCACGGCGCGGGCGATGGCGACGCGCTGGCGCTGCCCCCCCGACAGGGCCGAGCCGCGCGGGCCGGCCGGCGTGTCCAGCCCCAGGGGCAGCCCATCGGTGAAATCGGCGACATGGGCGGCCACGACGGCGCGGCGCAGCGCCTCGTCATCCTGTGCGCCGCCCAGCAGGATGTTCTCGCGCAGCGTCTCGTCGAACAGCGCCGCATCCTGGCTGACGGTCGAGAACTGGTCGCGCAGCACCCCCAGGTCGAATTCGCGCAGGGGCACGCCGCCCAGGGTGATCTGCCCAGATTCTGGATCAACAAGCCGCGTCAACAGGTTGAAGACGGTGGATTTCCCTGCCCCCGAGGGCCCGACCAGCGCGGTGGTCCTGCCCGCCTCGGCGGTGAAGGTCAGCCCGTTCAGCACCGGATGGTTGTCATAGGCCAGCCGCACGTCCCGGAAACGAATGGTAGTATCGGGAGGCGGCTCGCGCCTCAGCCCCGAGGTGATGGCGGGCCGCATGTCCAGCACGGCATAGATCCGCTCCAGGCTCGCCGCGGCGATCTGCCAGGTGCCGGTCAAGGCCCCCAGCCGGCGCAAGGGCTGGAAGGCCAGCGCCATGGCGGTAAAGAAGGACATGAAGTCGCCGACCGTTCGCTCGCCCCGCGTCACCTCGGCCCCGCCAAGCGCCAGCACGCCGATGAAGCCCAGGCCGGTCACGACATCGACCAGCGCCGGCACCGTGGCGCCGATGCCCGACATCTTGACCTCGGCCTGGCGGATGCGGGCGACGATCTGGGCAAAGCGGCCAGCCTGGTAATCCTCCATGCGGTTCAGCTTGACGGCGTTGATGCCGTGCAGCACCTCGTCCAGCCGGGTGGCGCGCTGGCTGGCATTGACGCGGTTCTGCCGCATCTTGCGCCGGATATAGCGCTGCACCAGCAGCGTCGGCAGGATCAGAAGCGGCGCACCGACCAGCGCCGCCATGGTCCACCAGGGATCGACAGCCAGCGCCACCCCGAACAGCGACACCAGCGACACCATGTCCCGTCCTGCCCCCGCGATGAAGGTGGACCACACCCCCTGCACCGCGATGGAATCGCCCTGCACCCGCTCGATCAGCGCGCCGGGCGGGTTCTGTTGGAAAAAGCCGCCGTCCAGCGTCATGATATGGCGCAAGAGATCGGTCTGCATGCTGGTCGAGACCGCCAGCGAGACCGAGGTCATCAGGCTGCGGTTGATGACGAAGGTGGTGGCGCGGATCAGGAACAGCGCGAAGATCGCGCCGCCGACCCACCAGATCGCATCGGTATCGCCGCCAACGAAGACCCGGTCGAACAGCGGCTTCAGCATCCAGCTGAGCATGCCCAGGGTCGAGCCCTCGATGACCAGGAACAGCAGCGCCAGCAGGATGCGGCCCGAATAGGGCCGCAGATAGTCGCGCCACATGCGGGCGAACAGATTGGCCGTCCTGTGAATCCTGTCCGCCATCGCGCCCCCGGAACCTCGGTTCGGCCCAAGGGATAAGGCGCAAGCCGCGCGGGGGCAACCCGCCGCCACGCTCTGCCCGCCACGTCCAGCCGACGGCATGCAGCGGCCCCGCGCTTCTTCGTTCCGCAAATACCCCTGCGACCGCGCAACCGACCCGGGCTTCGCCGCCCGGCCCCGTGCGCCCCGTTGACCTTGCGCGGGGGCCATCCTACCGATGGCGGGTCATCAGAAAGGCATCCTCCATGAGCTTTGCCCACGGCCGCGCCGTCCTTGCCATTCCCGGCCCCTCGCCCGTCCCCGACCGCGTGCTGCGCGCCATGCACCGGGCCTCGCCCGACATCTACGGCCCGGAACTGGCGGCCGAAAACCGCGCCATGATCGCCGGGCTCAAACGGCTGGCCGGCACCGCGGGCCATGTCGCGCCCTATATCGGCAACGGCCATGCCGGCTGGGAGGCGGCCAATGTCAACCTGCTCGACCGGGGCGAGCGGGCGCTGGCGCTGGTCTCGGGCCATTTCGGCCGTTCCTGGGCTGCTTCGGCCCGCGCGCTGGGGATCGAGGTCGAGGAACTGGATTTCGGCCTGGCGCCCCCCGACCCGCAGCGCCTGGCCGACCGGCTGGCGCAGGACCGCGAGGGGCGGGTCCGCGCCGTGCTGGTCTGCCAGGTCGATACCGCCAGTTCCGCCCGCGCCGACATCCCCGCCCTGCGCGCGGCCATGGGCGGCCACCCCGCCTTCCTGGCCGTCGATGCCATCGCCTCGCTGGGCTGCGAGCCCTTGCAGATGGACGAATGGGGCGTCGACCTGCTGGTCTCGGCCAGCCAGAAGGGGCTGATGGTGCCGCCGGGGCTGGCCTTCGTCTGGTTCTCGGACCGGGTCAAGGCGCGGGCGCGCAGCAGCCTGGCCACACCCTACTGGGACTGGACCCCGCGCGCCGAGGCGCAGGAACTGTGGCAATTCTGGGGCGGCACGCCACCGGTCCAGCACATCTTCGGCATGAACGAGGCGCTGCTGATGCTGCTGGACGAGGAAACCCTGCCCGCCGCCTGGGCCCGGCACGAGGGGCTGGCGCGGGCCACCTGGACGGCGCTGGATTGCTGGGGCGCCGGTCATCCCGGCATCGGGGCGCTGATCGCCGATCCCGCCGGCCGCGCCCGCTCGGTCACCGCGGCGCGGCTGCCGCAGGCCGGCGCCCTGCGCGACTGGACCGCGACCCGCGCGGGGGTGACGCTGGGGATCGGCCTGGGCGCGGCCGATCCCGACAACGCCCTGCGCATCGCCCATATGGGCCATGCCAATGCCCATCAGTTGCTGGGCGTTCTGGCGGCGGTCGAGGCCGGGATGACGGCCCTGTCCATCCCGCATGGCAAGGGCGCGCTGGAGGCGGCGGCGGCCGAGATCGCGCGACTGGCCTGAGCCCTTGCAGCGTCGCGCCGCAGACCCGACCTTGATCCCTGAAGGCATGAAAGGCGAGCCATGCGCATCACCCCCCTGCCCGAGTTCCAGTCCGAGGCCCTGCTGCCCGGCCAGGATTTCGCGCCGATCGAGCAACTGATCCGCGACGAGGCCCAGGGGCACGGGCTGGAATTGCATAGCGGCCATGGCCGCTCGATCTGGTGTCAGGTCGAGATGGGCGAGTTCGGGGCCAAGCGGCGCGGCGACGGCGTGCTGGTCTTTGCCCGCGCGCATCGCGCCGAATGGCTGGAAGCGATGCAGCAGGCGATCTTCCGGCCGCTCGCGCAGCACCTGCCGACGGCGGCAGCGGCGCTGCGCTGGCCCTCGGCCGAGGATGCCGGCAAGCCGCCCGGCCATTTCAGCCTTGCCCATGTCGCCGAAGTCGCGCCGCTCTGCCGCGATTTCCTGCGCGTGCGGCTGGCCGCGCCCGATCTGCACCGGCTTGCGACCGAGGATTCGCTGCATTTCCGCCTGGTGCTGCCGCAGCCCGGCGACGAGGCACCGGAATGGCCCCGCCTCGGCGCCCATGGTCAGATCCTCTGGCCCAGGGGCGACAAGGCGCTGCACCGCCCGGTCTATACCGTGCGCCGCATCGACGCCGATGCCGGCTGGCTGGACCTGGACATTTTCGACCATCCCGGCGGACGGGCGGCGCATTGGGCGCGCATGGTGCGCGCAGACCGGCAGGTCGGCCTGCTCGGCCCCAGCGGCGGCGGCGTCCCGCAGGCCGCGCAGCTGATGCTTGCCGGGGACGAGACCGCCTGGCCCGCCATCGCCCGCATCCTCGAATCGCGCGCCGGCACCGCGCGGGGCGAGGTCTTCCTGCTCGGCGCGCGGCCCGACTACCCGCTGCCCCGGCCCGCGGGCTTCCGCATGCGCCACCTGCCCGGCGGAACCGCGGCGCTTTGCGCCCTGCTGCGCGCCGCGCCGCCCCGGCCCGACAGCTATCTCTGGGCGGCGGCGGAGAAATCCGGCATTGCCGCGCTTCGCGCCCTGCTGCTGGAAACGCTGGGCCATGACCGGGTGCTGAGCCACCTGGCGGCCTATTGGTCGGCATAAAGGCCGGCGGCCGGTCCGCGGAATAGTTGACAATTTTACCTTGGTGATTGATACGAAGCCCGAACCGCGGCCAGAGGGTCGGCGGCATGCCAGTTCGCATGTGCCGCGCCCAGCAAGATGCGGACGGATCGAATGCCGGAACTATAAGGATCGCCATGACCCAGATGTCGCTGCCGCGCCGCCGCGCGGGGACCGCCGTTGCTTTGACCTGCCTGCTGCTTGCCGCCCCGACCTCGGCGCAGGAAACCGCCACGGAAGGCCAGACCAGCCCGGCGCCCGAGGTCCAGACCCAGCCGGCCGCCCCTGCCGGCGAACCGGCGGCCCCCGAAGCGGCAGCGCCCGAAGCGGCAGCGCCCGAAGCGGCAGCGCCGGCACCCCCCGCGCCCGCGGCGACCGCGCCGGAAGCTCCCGCCCAGGAAACCCCGGCACCGGCTCCCGCCACCGATACGCCCGCGGCGCCCTCCGAGACCGCGCCTGCCGCCATCCAGACCCCGGCGGCACCCGACGCCGCCGCGACGCCGGGGGCCCCTGCCCCGGCCACGCCCGAAGCGGCCGAGCCCGCCGGGTCGAGCATCCTGCCGCAGGCGGTGCAGGACGCGCTGTCGCCGATGCTGAACCCGCCGGAGCGCGACCCGAACCTGCCGCATGACCTGTCGCCGATGGGCATGTTCCTGGCCGCCGACTGGGTGGTGAAGGCGGTGATGATCGGCCTGGCCTTCGCCTCGATCGTGACCTGGACGGTTCTGGTCGCCAAGCTGCTGGAGCTGATGGGCGCCATGGGACGCGCGCAATCGGGCATCCGGCGCGTCGAGACGGCGGCGAACCTGCCCTCGGCGCTGGCAGCGGCCGGCAACCGCAACGACCCGGTATCGCGCATGATCCGTGCCGCGGCCGCCGAATACGACCGTTCGGTCCCGGCGCTGGACCAGGCCGGCGACACCGGCGTCAAGGAGCGCGTCGATTCGCATCTGGACCGGATCGAGGCCATCGCCGGCCGGCGCATGAGCCGGGGCACCGGCGTGCTGGCCACCATCGGCTCGACCGCGCCCTTCGTCGGCCTGTTCGGCACCGTCTGGGGCATCATGAACAGCTTCATCGGCATCTCGCAGGCGCAGACCACCAACCTCGCCGTCGTGGCGCCGGGCATCGCCGAGGCGCTGCTGGCCACCGCCCTCGGCCTGGTCGCCGCCATCCCGGCCGTGGTGATCTACAACGTCTTCGCCCGCGCCATCACCGGCTACCGCCTGCGGCTGGCCAATGCCGCCGCCGGGGTCAAACGCCTTGTCAGCCGCGACCTCGATTTCCGCGGCACCCCGCGCACGGAGGTCTGAACCATGGCCGGCGGCATCCGCGAAACCCAAGGCGACGATCTGGTCGAGAACCACGAGATCAACGTCACCCCCTTCATCGACGTGATGCTGGTGCTGCTGATCATCTTCATGGTGGCGGCGCCGCTGGCGACGGTGGACGTGAACGTGGACCTGCCGGTCTCGAACGCGACCCCGGCGCAGCGCCCCGACCAGCCGGTCTATATCACCGTCAAGCCCGACCTGACGCTTGCCCTGGGCAATGAGGACGTGGCCGCCGGCGGGCTGGCCGCGGCCCTGGCCGCCGCCACCGACAACAACCGCGAAGAACGCATCTTCCTGCGCGCCGACAAGGACGTGTCCTATGGCGACCTGATGGGCGTCATGAACACCCTGCGCGAGACCGGCTATCTGAAGATCGCGCTGGTCGGGCTGGAGACCACCGGCGCGGGCGCGGCGCCCGCCGCCCAGCCCGCCGATGCCGAGCTTGATGCGCCCCCCGCACCCGCCCCGGCCCAGCAGACCGCCTCGACCCCGTCAAGCGGAGGAGCCCGCACGCCATGAGTTGGAAGCCTTCCCCGGCCCTGCGCGACAGCGCGTTATGGGGCACCGCCGCGGCGGTGGCCCTGGCCGCGCATATGGGCGGTGCGCTGTGGATCCTGCAACGCGCCGAAGCCGCAGCACCCCCCGGCCTGCCCGACCCGGTCTATGTCGAACTGGCGCCAATGCCCGAGGCCGCAGCCCCGCCGGACGAAGCCGAGGCCCCCGAAATGGCCGAGGCCGAGCCTGAACCGGAACCCGAGCCCGAACCCGAACCGGAACTCGCCATGCCGCCGCTTCAGGAGCTCGAGCCGCTGGCGGACATGAACTCGCTGTTCCCGCCGCCGCCCGATGCGGTGGTACTGCAGAAATCCGAACGCCCGCCCGAGCGCCCCGAGCCCGAACCGGAGCCCGAGCGGAAGGTGGTCGAAAAGCAGCCCGAGCCCAAGAAGCGCGAGAAAAAGGAAAAGGCCCCGGAAGAGCAGCCGGCCCGCCAGGCCACCACGCGCGTCCGGGCGCCGCAATCCGACCGAACCGCCGCGCCCCAGGCCCAGGCCGGCACGCCCAGCCCGCGGCAGGTGGCCAGCTGGCAGTCCAAGGTGCAGGCCGCGGTGGCGCGGCACATGCAGCGCACCCGCTTCAGCGGGCGCGGCGGCACCATGACCGTGACCCTGCGCTTCAGCGTCGATCCCAGCGGCCGGGTGGCCGGGGCATCGCTGGCAAGCTCGACCGGGGATGCCGGCATCGATTCCGCGCTGAACCGCCAGGCCTCGCGCATGCCGCGCCTGCCCGCGCCGCCCACGGGCAGGACCACTGCCCTGGTGCTGCCGGTCAAGATCGTCCTGCGCTGATCCTTTTGCGGGCCGGCGTATCCGGCAAGGGATCGGGTGCGGGACGGGGGATCGGCTCGACCCCCAGCATCGGGGCCAGTTCGCGCACCGCCTGGGCCAGGGCGCGCGCATCCGCGCCGGCCTCGGCATTGCGGCGCCAGACCACCGCCAGATCGCGCGAGGGCGCCGGCTCGGTGAAGGGCACGATGCGCAGCCGGCCGTCGCGGTTCTCGTCCGCCAGGGCCAGCCGCGGGATCAGCGTCATGCCCATGCCGCTTGCCACCATCCCCATCAGCGTCGCCATCGAGGCCGCTTCGAGGTTCAGCTTGCGGCGCGGGCTGCGCAGCCCGCAGACCTCCAGCGCCTGATCGCGCAGGCAATGGCCGTCGGCCAGCAGCAGCAGGCGGTCGGCCTCGATGCTTTCGGGCCGGGCCGGGCCGGAAAGCAGCGTGGTGTCGCGGCCCGACAGCGCGACCAGAAAGGCGTCGCGCAGGACCGGCTCGGCCTCGATCCCCGGCTCGTTGACCGGCAGGGCCATGATCCCGGCATCGAAACGGTGGCCCAACACGCCCGAGACCACCTCGTCGGTCGCGATCTCGTGCAGTTCCAGGTCCAGCATCGGGTGGCCGGCGCGCAGGGCCGGCACCAGATGCGGGATCAGATAGGGTGCCACCGTGGGAATGATCGCCAGCCGCAGCCGCCCCGACAAGGGCAGCCGCCCGGCCCGCGCCAGCGCCTCCAGCCGCTTGGCGGTGTCGATCAGCTCCTGCGCCACCGGCAACAGCCGCTCACCCAGCGCGGTCAGCCGCACCGGCCCGGCCCCGGCACCGCGTTCGAACAGCGCCCCGCCCAGCCGCGCCTCGAGCTGGGCGATCTGGCTGGACAGGCCCGGCTGCGAGACATGCACCGTCTCGGCCGCGCGGCCGAAATGGCCCAGCCGGGCCACGGCAAGGAAATAGGTGATCTGGCGCAGGGTGAAATTCATAACCAAGAGTTATCAAACCCGCGGGAAATCACAAGCGTTCTTTCCCGCCCGCCGGCAGGGCCCCATGATGGACCAGGCCGGCGGATCAGAGTGGCGGATCAGAGTGGCAACCGCTGGACCAGCAGCTTGTCGATGCGGCGATGGTCCATGTCCACCACCTCGATGCGCCAGCCCTGCCAGTCCACGCGATCCCCCGCCTGCGGCAGCCGGCCGGCCAGGTCCAGCACCAGCCCGGCGACGGTGGAAAAGTCGCGATCCTCGTCCAGCGGCACCGACAGCCGGTCGGCAAATTCGTCGACCGGCATCCAGCCGGCCACCAGCAGGCTGCCGTCGTCGCGCTCGACCAGCTTCGGCTCGTCGTCGTCGAGCCCGGCGAATTCGCCGGTGATCGCCTCCAGCACGTCCATCGGCGTCACCACGCCCTCGAAATGGCCGTATTCGTCATAAACCAGCAGCATCTGCCCCGGCGCGGCGCGCAGCCGCGCGATGACCTCGGGCGCATCCATGGTCTCGGGGATGATCGGCGCAGGCTGCATCACCTGGCGCAGGTCCACCGCCTCGGCGCGGCTTTGCGACATCAGGTCCACGCTGGCAATGACGCCGATCAGGTTGTTCGGGTCGCCGTCGCTGACCGGCAGGCGGGTGCGGCGGCCGTCGCGGAACTTGCGCGCCATCTCCTCCCAGCTGTCGCCGACATCGACGGCCTCGATCTCGCGCCGCGGCGTCATCAGCCCGCGCGCGCTGCGGTCGGCGATGCGCATGACCCCGGCGATCATCTCGGTCTCGGCGCGGTGCATGACGCCCGCCGTCTCGGCCTCCGAAATCACCAGCTTGATCTCCTCGTCGCTGATGGTCTGCCGGTCCTCGCCCGACTGGCCCAGGGCCGCCAGGACCAGCTTGCCCGAACGGTCCAGAAGCCAGACCAGCGGCGCCGCCCCGCGCGAGATGGCCAGCATCAGCGGCGCCACCCGCACGGCGACCCGCTCGGGCGCCTTCAGCGCCAGTTGCTTGGGCACCAGCTCGCCCACGATCAGCGACAGATAGGTGATGGCCACCACCACGCCGCCCATGCCCAAGGGCTGCGCCAGCGAGGCCGGCACCCCCCAGCCCGGCAGCGCCGCCGCCAGCCGCGCGCCCAGCGTCGCGCCGGAGAATGCGCCCGACAGGATGCCGACCAGGGTGATGCCGATCTGGACCGAGGACAGGAACCGCCCCGGCTCCTCGCCCAGCGCCAGCGCGGTGGCGGCGCCGCGGTCGCCGCGTTCGGCCAGCACCTTCAGCCGCGCCGGCCGGGCCGAGACGATCGCCAGTTCCGACATGGCCAGAAGCCCGTTGAGCAGGGTCAGGACAAGGACGACAAGGACTTCGATCCACATCAAAGGGGCTCGCTCGGGTCAGGGAGATGCCGGAAGGCGGCTTGGCATGGCAGGCCGCGCCTGTCGGAAGGGTCGTCGATCATGCGCTTGTCGGCGGCTGGCTCCGGCTGTGTCATGCCCCAATATATCGGCTGGCGCGGCCGTGACAATCTCCCAGGCGGAAATTGCGCGGGACGCAACGTCACCTTGCCGCTTTTTACCGTTTTTTTCTTTCGTTCTTCTGCGCATTATGGAAATTTTCCATCCCCGAGACATGGCGCGACGGGACCGGACCACAGCATTCGAGGCCACAGATGAAGGACAGAACCGGGGAAATAACCGAGAAGGTCGTCTTCGTCCTTCAGGGCGGCGGCGCGCTGGGGGCGTTCCAGGCCGGCGCATATGAGGCACTGCATAGCGCCGGGCAGGAGCCGGAATGGCTGGCCGGCATCTCGATCGGCTCGATCAATGCCGCGCTCATCGCCGGCAACCGTCCCGCCCGGCGGCTGGAGGCGCTGCGCCGCTTCTGGGAAGAGGTGACCGGCGCGCCCTGGCTTTTGGGCTCGTGCTTCGAGGGCGGGCCGCTGCACGAACAGATGCGCGCGGTCTGCAACGAAAGCCGCGCCACCATGTCCACCATGCTCGGCGCGCCCGGCTTCTTCCGCCCGCGCGTCCCGGACCTGTTTTCCTTCCTGCCCGGCCTGATGCGGCAGACCAGCTGGTACGACACCTCGCCCCTGCGCGACACGCTGCTGACGCTGATCGACTTCGACTATCTCAATGCCGAAGGCCCGCGCCTGTCCATCGGCGCCGTCGATGTCGAGACCGGCAACTTCACCTGTTTCGACAGCCGCGAGACGCGGATCACCGTCGATCACGTCATGGCCTCGGGCGCGCTGCCGCCGGGCTTTCCCGCGGTCGAGATCGCGGGGCGGCACTATTGGGACGGCGGGCTGGTCTCGAACTCGCCGCTGCAATTCGTGCTGGCGGTGCCCAGCCCGCGGCCGCTCTGCATCTATCAGGTGGACCTCTACCCGTCGCGCGACATCCTGCCCCGCACCATGGCCCAGGTCGAGCAGCGCGAGCGCGAGATCCGCTTTTCCAGCCGCACCCGGCTGAACACCGACGAATTCCGCATCCGCCATGCGCTGGCCAGCGCGGCGCGGCGGCTGCATGCGCGCCTGCCGGCCGAGTGGCGCGACGACCCGGATCTGGCGATGCTGATCGAATCCGGCCCGGCCCATCCGGTCAGCCTGATGCACCTGATCTATCGCCATGCCGATTACGAAAGCGCATCCAAGGATTACGAGTTCTCGCGCCTGTCGATGCTGGACCATTGGCGCGACGGGCTGCGCGATGCGGAACGCTCGCTCGCCGATCCGCGCTGGACCGGGCGGCAGGTGCCCGAGGACGGGCTGATGATCTTCGACCGCAACGACCCGCACCGGCAGGACACCGCGGTCTGAGCCCGAGGCGGCACCGGCGGGAAAGCCGGCGCCCGTGCGGCGGCGGTCACTTGCGAAACAGATCCCGCAGCCCCGAGGGCTGGCAGCGCCAGAACTGCGGCGGCGCCGAGACGCTGGCGCCCAGCTTCGCTGCCGCGTGCCAGGGCCAGCGCGGATCGTAAAGCACCGTCCGGGCCAGTGCGATCATGTCGGCATCGCCGGTGGCGACGATGGCCTCGGCCTGCTCGGGCTCGGTGATCAGGCCCACGGCGATGACCGGGATGTCCACGGCCTGCCTGACCGCCCGCGCCAGCGGCACCTGGTAGCCGGGACCGACCGGGATCTGCTGGCGCCGGTCCAGCCCGCCGCTGCTGACATGGATGGCGGCGCAGCCCCGCGCCTCCAGCGCCTGCGAAAAGGCGATGCTGCCGGCAATGTCCCAGCCGCCCTCGACCCAGTCGGTGCCCGAGATGCGCACCGTGACCGGATGGCCCGCCGGCACCGCGTCCCGCACCGCCTCGAAAACCTCCAGCGGAAAGCGCATGCGGTTTTCCAGGCTGCCGCCATAGTCGTCCTCGCGCCGGTTCGACAGCGGCGACAGGAACTGGTGCAGCAGATAGCCATGCGCGGCATGGATCTGGATCGCGTCGATCCCCAGCCGCACCGCGCGGCGCGCCGCCTCGGCAAAGGCGTCGCGCACCCGCGCCAGCCCGGCGCGGTCCAGCGCCAGCGGCGGATTCTCGCCCTCGGCGAAGGGCAGGTCCGAGGCCGAGACGGTCTGCCAGCCATGCGCCGCATCCGGCGCGATCTGCGCCCCGCCCTCCCAGGGCTTCGCGGTCGAGGCCTTGCGCCCGGCATGGGCCAGCTGGATGGCGATGGGCATGTCCGACCAGGCGCGCACGCCCTTCAGCACCCGGTCCATGGCTGCCTCGGTCGCATCGTCCCACAGGCCGACATCGGCATAAGAGATGCGGCCCTCGGGCAGGACGGCGGTGGCCTCGATGGTCAGGATCGCCGCGCCGGAATGCGACAGCGCGCCCAGATGCATCAGGTGCCAGTCGGTCATCCGCCCGTCCTCGGCCGAATACATGCACATCGGCGCGATCACGATCCGGTTCGCGAGGGTCCGGCCGCCGATGGCGATCGGCTGGAAAAGCTTGGGTTGGGGCATGGGGGCATCCTTGCTGCTACCCGTCTCAGATATACCGCAACCGTCCGGCCGCAAGCCCCGGCCCGCGCGCTTCTTCCTTGTAGAAATATCCTGGGGGAACGCCGGACCGGCCCCGTCGAGGGGCCGGTCCGGCGTGGGGGCAAAGCCCCCTCCCGCTCAGAAGCTGTTGCGCTCGTGATAGGTGCGCAGGAAGCCCTGGATGCGCGGATCCTCGGGGTGGTGCAGGATGCGGCCGGGACTGTCGACGCCCACCAGCTCGCCCTTTTCCATGAAGGCAACCTGGTCGGCGACATGGGCGGCAAAGCCCATCTCATGCGTGACCACCACCATGGTCATGCCCTCCTGGGCCAGCGTCTTCATCACGTTCAGCACCTCGCCCACCAGCTCGGGGTCGAGCGCCGAGGTCGGCTCGTCGAACAGCATCAGCCTGGGCTCCATGGCGATGGCGCGGGCGATGGCGACGCGCTGCTGCTGGCCGCCCGACAGGCGCGCGGGGTGATTGCCCATCTTGTCGGCCAGCCCGACCTTGGCCAGCGCCTCGGCGGCGCGGGTCTCGGCCTCGGCTTTCGACAGGCCGCGCACCCGGATCAGCCCCTCGGCCACGTTCTCCTTGGCGGTCATGTGCGGCCACAGGTTGAACTGCTGGAACACCATGCCGATGGAGCGGCGCATCTCGCGCAGCTTGCGTCCCGACATCTTCCGCCCCGGCGCCTCGTAGCCGATCAACTGGCCGTCGATGCGGATCTCGCCCGAGTCGTATTCCTCGAGGAAGTTGATGCAGCGCAAGAGCGTGGACTTGCCCGAGCCCGAGGGCCCGATCAGGCAGGTCACCTTGCCCGGCGGGATGGACAGGTCCACGTCCTTCAGCGCGTGGAAGGGGCCGTAATACTTGTTGACCTTGCGGATCTCGACGGCGGATGCCTGCATCGGCTCAGGTCCTTTCGATCAGGTGTTTGGTGATGCGCGCCTCGAACCGGCGGCCGACGCGCGAGATGGTCTCGACCAGCGCCCAGAAGAACAGCGCCAGCACCAGGTTCGCCTCGAGATAGCGGAAGGTCTCGGTGGACATGCGGCTGACCTGGTACATCAGCTCGGGCACGGTGATGATCGACAGGATCACCGTCTCCTTGGTCAGGATGATCGAGAAATTGACCAGCGCCGGCAGCGACGAGACCAGGCCCAGCGGCAGCAAGATGCGGCGCACGATGATGGGCTCGGCCATGCCGATGGCGCGGGCGGCCTCGATCTGGCCATGCGGCACGGCGCGGAAGCCCGAGCGGAAGATCTCGGCAAAATAGGGGCTGCCATAGATGGTCAGGCCCAGCAGTCCCGCCGGCAGCGCGTCCAGCCGCAGCCCGACCAGCGGGCCGCCGTAATACAGCACGAAAAGCTGCACCAGGAAGGGCGTGCCGCGAATCACCTCGATATAGGCCTGGATGATCCAGCCCAGCCAGCGCGGCCCATAGCGTTGCATGAGCGCGATCACCAGCCCCAGCGCCATGCCGAAGATCGTGCCCAGGATCCAGCACAGCACGGTGACGCCAAAGCCCCTCAGCAGGGCGGGGCCGTATTGTTCAAGGATGCTCCATTCCATCAGACGGCCGTCCTGTGTTCAAGGTAACGCCCCAGCGCCGCAAGGCACAGGTTGATCGCCAGGTAGATGCAGGCGGCGGCGATATAGACCTCCAGCGGGCGGAAGGTGGTCGCGGCCTGCGCCTGGCTGGCACGGGTCAGTTCCAGGATACCGACGACCGAGACCAGCGAACTGGCCTTGACCAGCAGGATCAGCTCGTTGACCAGCGCCGGCAGCGACATGGTGAAGGCCTGCGGCAGGATCACCCTGGTCCAGACGTCGCGCGGGGTCATGCCGATGGCAACGGCGGCCTCGGTCTGGCCGCGGGGCAGCGCCGCGATGGCGCCGCGCCAGATCTCCGAGATATAGGCGCTGGCGCAGATGCCGACGGTGACGACCGCCGCGAAGATGGCCGGCACGTCGATGCCGATCACCGGCAGCGTGTAGTAGAACACCAGCAGCTGCACCAAGAGCGGCACCCCCCGCAGGAAGCTGACCCAGATTGCCGCAAATCCGCGCAGGGCCCGATAGGGCGACAGCCGTGCCGCGCAGATCAGCGTGCCGATCACCAGCCCCAGCGCGATGCCGAGGCCCGAGATCAGCAGCGTATAGCGTGCCGCCCAGAACAGCGGCTCGAAGCTTTGAAGAAAGACCGGGATCGAAAACATGCGCGCCTCGGCTTGGCCCTTGGGGACGGGGCGGGGAACGGGCGGGACCAGGCCCCGCCCGCCAGCGACTCAGTTGGTCGGAACTTCGCGGGGCAGTTCGGTATAGCTGCCCAGCCATTTCTCCTGGATCGCCTTGACCCGGCCGTCATCGGTCATTTTCAGCAGCGCGTCGTTGATGGCCTTGGCAAAGCTTTCGCTGGCCTCCTCCTTGCGCAGCACCCAGGCGAAATAGGTCGGCTGGCCGAACTGGGCCGGCTCGAACAGCGCGAAGGTCTCTGGGCGGTTCTTCACCAGATAGGTCAGGTTCGGCAGCGAGCCCGCCACCGCGTCCAGACGGCCCGCGGCCAGGTCGGCATAGGCTTCGTCCGTGGTGCCGTATTCCTTGACGTTCACGCCGCCCAGGCTTTCGCCATAGGCTTGCAGCTGACGGAACTGCGCGGTGCCCTGCTGGACGCCGACGGTCTTGCCCTTGATGTCCTCGGGCTTGCTCAGCTCGGTGTTCGAGGCCGCGCGGACCAGCGAGACGGTGGCATCGGCGATCGGCAGGGTGAAGGTGTAACGCTCCAGCCGCTCGGGGGTGATGGTGACGGGCGCGATGACGATGTCGAACTTGCCGACTTCGAGGCCCGGCAGTTCGGCGGTCCAGGGAATGTCCTGATAGACCGGCGCGACGCCGATTTCCTTCGACACCTCGTCGAACAGATCCTTGGTCATGCCCTCGTACTGGCCGTTGTTCAGCATGTCGAAGGGGGCATAGTGCATGTCGGTCGCGGTGACGATCTTGCCGGCGGCCTTGATGTCGTCGAGCTGGTCGGCCGAGGCCGCCGAGCCGAGCGCAAGCGCGGAAAGCCCGAACAGGGCGGCCTTGAGGCTGGTCTGGAAGGTCATGTCTGTCTCCTAGTTGGACGGTAAGGGGCGCGGCCCCGGTGCGTTGCGACGCCGCGCCTATGGATCAGAGAATGGCGGGCAGATTCAACCCGTGCTCCCGCGCGCAGTCCAGCGCGATCTGATAGCCCGCGTCCGCGTGCCGCATGACGCCGGTGGCCGGGTCGTTCCACAACACGCGGGCCAGGCGCGCATCGGCCTCTTCCGACCCGTCGCAGCAGATCACCATGCCGGAATGCTGGGAAAAGCCCATGCCGACGCCGCCGCCATGGTGCAGCGACACCCAGGTCGCGCCCGATGCGGTATTCAGCAGCGCGTTCAGCAGCGGCCAGTCGGAAACCGCGTCCGAGCCGTCCTGCATCGCCTCGGTCTCGCGGTTGGGCGAGGCAACCGAGCCCGAATCGAGATGGTCGCGACCGATGACGATCGGCGCCTTCAGCTCGCCGTTGCGCACCATCTCGTTGAAGGCGAGGCCCAGCTTGTGGCGCAGCCCCAGGCCGACCCAGCAGATCCGCGCCGGCAGGCCCTGGAAGCTGATGCGCTCCTTCGCCATGTCCAGCCAGTTATGCAGATGCGGGTCGTCGACCAGTTCCTTGACGCGTTGGTCGGTCTTGTAGATGTCCTCGGGATCGCCCGACAGCGCCGCCCAGCGGAACGGGCCGATGCCCTTGCAGAACAAGGGCCGGATATAGGCCGGCACGAAGCCCGGGAAGGCGAAGGCGCGCTCGAAGCCCTCTTCCAGCGCCATCTGGCGGATGTTGTTGCCGTAATCGACGGTCGGGATGCCCTGGTCGCTGAAGGCCACCATGGCCTCGACCTGCGTGCGCATGCTGGCGCGGGCGGCGCGTTCAACCGCCTTGGGGTCGGTCTCCTGGCGGGCACGCCATTCGGCGACGGTCCAGCCCTGCGGCAGATAGCCATGCACCGGGTCGTGCGCGCTGGTCTGGTCGGTCACGATATCGGGGCGCACGCCGCGCTTGACCAGTTCCGGGAACACCTCGGCGGCATTGCCGATCAGCGCCACGGATTTCGCCTCGCCGGCCTTGGTCCAGCGGTCGATCATCTCCAGCGCCTCGTCGAGGCTGTGGGTCTTTTCGTCGACATAGCGGGTGCGCAGGCGGAAATCGGCGCGCGTCTCGTCGCATTCCACCGCCAGGCAGCAGGCCCCGGCCATGACCGCGGCCAGGGGCTGGGCGCCGCCCATGCCGCCAAGCCCGGCGGTCAGGATCCACTTGCCCTTGAGATTGCCGCCGTAATGCTGGCGCCCGGCCTCGACGAAGGTCTCATAGGTGCCCTGAACGATGCCCTGCGAGCCGATATAGATCCACGAGCCGGCGGTCATCTGGCCATACATGGCCAGGCCCTTCTTATCCAGCTCGTTGAAATGGTCCCAGTTCGCCCAATGCGGCACCAGGTTCGAGTTGGCGATCAGCACCCGCGGCGCGTCCTTGTGGGTCTTGAACACGCCGACCGGCTTGCCGGATTGCACCAGCAGGGTCTCATCGGTCTCCAGCTTCTTGAGGCTGTCGACGATCAGGTCGAAATCCTTCCAGGTGCGGGCGGCGCGGCCGATGCCGCCATAGACCACCAGCTCATGCGGGTTCTCGGCCACGTCGGGATGCAGGTTGTTCATCAGCATCCGCATCGGCGCCTCGGTCAGCCAGCTTTTCGCGCTGATCTCGGTGCCGGTCGGCGGGAAAATGTCGCGGGTATTGTGCCGGGGATTGTCCATCTTGGTCTCCGTTCAGGCCAGCATATTGCCGGAAATGATGATGCGTTGAATTTCCGAGGAGCCCTCGTAGATGCGCATGATGCGCAGGTCGCGAACGATCCTCTCGATGGGGAAGTCGCGGGTATAGCCATAGCCGCCATGCAGTTGCAGCGCGGTGTCGGCGATCCTGCCCGCCGCCTCGCTGGCCGCGAGCTTGGCCATGCTGGAGGCAAGCGAAAAACGCCCGCCGTGGTCATGGGCGTTCTGGCGCTGGCGGGCGGCGTCCTGCGACAAGAGCAGCGCCTGGCGATAAGCGACGCCCATGTCGGCGATCATCCAGCGGATGCCCTGCCGGTCGGTAAGCCGCTCGCCGCCGATCACGCGGTCCTTGGCATAGGCGATGGCCGCTTTCATCGCCGCCTCGGCCATGCCCAGGCATTGCGCGGCAACCTCGATGCGGCCGTTGTCCAACACCTGCATGGCGGTGCGAAAGCCCCGGCCCTCCTCGCCCAAGAGCGCGTCCTGGGGCAGGTGGCAGTCGAGGTTCAGGGTGAAGACATGCCCGCCCTTCAGCCCCATGGTCCGCTCGGGCGCGCCCGGCTCCAGCCCCGGCGTGCCCCTGGGCAGGATGAAGGCCGAGATGCCGCGATGGCCCTTCTCGGGGTCGGTCACGGCATAGACGACGATGAAATCCGCCACGCCGCCGTTCGAGATGAAACATTTCGTGCCCTTCAGGTGCCAGCCGTCCTCGGTCCGGCGGGCGCGGGTCTTCATGTCGGCGGGGTCGGAACCGGCAGTCGGCTCGGTCAGGGCGAAGGCCCCCAGCGCCTCTCCGGCGGCGGCTTTCGGCAGCCATTCCTGCTTCTGCGCCTCGGTCCCGCCCAGCAGGATCGAATCGGTCGCCAGGTAATGCGCCGTCAGCGCCGAAGCGGTCGAGCCGCAGGCCCCCGCCACGATCGCCACCGCCCGCAGCAGCGCCGGGGCCGCGATGCCGCTGCCGCCATATTCCTCGGGCAGGTTCGCGCCCATCATCCCGGCCTCGCCCAGAACGGCAAGTTGCTCGTGGACAAAGGCCGAGGTCTCGTCGGTCTCGGCGGCTTTCGGCGCGATCCGCTCGGCGCAGATGCGCTCCAGCACGTCGCAGAACAGCCGTTCCTCCTCGGCCAGCATGTGCCAGTCGTCGCTCATGCGGTCTCCTCCAATCCGAATGCGCGCAGGATCGCGGCACGGTCGCCGCCAAGGCGCGGGGCCGAGGTCTCGGCCACGGGTTTCTCTGCATCGAAGCGCACCGGCTGGCCGACGGTCGGCGCCAGCCCCAGCACCGGATGCGGCAGGCGGCTGACCAGCCCGCGCGTCAGCGCATGCTCGTTGCCCGACGCCTGGGCGATGTCCCAGATCGGCGCGGCGGGCAGCCCGGCGCCGGCCAGCGCCGCGACGGCCTCCTCGGTCGTGCGGTCGCGCGACCAGCTTTCGATCAGGCGCTTGAGCTCGGGTTCATGCGCGGTGCGGCTTTCGTCGCTGGCAAAGCGCGGATCGTCCGCCGCCTCGGGCGCGCCGATCAGCGTGGCGAGCGTGGCGAACTGGCGCGGGTTCAGCACCGCGATCACCACCTGCCCGTCCTGGGTCGCAAAGCAGCCGAAGGGGGTGGACAGGGGATGGCGGTTCCCTACCCGCTGCGGCAGCTGGCCGGCATAGAAATGCAGCGCATGGCTGGTGGTCAGCATGGAAAACAGCGCGTCATACATGGCGACGTCCAGCGTGGCACCCTGCCCCGTGGCGTTGCGGTTGACCAGCGCCGCCATGATCGCCCAGCTTCCGAACAGGCCGGCGATCAGGTCGGCGACGCTTTCGCCGGTCTTCAGCGGCGCGCCGCCTTCCTCGCCCGTGCCGGCCATCAGACCGGACATGGCCTGCACCACCAGGTCATAGGCCGGCAGGTCGCGGAAGGGCCCCTGCTGGCCGAAGCCCGAGATCGAGCAATAGACCAGCCGCGGGTTTTCCGCCCGCAGCGCCTCGGCCCCCAGGCCCAGCCGGGCGGCGACACCGGGGCGGAAGTTCTCGACCACCACGTCGACGCGCGCCGCGACGGCCTTGGCCAGCGCCAGATCGCCGGGATCCTTCAGGTCCAGGACCAGGCTTTGCTTGCCGCGGTTGTTCAGCGTGAACAGCGCGCTTTCGCCGTCCTTGAACGGGCCGATATGGCGGTAATCGTCGCCGGCGGGAGGTTCCAGCTTGATGACCTCGGCACCCAGGTCGGCCAGAAGCGCGGTGCAATAGGGCCCGGCCAGCACGCGCGACAGGTCCAGCACCTTGATGCCTTGCAGCGGCTTCATGCGCGCAACTCCGGCGCCAGCGCGGCCAGGCGTTCAAGGATCGCCTTCAGCGTCGCCCGCAGCGCCTCGGCCTTCTGCTCGTCATAGGCAAAGGGCGGGGCCTCGGTCGCCAGATGCGTCACCTGGGCCAGTTCCATCTGGATGGCGTGGACGCCCTGCCCCGGCTGGCCGTAATGCCGCGTCGTCCAGCCGCCCTTGAAGCGGCCGTTCAGCACATGGCTGCGACCGGTTGCGGCGCAAAGCTCGAAGGTGGCCGCCTCGATGCGCTGGTCGCAGGAGGCGCCGCTGTTGGTGCCGATGTTGAAATCCGGCAGCACGCCCGGAAACAGGAAGGGGATCACCGAGCGGATCGAGTGGCAGTCGTAAAGGATCGCCACGCCGTGACGCGCCTTGACCCGCGCGATCTCGGCCGCCAGCGCCGCGTGATAGGGGGCGTGGAAGCGCGTCTTGCGGTCCGCGATCTCCTGGGCCGTGGGTTCCTCGGTCCAGATCGGTTCGCCGTCGAAATCGGTCAGCGGCACAAGACCGGTGGTGTTCTGCCCGGGATAGAGGCTCGCATCGTCCGGCCCGCGATTGGCGTCGATGACATAGCGGTGGAAGGTGGCGCGCACCGTGGTCGCGCCGGGCAGAAGCCCGTCATAGAGCCGATGGATATGCCAGTCGGTATCGGCCAGCACCTGCCCGCGCGAATTCAGCCGGGCGCGGATCTCGTCGGGCAGCCATGTCCCGGTATGCGGCAGGCCCAGGATGACCGGGCTGTCGCCTTGCACGACTTCGACGGGGTTCACGGCCGCACCTCGTCCAGCAGGCTGGCGGGGATGGCGCCGACCAGCACGCCCTCGCGCACCAGCCGGGCGGATTCGGCCAGGTCGGGGGCCAGGTAGCGGTCCTGCTCCAGCGCCGGCACCGTCTGGCGCAGCGCGGCGATCACCGCCTGCAAGGGCGCCGAAGTCGCCAGCGGCGCGCGAAACTCGACGCCCGCGCTGGCACAAAGCGCCTCGATGCCCAGGATCTGCGCAAGGTTCGCGTTCATGCGTTTCAGCCGCCGCGCGCCATGCGCGGCCATGGACACGTGATCCTCCTGGTTGGCCGAAGTCGGCGTCGAATCGGTGCTGCACGGCGTTGCCAGATGCTTGTTCTCGCTCATCAGCGCCGCCGAGGTCACTTCCGCGATCATCAGGCCCGAATTCAGCCCCGGATCGGGGGTCAGGAAGGGCGGCAGGTCATGGCTCAGCGCCGGATCGACCATCAGCGCGATGCGGCGCTGGGAAATGGCGCCGATCTCAGCGATGGCCAGCGCGATCTGGTCGGCGGCAAAGGCCACCGGCTCGGCATGGAAGTTGCCGCCCGAGACGATGCGGTCGGCGCCCACCAGCACCAGCGGGTTGTCGGTGGCGGCGTTCGATTCGATTTCCAGCGTGCGGGCGGCCTGCCACAGCAGGTCGATGCAGGCGCCCGTCACCTGCGGCTGGCAGCGGATGCAATAGGGATCCTGCACGCGCGTATCACCCTCGCGATGGCTCTCGCGGATCTCGGAACCTTCCATCAGCGCGCGGATGGTCCGCGCCGCGACGATCTGGCCGCGATGGCCGCGCAGCGTGTGGATCTCGTCCAGGAAGGGCGCGGTCGAGCCCATGATCGCGTCGGTCGAAAGCGAGGACGTGACCAGCGCCGCGCGGGCCGAGGCGAAGGCCTCGAACAGCCCCGCCAGCGCGAAGGCGGTCGAGACCTGCGTGCCGTTGATCAGCGCCAGCCCCTCCTTGGCGGCCAGCACCACCGGCTTGAGGCCAGCAGCGGCCAGCGCCTCGGCGGCGGGCATCTCGCGGCCGTCATAGGTCGCCAGCCCCTCGCCCAGCATGGCAGCGGCCATATGCGCCAGCGGCGCCAGATCGCCCGAGGCACCCACCGAGCCCTGCGACGGGATCACCGGCAGCACGCCGCGGGCCAGCATATCCTCGATCAGCTGGATCACCTCGGGGCGTACGCCCGAGGCGCCGCGGCCCAGCGACAGAAGCTTCAGCACCATGATCAGGCGCACGGTTTCCGGCTCGACCGGCTCGCCCACGCCGCAGCAATGCGACAGGATCAGGTTCCTTTGCAGCGTCGCCGTATCCCGCGCCGCGATCTTGATCGAGGCGAGCTTGCCGAAGCCGGTATTCACGCCATAGACCGGCGCCTCGCCATTGGCGGCGGCCTCGATGCGCGCCGCCGATTCGGCGATGCCGGGGCGGGCCGAGTCGGCCAGCCGCACGGCCAGCCCCTGGCGCCAGACCTGTTCAAGCTGCGCGAGCGTGGTTTCACCGGGAATAAGGATCAGTTCAGACAAGTTCGCCTCCGACGATGCGGGCATGAAGAGGGTTGAAGCCGATGCGATAGGTCAGTTCGGCCGGATGGCTGATGTCCCAGACCGCCAGGTCGGCGCGCATGCCGGGTGCCAGCCGGCCGCGATCCGCAAGGCCCAGCGCGCGGGCGGCATGGCGGGTGACGCCGGCCAGGCATTCCGAGGGCGTCATGCGAAACAGCGTCGCGCCCATGTTCATGGTCAGGAGCAAAGAGGTCAGCGGCGAGGTGCCGGGATTGCAATCGGTGGCCAGCGCGATCGGCACGCCGGCCTGGCGCAGGGCGGCCATCGGCGGATATTGCGTCTCGCGCAGGGTATAGAAGGCACCGGGCAGCAGCACCGCCACGGTGCCATGGGCCGCCATGGCCTCGATGCCGTCCGGACCCAGATATTCCAGATGGTCCGCGGACAACGCGCCGTGCTGCGCCGCCATGGCCGCGCCGCCCAGGTCGGAAAGCTGCTCGGCATGCAGCTTGACCGGCAGGCCCAGCCGCGCGGCATGGTCGAAGATGCCGGCCATTTCCTCGCGCGTGAACGCGATGCCCTCGCAGAACCCGTCCACCGCGTCGATCAGCCCCTCGGCATGGCCGCGCTGCATGCCGGCGATCACCACCTCGCGGATATAGCCCGCTCGGTCGTCCTTGTATTCCGGCGGCAGGGCATGGGCGGCCAGCCAGGTGGTGCGCACCGTCACCGGGCGGACCTGCCCGATGCGGCGGGCGACGCGCAGCATCTTCAGCTCGCTGTCGATATCGAGCCCATAGCCCGACTTGATCTCCAGCGTGGTCACGCCCTCGGCCAGCAGCGTATCGACGCGCGGCAGGGCGGATGCCAGCAGCGCCTCCTCATCCGCCGCGCGCGTGGCGCGGACGCTGGACAGGATGCCGCCGCCGGCGCGCGCGATCTCCTCGTAAGAGGCGCCCTCCAGCCGCATCTCGAACTCGCGGGCGCGGTCGCCGCCAAAGACGATATGGGTGTGGCAGTCGATCAGCCCCGGCGTCACCAGCCGCCCGCCCAAGTCGCGGCGCGTCACATCGGCATAGCGCGCCGGCAGCTCTGATTCGGCGCCGATCCAGATGATTCGCCCGGCCTCGATCACCAGCGCGCCCTGCTCGATCAGGCCGTAACTACCTGATTCTTCGCCCATCGTGACAAGCTTGGCGTGGTGGAGAAGCTGCATCGGATCGCATCCCGGATTGATTTCTCGGTCGTTCTATGTCTAAACTTATTTCAACTCTATGTCTAAACTTATTTTGGCACAAAGAAGGGCGACGGGATGACGGTTATCTGGGCGGAGCGGGCCTTGCTGCCCGATGGATGGGCAGAAAATGTCCGGGTGACGGTCGATCGGGGCCGAATCGCCGCGGTGGAAAAGGACACGGCGCCGCAGGGCCATCGCGCGGGCCTGCTGCTGCCGGCGCTTGCGAACCTGCACAGCCACGCCTTCCAGCGCGCCATGGCCGGGCTTTCCGAGGCGAAAGGCCCCGAGCCGCGCGACACCTTCTGGACCTGGCGGCAGATCATGTATCGCTTCCTCGACCACCTGACGCCCGAGGATGTCGAGGCGATCGCCGCACTGGTGCAGATGGAGATGCTGGAGGCCGGCTATGCCACCAATGTCGAGTTCCATTACCTGCACCACCGCCCCGGGGCTGGGCATTACGACAATATCGCCGAGATGGGCGAGCGCATCGCCGCCGCGGCCGGCCGCACCGGCATCGGCCTGACGCTTTTGCCCGTGCATTACCAATTCGGCGGCGTGGATCGCCGGCCGCTCGCCCCCGGCCAGAACCGCTTCGGCACCACGCCCGAGGAGTTCCAGCGCCTGCTGGAAGGCTGCGAGGCGGCGCTGCGGGCCCTGCCCCCGGACGCCGGCATCGGCGTCGCCCCGCATTCGCTGCGCGCCGTCTCGCCCGAGGGGCTGGCGGCCTGCGTCGCACTGCGCCCCGGCCGGCCGCTGCACATGCACCTGGCCGAGCAGGTGCCCGAGATCGAGGAAATCAGCGCCGCCTATGGCCGCCGCCCGGTCGAATGGCTGCTGGAAAACCACAACCCCGACCGGCGCTGGACGCTGATCCACCTGACCCACATGACCGAGGACGAAACCCGCCGCCTGGCCGCCACCGGCGCCGTCGCCGGGCTGTGCCCGATCACCGAATCGTCCTTGGGCGACGGCATCTTCAACGGCACCATCTGGGCCGAGGCGGATGGTCGCATCGGCTTCGGCTCGGACAGCAACATCCGCATCTCGCTGGTGGAGGAGCTGCGGACGCTGGAATACAGCCAGCGCCTGCGCGACCGCGGCCGGGCGATCCTGGCCGAGCCGGGGCGCTCGACCGGGCGGGTGATCTACGAGGCGGGGATGGACGGCGGCGCCACGGCGGCGGGGCGCGAGACCGGGGCGATCCGGCCGGGGCTCTGGGCCGACCTGGTCGCGGTCGGGCTGGACAACCCGGTCATGGCCGGCCGCAAGGGCGACCAGATGCTCGACAGCCTGGTCTTTGCCGGCCATGACGGGCTGGTCCGCGACACCTGGTCGGCGGGCCGCCATGTCGTGAACGATGGCCGGCATATGGACCGCGACCGCATCATCGCCGATTATCTGGCGACCATCGCCCGGCTTCAGGAACGCATGTGACCGAAAGACACTCCTCCAAGGCGCAAGCCATCACCAGCGAGGTGCGACGCCGCATCGTGGACCGCGAATGGCGGCAGGGCGACCGCATCCCGGACGAGGCCGAACTGGCCGTCGAGTTCGGCGTCGCCCGCGCCACGGTGAACAAGGCCCTGCAAATGCTGGCCGAAGAGGGGCTTTTGGACCGCAAGCGCCGGGCGGGCACGCATGTGACGGTGAACCCGGCCCGCAAGGCCACGCTGACCATCCCCATCGTGCGCGAGCAGATCGAGCAGGCGGGGATGGAATACAGCCACCGCGTCGTCGCGCAGCGCCGCAGCCCGTTGCCGGCCGATGTCGCCGCCCGCATGGCCCTGCCCGAGGGGCGCGAGCTGATCCACCTGCGCACCGTGCATTACGGCGACGACAGGCCCTTCCAGGCCGAGGACCGCTGGATCAACCCCGCCGCCGCGCCGGGCGCCGAGACGGTGGATTTCCAGCGCATCACCGCGAACGAATGGCTGGTCAGGAACTTTCCCTGGCTGCATGCCGACATGGCATTCTCGGCCGAGAATGCCAGCGCCCGCGACGCGCGGCTGCTGGAGACGCGGCAGGGCACCGCGCTTCTGATCCTGCAACGCACCACCTTCAACGACCTGGGCGCCATCACCTCGGTCCGGGTGGCCTTTCATCCCGGCTATGCCATGATCGCAACGCACTAGGCACCCGCGCCGGCTTCACTTTGCGCGGTCCTTCGCCTAATAGGCTGGCAATCCCAAAAAGGAAAAGCCATGGCCAGCGCCAATCTCAACATCATGATCAAGGCCGCGCGCAAGGCGGGCCGCAGTCTCGTCAAGGACTTCCGCGAGGTCGAGAACCTGCAGGTCTCGGTCAAGGGCGCGGGCGATTTCGTCAGCCGCGCCGACCGCGAGGCCGAGCGCATCATCAAGGAAGAACTGCGCACCGCGCGCCCGAATTACGGCTGGATCGGCGAGGAGACCGGCGAGGAAGCCGGCGAAGACCCGACCCGGCGCTGGATCGTCGATCCGCTGGACGGCACGACGAACTTCCTGCACGGGTTGCCGCATTGGGCGGTCAGCATCGCCTTGGAGCACAAGGGCGAGATCGTCGCCGCCGTGGTCTTCGACGCCGCCAAGGACGAGCTGTTCACCGCCGAGCGCGGCGACGGCGCCTTCCTGAACGACCGCCGCATCCGCGTCTCGGGCCGCCGGCAGATGATCGAATCGATCTTTGCCACCGGCGTGCCCTTTGCCGGGCGCGGCACCCTGCCCGCCACGCTGCGCGACCTCAGCCGGCTGATGCCGCTGACCGCGGGTGTCCGGCGCTGGGGCGCCGCCTCGCTGGACCTGGCCTATGTCGCGGCCGGCCGCTACGAGGGCTATTGGGAACGCGGCATCAAGTCCTGGGACGTGGCCGCCGGCATCCTGCTGGTGAAAGAGGCCGGCGGCTTCGTCGAATCGATCCGGCCCGAGCAGAGCCCGATCGAATCGGGCTCGATCGTCGCCGCCAACCCGCAGCTTTTCGACGAGTTCGCAGGATTGGTGCGTCAGCGCGACTGAGCCCGGCTTGACCTTTGTCGCGCCCAAGGGCATGGGCGGATCTCAAGACTGGGATACGCGCCATGCCCGAACACCACCCGACGGGGCCGTTGACGGCCCCGGCACCCCGCTCGCCTGCCGCGCCGGAGCCGCCGGGCGGGCCGCCGCGCACCGACAGGCAGGGCGCGGCGATCCTGATGATCTGCGCCTCGGCGCTGATCTTCGCGGCCCAGGACGGCGTCTCGCGCCACCTGGCCGCGGTCTATTCCCCCGTCTTCATCGTCATGCTGCGCTATTGGTTCTTCGCGGCATTCGTGGTCCTGCTTTGCGCCCGCGCGCCGGGCGGGCTGGGCCGGGCGATCCGCTCGGGCCGGCCCCTGACGCAGATCTTCCGCGGCGTGCTGCTGGTGGCCGAGGTCGTGCTGATGATCGAGGCCTTCGTGCGCATGGGGCTGATCAACACTCATGCGATCTTCATCTGCTACCCGCTGATGATCTCGGCGCTTTCGGGGCCGCTTCTGGGCGAAAAGGTGGGCTGGCGCCGCTGGGCCGCGGTCGCGGTGGGCTTTCTCGGCATCCTGATCGTGCTGAAGCCGGGCAGCGGCGTTTTCAGCGCCGATGCGATGCTGCCGCTGACGGGGGCGGCGATGTTCGCGGTCTACGGGCTGCTGACGCGCCTGGTCTCGCGCGAGGACAGCGCCGTGACCAGCTTTTTCTGGACCGGCATCGCGGGCGCGGGCGCCGTCACCCTGATCGGCATCTGGCATTGGGAGCCGATGGCCAGCGAAGACATCCCCTGGCTGCTGGTGCTGTGCTTTTCAGGGGTGGCGGGGCATTTCCTGCTGATCAAGGCCTATGAGCTGGCCGAAGCCTCGGCGCTGCAGCCGTTTTCCTATACCCAGCTGGTCTGGGTCAGCATCTTCGGCGTGACGGTATTCGGCGAGACGCTGGCGCCGAATGTCGCCATCGGCGGGCTGATCGTCGTCGGCGCCGGCCTGTTCACCTGGTGGCGCTCGTATCAGCGCGAGCGGGCCGGGCGGCGCTGAGCGGAGCGGCGCTGGCCTCCTCGACCGGCGCCGGGCCCAGCACCTCGGCCAGCACCCCGCCGGCGGCATAGGCCACCAACCGCCGCACCGGCATCGGCGGCCGGGCCGAGGCCACCAGCCTGATCGGCGGCGGCGCGGGCGCCGGCTTCATGCCGCCCCCGGTCAGATCCCATGTCGGCAGCAGCGGCACCGGCGCGCCCTTGATGCGGGCGCGATAGATGGGCAGCGCCTCGGCCACGCGCATGACGTAGTTGCGCGTCTCGTCAAAGGGGATCATCTCGACCCAATCGACCGGGTCCACCTGCCCGCGCAGGTCGCCGAACTCGTCCAGCCAGCGGGCCGAGCGCCCTGGCCCGGCATTGTAGCCCGCCGCCACCAGCGCGATCGACGGGCCGAAACGGTCGCGCAAGCCGGCCAGATAGGCCGCGCCCAGCCGGGCGTTATAGGCGGCGTCGCGGGTCAGCCGCGCCTGGTCGAAGGGCTCGCCGACCTTGCGCGCCATGGAACGCGCGGTGTCGGGCATGACCTGCATCAACCCCAGCGCCCCGGCATGCGAGGACACGGTATGGTTGAACTCGCTTTCCCGCCGGGCGATGGCCATGACCAGTTCGGGCGGCAGGCCCAGCTCGGCCTGCTCCAGCCCGGTCAGCGGGAAATAGGCGGCCGGATAGACCGCGCCCTTGGCCGCGGCGGCCTTGGCCAGCCGCAGCGCGTGCCAGGGCAGCCGCATCTCCAGCATCATCCGCGCCATGCGGCCGATATCCTCGGCCGCGGCGGTCTCGGCCAGGTGCAGGAAGAAGCGCGCGCCCTGGTCGGTCTCGCCCGCCGCCAGCAGCCAAGTGCCGGCCTGCCAGACCGGGCTGTCGCGCAGGGCGCTGCCGCGCCACTCGGGCAGGCTGGCCTCGCTGCGCCCGGCGATGGCCAGGCCGGGCTGCATCGGCAGGCCCAGCCTTTCGGCGGCAAGCTGGCCATACCAGGCGGATTGATATGCCGCGGCACGGGCATAGGCCGCATCGGCGCCGGCCTCGTCACCCCCGGCCTCCAGCGCCCGGCCCTGCCAGTAATGTGCGCGGGACAGGGAAATCGGGCTCGCCACCGCGCTTTCCAGCGTGCGGAAATGCTGAAGTGCCCGGTCCGGCGCGCCGCCGCGCAGCGCGGCATAGCCCGCAAGCCATTCCAGGTCGGAAAAGGCATCGCTGCCCTGCGGCAGGAAATGCCCGGCAGCCAGCCTCTCGGCCAGGGCCCAGTCGCCCTGCCGCAGCGCCAGGCGCGCGTAATCGGCACGCTTGCCGGCCCAGGCCGCGGGATCGCGCAGCGCCTCGGCGCTGGTCGAGCGTTCCAGCATCAACGCGCGCGCGAGATCGGGCATCTTGGCCCAGACCCGCCAGCGGAAGCGGTCGAGCGCCAAGCCCGCATCATCCCGTTGCGCCTCGGGCAGGGCCAGGATCAGCGCATCCACCCCGGCCTGCCCCGATTGCAACGCCAGCCGCGCGCGGCCCAGGGCCTGCGCGGGAACCGAGGCCATGGGCAGCACCACCTGCGCCGCCTGCCATTCGCCCAGGTCCAGAAGCCGCATCAGCCGCGCGTCGTGCAGCCCCGCCACCTCGGCGCCATGGGCGGCCAGAAAGGCATCGGCCTCAGGCTTGGTCAGCGCCTGCTCGGTCCAGAACCGCGCGATCTCGGCCTTCGCGGCCATGGGATCGGTTGCCTGCAAGGCCGCGATCAGCGCCGTGGCGCCGTTCAACGTATCGGGCCGGCGGGTGCCGAACCATTGGATCACCTCGGCCGGGGCCAGGTCGGGGCGCAGCACCGCGTCGCCGCGCTTCCAGAACAGCGCCATGCCGGGCCAATCCGCATGGCGCCGGGCAAAGTCGCGATATTCCGGCCAGCTGCCCTGCCCGGCCCGCAGCCGCTGCCAGGCGACCAGGTCGCGGGCGATGGGCCCCGAGGCTTCGGCCTCGGCCGCAGCGGTGGTCCAGTCGCGCATCGCCGCCGCCGCCAGGGCGCGGGACAGGCGCCCGGCATCCTCGGCCCCGGCCGGCGGGGCAAGGCTCAGGGCAAGGGCCAATGCCGGCCCGAGGATCCTGTCACGGAAAGGATGCATCATGGCCCCATTTCTGCGAGGTTCCGCCGGGCGGCGCAACTCACATCCTTGGCAATCCGCGCATCCGCATGTAAGCCGCCATCAGAGGCAAATTCAGGATACCCACATGTTCAGAGGCTCGCTGCCCGCGCTGGTCACGCCCTTCACCCCGGACGGGGAGCTGGATCTCCCCGCGCTGGAAAAGCTTGTCGAGTGGCATGTCGACCAGGGCAGCCACGGGCTGGTGCCCGTCGGCACCACCGGCGAAAGCCCGACGCTGAGCCATGAGGAGCACCGCCAGGTCATCGAGGAAGTGGTGCGTATGGCCGCCGGCCGCATCCCGGTCATCGCCGGCGCCGGCTCGAACTCGACGCGCGAGGGGATCGGGCTGGTGCAGCACGCGCAGGCCGCGGGGGCCGACGCGGCACTGGTGGTGACGCCCTATTACAACAAGCCGACCCAGACCGGGCTGATCGCGCATTACACCGCGCTGCACGACGCGAGCGACCTGCCGATCATCATCTACAACATCCCCGGCCGCTCGGTCATCGACATGACGCCCGACACCATGGGCGAACTGGCCAGGCTGCCGCGCATCATCGGCGTCAAGGACGCGACCGGCAAGCTTGAGCGGGTCAGCCAGCAGCGCGCCGCCTGCGGCAAGGATTTCGTCCAGCTTTCCGGCGAGGACGCCACCGCGCTCGGCTTCAACGCCCATGGCGGGGTGGGCTGCATCTCGGTCACGGCGAACGTGGCCCCGAAGCTTTGCGCCGAGTTCCAGGAGGCGACGCTGGCGGGCGATTACGCCAGGGCGCTGGACTACCAGGACCGGCTCATGCCGCTGCACGAGGCGATCTTTGTCGAGCCGGGCGTCGCCGGAGCGAAATACGCCATGTCGCGGCTGGGGCTTTGCAGCGACGCCGTACGCCTGCCGCTGGTCGCGCTGACCGATGCGACCAAGGCCCGGATCGACGCGGCCCTGGTTCACGCCGGGCTGATCTGAACCGCGCATCAGGCCGGACGAGAGGGGGGGCGGGGTTTCCGCCCCTTTTTCATGGCCGGCCCGGCGGGACCGGCACAGCCGGGGGCTTTGCGCCCCCGGACCCCCGCAGGATATTTGGCCAAGGAAGAACCCAAGGAAGGCGCAGGGCGGCTCCCGCTTCTTTCTTGTCCAAATATCCTGGGGGAGCGCGGAACGCGCGGG